>Ga0182024_10005102_pt1 | contig 29660 bp, 30 predicted proteins | sample P32metaG_FD_120480 | JGI IMG/M metagenome (GOLD analysis project Ga0182024, IMG submission 120480) | Permafrost microbial communities from Stordalen Mire, Sweden - P3-2 metaG (Illumina Assembly) | ecosystem: Environmental > Terrestrial > Soil > Wetlands > Permafrost | place: Sweden: Stordalen...
CACGTGGTGCACCAGCCCGGTGCCCCGCGTCTCGGTCAGGAACTCCGTGCGGAAGCCGATCAGGCCGCGGGCGGGGACGAGGTACTCCATCCGCACCCAGCCGGTGCCGTGGTTGACCATCTGCTCCATCCGCCCCTTGCGCAGCGCCATCAGCTGGGTGATCACGCCGACGTAGTCGTCGGGAGCGTCGACGCTCATCCGCTCGACCGGCTCGTGGGTCCGGCCGTCGATCTGCCGGGTGACGACCTGCGGCTTGCCGACGGTGAGCTCGAAGCCCTCGCGGCGCATCAGCTCGACCAGGATGGCCAACGCCAGCTCGCCACGCCCCTGGACGTCCCAGACGTCGGGACGCTCGGTCTCGGTGATCCGCAGCGACACGTTGCCGACCAGCTCGCGCTCCAGCCGCGCCTTGACCTGGCTGGCGGTCAGGAAGGTGCCGTCCTGTCCCGCCAGCGGCGAGGTGTTGATGCCGATCGTCACCGAGAGCGACGGCTCATCGACGGTGATGACCGGCAGCGGCCGCGGGTCCTCGACGTCGGTGAGCGTGTCGCCGATGGTGATCTCCGGGATCCCGGCGACCGAGATGATGTCGCCCGCTCCCGCCTCGTCGGCGTCGACGCGCTCCAGCGACTCGGTCACGTACAGCTCGGACACCTTGACTCGCTCGATCGTGCCGTCGTGGCGGGCCCAGGCGACCGTCTCGCCGCGCCGGATGATGCCGTTCCGGACCCGGCAGATGGCGATCCGACCGACGTAGGGGGAGGCGTCGAGGTTGGTGACGTGGGCCTGGAGCGGATGATCGGGCTCGAACTCCGGGGCCGGCACGTGCTCCACCAGCAGGTCCAGCAGAGGCTCGAGGTCGGTGCCGGGCACCGCCGGGTCAAGCGACGCCTGTCCCGCCCGGGCGTTGGTGTAGACGATCGGAAAGTCGATCTGCGACTCGTCGGCGTCGAGGTCGAGGAACAGCTCGTAGACCTCGTCGACGACCGCGTCGATGCGGGCGTCGGGGCGGTCGACCTTGTTTACCACCAGGATCACCGGGAGCCGGGCCTCCAGCGCCTTGCGGAGCACGAACCGGGTCTGGGGGAGCGGCCCCTCGGAGGCGTCGACGAGCAGCAGCACGCCGTCGACCATGGTCAGGCCGCGCTCGACTTCTCCCCCGAAGTCGGCGTGCCCGGGCGTGTCGACGATGTTGAGCTTGACGTCGCCGTAGCGCACGGCCGTGTTCTTGGCCAGGATCGTGATGCCCTTCTCGCGCTCGAGGTCCATCGAATCGAGCACCCGTTCGTTGACCGCCTGGTTGGAGCGAAACGCCCCCGACTGCCACAGGAGGGCGTCGACCAGCGTCGTCTTGCCGTGATCGACGTGGGCGATGATCGCGATGTTGCGGATGTCGGTGCGCAGAGCCATGGGTCGCGCATCGAGGTTAGACGGCCGATTGAGGCTAGGTGCCCTTATCTGGTGAGGGCACGCGCTCGGCACTGCCGTTGCGCGGGATGGCAGTAGGCGGGTCGGCGGTGTCGGTGCTCGGGATGGTGGTCGGCGGGTCGGCGGTGTCGGTGCTCGGGATGGCGGTCTCCGGGACGCCCGCTCCCGAGCCGAGCTCACGGCGGCGGCCCGACTCGAGCTGCTCGTCCTGGCCCTCGGATGCGGCGGCGGCGTCCGGATCCGCCTCGGCTCCGCTGACGGCGCGGCCCAGGGCGTCGAGGGCCGGGCGCAGGAGGTCGACCGGCATTGGGAAGACGATCGTCGAGTTCTGGCTACCACCGATCTCGCGCAGTGTCTGCAGGTAGCGCAGCTGGATGGTCACCGGGTTGCGGCTGATCACGTCGGCGGCGTCGCCGAGCTTGGCCGCCGCCTGGAACTCCCCCTCGGCATTGATGATCTTGGCCCGGCGCTCGCGTTCGGCCTCGGCCTGGCGGGCGATCGCGTGCTGCATGCGTTCGGGAATCTCGACGTCCTTGATCTCGACGTTGGTCACCTTGATGCCCCACGGCTCGGTCTGGGTGTCGATCACGTGCTGCAGCGAGTCGTTGAGGTGCTCACGTTCTGCGAGCAGGGTGTCCAGATCGGCGGTGCCCAGGATCGAGCGCAACGTCGTCTGGGCGATCTGGAGCGTGGCGTCGTCGAAGTTCTCGACCTCGGTGACCGCCTTCTTGGGGTCGATCACCCGGTAGTAGGCGACCGCGGTCACGCGCGCGGGAATGTTGTCGCGGGTGATGATCTCCTGCGCGGGCACGGTCAGTGTCACCGTCCGCAGGCTCACCCGGACCAGGCGATCGATCGACGGGATCAGCAGCTGCAGACCGGGGCCGCGCTGCTCCATCAGCCGCCCGAGCCGGAACACCACCCCGCGCTCGTACTCGCGCAGCACCCGGATCGAGCTGGCCGCGGCGGTCAGCCCGAGCACCAGCAGCACGCAGACGATGATGATGATGGCGGTGATCACCTAAATCAGCTCCCATTCCTCAGCCGGGCGGACCGACAACGTCAGTCCGGTCAGGCGCTCGACGACCACGTGGTCTCCGGCCTGGAGCTCGCGCGGCTCATCGTCGTCGGGACCCGGGGAGCGGCGCGCGCGCCACAGCGCTCCATCCATGGCCACGCTGCCGGCCGAGTTCGTCCACGCCCGGACCACCCCGACGTGACCGATGATCGCCTCGGCGCCGGTGCTGACCCGCCGCTGGCGCACGGCCACGCCCTGCTTGACCGAGAAGGCCAGCGCGCCGAACCCGGCGCCCGCCAGCGCACCCCCCGCGAGCAGTCCCACGAGCACCCCGGCCCCCAGGCCGCTGATCGCCAGCACCGCGCCGACCGCCATCGCGACGACGCCCACCCCGCCGGCGACTCCATGGGTTGGGTAGTGGGCCTCGGCGATCGCGACCACCGCTCCGATCACCAGTAAAACTAAGCCGAGCGCTGTCATAACCGCTAATCGTACGCCTTGGGGGCGGTGGTTTCGGCCAATCCGGGGCAGGCAGAATTCCTCCGGAGCGAAATGATCGATTCACGAGAGCGAAAAGTCGCCCTGCTGGTGGCCGGGTGCTTCTTCATGGAGAACCTCGACGGCACGATCGTCACCACCGCCGCCCCGAGGATCGGACGTGCGCTGGGCGTGGCCTCCACCTCGGTGGGACTGGTGATCGCCGCCTATCTGGTGACCCTGGCGGTGCTGATTCCCCTGAGCGGATGGCTGGCCGCTCGCTGGGGAACCCGGCCCGTGTTCCTGGCCGCGATCGTCATCTTCACCCTGTCGTCGCTGGCCTGCGCGCTCAGCGCCAACTTCGCCGAGCTGGTGGCGTTTCGGGTGACCCAGGGGGTGGGGGGCGCGATGATGGTCCCGGTCGGCAGGCTCGTCGTCCTGGCCCGGGCTCCCAAGTCAGAGCTCCTGCGGCTGGTCGCGTTGATCGTCTGGCCGGCCCTGATCGCCCCCGTGGTCGCGCCCCTGGCCGGCGGGCTGATCACCACCTACGCCGGGTGGAGGTGGCTGTTCCTGGTCAACGTGCCGCTGGGAGCGATTGCGCTGTTCGCCGCCTGGCGGCTGATCGAGTCAGTCGAGCTCCCCGCGGCCGGCGCCCTGGACATCCTCGGCGTGGTGCTCACCTGCGGGGGACTGGCCTGTGCCACCTACACGGCCTATCTGCTCTCCCAGAGCGCTGTGTCCTGGACCCCAGTGATCGCCTTCGGCGCCGTCTCCGTGGTCCTGCTGGGCGCCGCGGCCCGACACCTGCTGCGCGCCCGTCACCCGCTCGTCAACCTGGGCACGCTCAGGGTGCCCACCTTCCGGATTGCGGTGGGCAGCGGTTCGCTGTTCTGGATGACCGTCGCGGCCGTCCCCTTCCTGCTCACGCTGCTCTTTCAGGACGAGTTCGGCTGGAGCCCGGTGAAGTCGGGCGCGGTGGTCATGTTCGTGTTCGCCGGAAATATCACGATCAAGCCCACGACCACGCCCCTGCTCAGGCGCTTCGGGTTTCGCAGCATCCTGATCGTCGCCACCGCGGGCGCCGCCGCGACCATGGTCGCCGCCGCCTTCTTTGACTCCGCCACCCCGCTGGTGGTGATCGCCGCGGTCGCCGTGCTCAGTGGCATGGGCCGCTCGGTGGGTCTCACCTGCTACTCGACGATCGCCTTCAGCGACACGCCGCCCGGCCAGATGCGCGACGCCAACACGCTGCAGGCCACGGCTCAGCAGCTCTCGGTCGGCCTCGGGGTGCCGCTGGGCGCGATCGCCCTGCGGGCCGGCGGTCCGCTGGGATCGCTGCTGCCCGGAGCCAAGACCTCGGGCGACGCCTACACGATCGCCTTCCTGCTCCTGGCCGCCATCGCCCTGGTCGCCACCGCGGCGGCGCTGCGGCTGGATCCCGGCGCCGGCTCGGCGGTCACCGCGCACCCGCGGGCGGGTCCGCCGGACGCCGTCGGAGAGCCGGAATCGGCCGCCATCGGGTGAGATGGTTCACAGGTCGAATGTTTGCTTGGTTGCGGGACGCGCAATCATCAAGGGGAACATCACTTATTGGAGGTCGGCACCAAATGAACGATGAACAGATCCATCAGCTCGCCCAACGCTTGCGAATCGACTCGATCCGAGCGGCGGCCGCCGCCTCCTCCGGGCACCCGACGTCGTCGATGTCGGCCGCCGATCTCATGGCCGTGCTCATGGCGCGCCACCTGCACTACGACTACGACAACCCCGATAATCCCAACAACGACCACCTGATCTTCTCCAAGGGCCACGCCTCCCCGCTCGTCTACTCGATGTACGTCGCCGCCGGCGCCGTCACCGACGAGGAGCTTTTGACCTTCCGCCAGTTCGGCTCTCGGCTCCAGGGACACCCCACGCCCGAGCTGCCCTGGGTCGACGTGGCCACCGGTTCGCTGGGCCAGGGGATGCCGATCGCCGCCGGGGTCGCGCTCTGCGCTCGTGACCTGGATCATCTGCCCTACCGCGTGTGGGCGCTGTGCGGTGACTCCGAGATGGCCGAGGGCTCGATCTGGGAGGCCGTCGATCACGCCGGCACCCAGGGGCTCGACAACCTGGTCGTGATCGTGGACGTCAACCGCCTCGGCCAGCGCGGGGAAACCATGCACGGGTGGGACCTCGACTCCTACGCCAATCGGGCCAAGGCCAGCAACTGGCACACGATCGAGATCGACGGCCACGACATCGCCGAGATCGACCGCGCCTACAGCGAAGCCGTGGCCAACAAGGGGCGCCCGACGATGATCCTCGCTCGCACCATCAAGGGCTACGGGGCGACCGAGACGGCCAACGTCGAGGGCAAGCACGGCCAGCCGCTCAAGGACCCCGAGAAGGCGATCCACGAGCTGGGCGACGTCGGCCCCGTGCACGTCGACGTGGCCAAGCCCGAGAGTCGCGGCGAGCCCCACAAGTTCGACGCGGACCCGTCGGCCCCGCTGCCCACCTACGAGGTCGGCGGAGACGACGTCCCGACCCGCAAGGCGTTCGGCGAGGGGCTGGCGGCGCTCATGCGCCGCCGCGGCGACGTGGTGGCGATCGACGGCGAGGTCGGCAACTCCACGCATTTGGAGGATGTGCTCAAGGACACTCCGGAGCGCTACTTCGAGGCCTACATCGCCGAGCAGATGATGATCTCGGAGGCCATCGGCTTCCAGGTCCGCGACTGGACGCCGTTCGCGTCGACCTTCGCCGCCTTCCTGTCTCGCGCGTATGACTTCGTGCGCATGGCGGTGATCTCACAGGCCAAGCTGTGCCTGAACGGCTCGCACGCCGGAGTCTCGATCGGTGAGGACGGGCCCTCCCAGATGGCGCTCGAGGACCTGGCCGAGTTCCGTGCGCTGGGTGGCTCGGTCGTGCTGTATCCCTCCGATCCCAACCAGACGGTCAAGCTCGTGCAGCTGATGGCCGACTTCGACGGCATCTCCTACCTCCGAAGCACCCGTTCGGGGCTGCCCACCATCTACGGCCGCGACGAGGAGTTCCCGATCGGAGGAGCCAAGGTGGTGCGCGAGTCAGACGACGATCAGGTGACCCTGATCGGCGCCGGCGTGACCCTGCACGAGTCCCTGAAGGCCGCCGACCAGCTGGCCGAGGAGGGCATCTCCGCTCGGGTGATCGACCTCTATTCGGTCAAGCCGGTGGACTCAGAGACGCTGGCCGCGGCCTCGAGGGCCACCGGCGGGCGGTTCGTGGTCGCCGAGGACCACTGGGCCGAGGGCGGGATCGGCGAGGCCGTCATGACGACGTTTGCCGACAGCGATGAGCGCCCGCGCATCGCCCACCTGGCGGTCACCGAGATACCGGGCTCCGGCAAGGGCGCCGAGCTGCTGCACGCGGCCGGCATCGACGCCGACGCGATCCATAAGGCCGGCAAGCGTATGGCCGAGCTCGGGCCTCAGATCGCCGGCGCCGCCGCGGCCAGCCACTAGTAGGACTCAGCGGCTCTGGGAGCGGGCGCGGCCGGCGCCCGCTCTCCGCTGCATCCCGTTGGGACCACTTTTAGCTGTTAGAGTCGACTTACGGCTGTCCCGGACGCGTCGGCGACAGGTTTCCGGGTTGGTGTGTGAATCGGAGAGCTGAGCTCTGGAGGTTGATCGGCCTCGGAGTCTCCATTTTCGCGCCGCACCGGATACGGGCTGCCGTGTGATTGCCCTCCAGGCTGCGCGTCGATGCCTTCGGTCTTCCGCTCCACTGACAGGGTCCGTGCCGAGTGTTACACGCCCCCCTCGCATGGCACGGTCTCCATTTGAGTGGGCGGGACTTGGTGGACATCTCCAACGAGATGGTGCGGATCTATAAGGACCAGTTCGGCCGCGGACCGACCAAGGTGCGGACGAACTACGCCGGGGCCGACACCCTCGTCTGCCTGCTCGAGCACACGTTCACGCCCGTCGAACGCAACCTTCAAGCCATGGGTGAACATCAGCGGCTGCGCGACATACGGTCGTTCTTCCAGTACGCCGAGTCCGCCAGGTTCACCGCGCCGATCGAGCGGATCCTCGGCCCAGGTCGCAACAAGTGGGGCGCGAGTCCGACCAGCTCTTGAGGAAGCCGGCGCGTCCACGCGCCCCAGGCCTTTGCTCGGCCGAGCCAACTTAATACTCGTCGAGCTGGCCTAGTAGGACCATAGCCAACATTAGCGGGAGCTAAACCTTGATCAGCGGTAAACGGCCATCTTGCCGATCATCCGGCCCGACTCGACCAGCTCGTTGGCCCCGCGCAGCCCCGCCGCCGAGAAGTCAGCAATCGTCTCGGTGAGGGTCGTGCGGAGCCGCTGCTCGTCGACCTTCGCCGATGTGAGAGCTGAGCAGGCAAAACGTTGGCCATAGGGCCGTACCTGAGGCGCTCCGAAGCGAGCAAGATTCGATTGTGCGAAACGTGCGCCTGCGCCACCGGCTCCGCTCCTCTCGAATTTCGGCGATTGCCGCCGTGTCGGCGTCGTTCGGCCGTGATCTCGAATCCTGTGTGGTTCAGATGGAGCGGATCACCGCACGATCGCGGGATCGGGGCGCCAACCTGATCGTGTTTCCCGAGGCCGCGCTCGGCGGCTATCTGTACGAGCTGCGCACCGGGGAAGCGCCGGAAGCAGCCACTCCCCCCCCCGCGCTGCCCCGTCACGCCGAGGTGTTCGAGCGTCTGGCGCGGGCCGCCGGACCGGCCGTGCTCTGCGTCGGCTACACGGAGGCGGCTCCCGGAGGTCCGTTCGCGAGCGCGATGTGCCTGAGCGGAGATGGCGTCCTCGGGCACCACCGAAAGGTCCACATCCCGCCCGGCGAGCAAGGGATCATCTCCGCCGGCGAGGGCTTCGCCGCCTTCGACACCCCGGTGGGCCGGCTCGGCATCCTCCTCTGCTACGACAAGGTGTTTCCCGAGTCGGCGCGGGCCCTGGCCCTCGATGGCGCCGAGACGATCGCCTGCATGTCGGCGTGGCCGGTGTGTCGGCGCGCCCCGGCGCGCCTCGCGCGCAACGATCGCCAGGTCCGTCACTTCAACACGCTGGACGTAGCCCGGGCCGTCGAGAACCAGGTCGTCTGGGTGACTGCCAATCAAACTGGCTCGTTCGGGCGTCTGCGATTCCCCGGTCAGGCCAAGGTCGTCGACCCCGAAGGCCGTGTCCTGGCCAACACAGGCACTCGCGCCGGCGTGGCGTTCGCGCGGATCGATGCACGAGCCGCCGTCCGGGCCTCGCGAGACGAGCTGTTCCACCTCGAAGATCGGATTCCCGTCGCTTACGACGTCAAGCCTGTGCTAAACGTAGCCTGATGTGTGGGATAGCCGGCCGATTGGGCGCCGACGCGTCGGGCGAGGATCAGCGCATGCTCGAACGGCTCGTACACCGAGGCCCCGACGATCAGGGCGAGATCAGCTTCGCCGGAGGCTGGCTGGGCCACTGTCGGCTCGCCATCGTCGATGTCGATGGTGGGCATCAGCCGCTCTCCAGCTGCGAGGGCGGGCGATGGCTGGTGGGCAACGGCGAGATCTACAACCATGAGAGCGTCCGCCGTCAGCTCGGCGACGAACCCTATGAGACGCGCTCGGACAACGAGGTCGCCCTGAGGCTGCTCGAGCGTCGCGGTCCGGAGGCGCTGGGCGAGCTCGAAGGCATGTATGCGCTGCTGTCGGCGACCGCGGACGGCGGATCGTTCGTCGCGGCTCGCGACCCCGTCGGGATCAAGCCGCTGTACTGGGCCAGGCGCGGGCCAGAGGTCCGCTTCGCGTCCGAGCTCTCGGCCTTCGATCCGCACTGGAGGACGGCGGTGGAGGCCTTTCCGCCCGGTTACTACTGGAGTCCCGAGCGTGGCTTGAGGCGATTCGCCGAGGCGGTCCCGCCGGCCGCGGCCGCCGCGGATCCCCGTCCGGCGCCGACCCCCGACGATCTCGTGGAGACCCGCGAGACGATCGTCGAGGCGGTCCACCGCCAGATGATGGGCGACGTGCCCGTCGGGGTGTTTCTCTCAGGGGGGCTTGACTCGACCTTGATCGCCGCGATCGCCGCGCGCCACTGCGCCGAGCGGGGGGAGCGGCTGAACACGTTCGCCGTCGGCACCGAGGGCAGCCCGGACATCCTCGCCGCCCGCCAGGCGGCCGAGTACCTGGGGACCGATCATCACGAGCGCCTATACACGGCCGAGGAGGCGCTGGCGGCCGTGGTGCCGGTGGTCCACGCGATCGAGCACTTCGACCCCTCGCTGGTCCGCAGCGCCGTGCCGAACTACCTGCTCGCCGAGATGACCTCCCGCCACGTGAAGGTGGTCCTCACCGGAGAGGGCGCCGACGAGCTGTTCGCCGGCTACAGCTATTTCCGTGGGTTCTCCGACCCCGACGAGCTCAACGAGGAGCTGGTGCGCACCGTGCGCGGACTGCACAACCTCAACCTCCAGCGCTGCGATCGGGTGACCATGGCCCACGGCCTGGAAGCGCGCGTCCCGTTCCTGGATCGCCAGGTGATCGCGTTGGCGCTGCGCCTGCCCGCCCAGTGGAAGGTCTCGGGCCCCGGCGTCCCCGAGAAGCGCCTGCTGCGCCAGGCGTTCACCGGCTGGCTCCCCGACGAGCTCCTGTGGCGCGAGAAGTCCCAGTTCGGCGATGGCAGCGGCGCCGCCTCCGTGCTGACCCGCGTCGTCGAGCGCGACATCACCGAGGCCGAGCTGGCCGACGAGGCGGACGCCCTTGACCCGCCCTTGCGCACCCGAGAGGAGCTTGCCTACTTCCGGATCTGGCGCGATCGGCTACAGGGAGTGCGTCCGGAGAAGAACATCGGGCGCTTCGCCACCGCCTGAGTGGTGGCTTCGCCACCGCCTGAGCGGTGAGCGGTGAGCGGTGAGCGGTGAGCGGAGCGTCCCGGGAGGGTCGTAAGTGCGCTGTCTAGTGGAGCTAAGGGACCCGACCCCCCGACCTCCACTTGACCTGGTCCCGCAATCCAGATAAATTCAATTGGGTAGGTGCTAATAGCCGAGGATGTCTCGAGAGGGCGGGTGGCAATCGCCGTGTCCAGCGTTCCGAAGGCCGGGTCCCAGCGGATCGTGCCTTCCAACTCCGTCGCGACCCAGCCATGAACGCTGACGACGCGACCCAGCGATCGACGACGGCAGCCAGGCCGCCGGTGCGATCCGTGGTTCAGCGCCGGTGGATCTTGGCGAGCTCGTGACTGCGGCCCGGATCTCCCAAACCGCTAAGGCTGCCGAGGAGCGCCGCCGACTCTCGAGTCTTGCGCAGCCGCTTCTGCGATGTAGCCGCTGAGCACCGAGAGCCGATCGAGGACAACGAGGCTCTCTCGCCGATTGTCGTTCCCGGGTCACGCCGGCACGGCCTGATGAGCCGTGTGACGAATGATTCGGTGTCAGGTCGCCGCGGTGAGGCCCGGCGATTTTCCAACTTGTTCCGAGGTGCTTTGCGATGAAGGTTGAACTCGGCAGTCGCCGCGAATCCGCGGCCCCCGCGGTGAGCGCGGATCCGGATTGGCGGCCCGGCGGACGTAGGCTCGCCGCCCGAAATCAGGTGCTGATGCTCCAGCACCGCGATGAGGCGCCGAGCGCTCGACTGCTCGATGTGCTCGTCGAACGTGGGATGGAGCCGGTCGTGCGGAGCGTGAGTCGCGGCGACGAGCTGCCCGACCCCGGCTCGGTTCGCGCCGCCATCCTGGTGGGATCGGATCGCGTCGGCGACGCGGCCGTCGCGGGCTATCTCGATGCCGAGCTCGAGTGGCTGGGCCGAGCTGATGACGCCGGTGCGGCGGTGCTGGGGATCGGCCATGGTGCGCGCGCGTTGGCCTTGGCCTTCGGCGGTCTGGTGGAGCCCGCGGATCGTCCGCTACGAGGATGGGTCATGGTGGACACCTCGATTCCCCACCGGATCGCCACCGGACCGTGGCTGACCTGGCAGCACGACGTGATCGTGCTCCCGCCCGACGCCCAGCTCCTGGCATACAACCGTCTAGGGCCCCAAGCGTTCCGGGTGGGCCGTCACCTCGGTGTCCAGTTCCATCCGGAGGCGACGCCGCAAACGGTGGCCGAATGGGTCAAGAAGAGTGATGTACCGCTCGATGCGCAGGTGCTGCTCGACGCGACTGCTCGCGATACCGAGGCCGCCGCCTCGTGCACGCGGCGATTGCTGTCGACGTTCATCGACAGCATCTAGTTGCGTCGTCCGGCCATACGGCGAACGGCCGCCGCCGCGGTCTGCGTGGTCGTGTGGCTGGCGGGTGTGGCCCGCGCCGAGGCTCAGGTCGTGACCTGGTCCCCCGGATCCTGGAATTGGTTCGGGGATCCTCGAGCGGTCCACGTCGGCGGTCCGTCGGGCGAGACGTTCGTGGGCTGGATCGACTGGAACGGCAACGTGACGATCGGCGCCTACGACCCCCGCCTCGGCCTGCTGAACGATTACACCGTCGCGCACATCTTCCACGACGATCACAGCTCCCCGTCGATCCTCGTCGAGCCCGACCAGCGTCTGACCGTCTTCTGGTCCGCCCACAACGGTGCCCAGCTGGACTACCGGACCACCCTCAGGCCGGAAGACATCACTGCCTGGACGCCGGTGCAACAGGTGCATCAGGAGATCGCCGGCTCTGACGGCTTCACCTACCCCAATCCGTTGCTGCTGCCCGCGGAAGGCGACAAGCTATACCTGTTCTGGCACGGCGCGGACTGGAGCGCGGACTTCGCCACACGTACGCCCGCCGGAAGCTGGAGTGCGGCCCACGAGCTGATCAGCTCGCCCGGTGAGCGGCCCTACCTGAAGGTCGCCGCCAACGGATCGAACACCATCGCGCTGGCCTACACCAACGGTCACCCCCGCAACGTGCTGACCAGCGTGTACTACGCCGCCTATCGGCACGGATCGCTGTGGACCGCCGGTGGACGGTGGATCGCCCGGGTTGGCACTCGACCGATCCCACCGCAGCGCGGTGATCTGGTCTACGACGCCTACGCCACCGGGGTTGGCGCGTGGGTCTGGGACGTCGCATTCGGGCGTCGCGGACGCCCCGTGATCGCCTATGCGACGTTTCCGCGCCGCAATGAAGCCGTCTACTGGTATGCCGTGTTCAACGGTCGGCGTTGGGTCTCGCATCGCCTCACCGACGCCGGGGGCTCGATCAGCCCCGGGACGATCGAGTACGAGTACTCCGGCGGGATCACGCTGGATCACGCCGACCCCTCCGTGGTGTACCTATCGGTGCAGATCGGCGGCGGCTGGGAGATCCAGCGCTGGACGACGTCAGACGGCGGCGTGCGCTGGAGCCGGCGCACGGTCGTGCCCGCCGACGGGACCGACAACGTGCGCCCGGTCGTGCCGCGCGGCTTCGACGGTGGCCCGGCGGGCCTGCTGTGGCTGCGCGGTGACTACGGCAGCTACACCACCTACCGGACATCGATCGCCTTCCTGCGCTAACCAGATCATTTTGGTCGTCACAGGGCTTCACGATCCCGGCGAACCGCTACTGGCTGCTCGTCGCCTCGGTCTTCCCCGTTCGCTGCTCGCGAGTGGTCGGCGTCCTGAACGGCCAGTCCGAGCGCGTTGGCAAGTCGCTCGTAGGAGGCGACCCGATCCTCGAACGAGAAGGTGTTGGTGGTGACGATCACCTCATCGGCCTGCGACCGAGCGACGTGATCGGCGAGCAACTGACGGACGCGCTCGGGTCCGCCGATCACGTCGGCGCGGACGTCGACCTTGTGTTCGGCTTGGCGTTCGGCCTCGGTCCAGCGATGGCTCTCAGCCTGCTCGACGGTCATCAGCGGACCCGGGGTGCCCGCGCGGTGGCGCACTAATCCGAGGTGCCAGGGAAGCGCAAGCGCGCGGGCGTGCGCATCGTCTTGCCCCACTACCACCTTGAGGCCGAGGATTGCGTGGGGGCGATCGCCGTCGCGTGCGGAGACAAATCGGCGCCGGTACAGACGGAGCGCGTCGGCGGCGACATCGGGGTTCGTGTAGGCGGCGAAGCCATAGCCCAACCCGCGCCGGGCCGCGGTCTCGGCCGACCGGGGACTCGAGCCCAGCAGGTACACGGGCGGAAAGCTCACGCCCCGCGGACCGGCGCGAACGCCCGCGAACGGATCCGTCTCGGGGAGAGGGGTGACGCCGCCGAAGGCCAGCAGCTGATCGAGCTGCTGGTCAAACCCAGCGCCGTGCTCGGTGTCCTCGGAACGCATGAACGCCCGGACGATCGCCTCGTCGGTCGCTCCCTCGGATCGACCGATGCCGAGATCGATCCGACCCGGATGGAGGGCCTCGAGCATCAAGAACTGCTCGGCGACGTGCAATGGCCGGTGGTTGGGGAGCAGCACGCCGCCGGAGCCGACGCGCAGGTGCGGGGTGACCCCGGCCACATGGCCGATCAGGACCTCGGGCGCGGAACTCGCCACCCCTCCCATCGAATGGTGCTCCGCGACCCAGAACCGCGTGTAGCCGAGAGCGTCGACATGCCGGGCCAACCTCAGCGCATCCCGGACCGACTGGCCGCCGGACACGCCGGCGCGAGTGGGGGCCTGCTCGAGGACGGAGTAGAGCGTCACGTGTGTAGCATGACTCTAGCCATCAATTTCGATCGAGATTGTCCAAAACACGACTCCACGTCTCCATCAGGCTCGACGCCTCTAGCCGGCCCACTGCCCGCCCCCCTGGCCGAGATGGTGCCGGGGGCGAGCTGGCGAGTGCGCGCGATTGGGTCGGACTGGTGGCGCAGGCCGAGCGCGGGCTATTTGACTTCGTGACGATCGAGGACTCGAATGGTCTGACGCGAGTCGGAGAGGGTCGCGCCGGTGAGGCATCGGGCTCACCGCGCGGGCAGCTTGACGCGGTGATGGTCGCTTGCCGGGTCGCGCCCGCCACACGTCACGTCGGGATCGTGCCGATGGCGTCGGCGACACTCACCGAGCCCTTCCTGCTCTCCTCGCAGATCGCCACCCTGGATTACGTAAGCCGCGGGCGGGCGGGGTGGCAGCTCGACGTCTCCACCGACCCCGGAGCCGGGAGGCTCGTCGGACCTCGCACGATCCCCGCCGGCGCAGAGCTCTACAGAGAGGCCATCGATCACGTCGAAGTCGTACGACGGCTGTGGGACAGCTGGGACGACGACGCGGAGATCCGCGATTCCGCCACCCACCGTTTCATCGACCGCCGACGGGTGCACTACATCGACTTCGAAGGCGCGGACTTCAGCGTCAAGGGGCCGTCGATCACGCCGCGTCCGCCGCAGGCACAGCCGGTCATCGCGACGGTGGTCTCGGACGACGCGACCCAGGCGCTGGCCGTGGCGACGGCCGACGTGGCGATCATCACCGAGCCCGACGGGCGAGCGCTGACTCGCCGCGCCTCGGCGATGCGCGCCAGCGCACAAGAGGCCGGGCGAGACCCCGACGGCCTGCTCCTGTTCGCCGAGGTCGATGCCGTTCTGGACGCCGACGAGCGCGTCGCGAGTGAGCGGCGGAGCCGACTGGACGCCGGCCCGGATCCTGTGCCCTCCAGCCGCGGCCTGCCCCTCACCGGCACGCCGTCGGCGGCCGCCGACCAGCTGACCGCCTGGGCGGAGCTCGGCGTCGACGGCTTCCGTCTTGCCCCTGCCGACCTCCCGCTGGACCTCCCGGCGATCTCCGCGCAGCTCAGTGGCGAGCTGCGAAGGCGTGGAGTGCTCCGCGACGCGTATGAGGCGAGCACCCTGCGTGGCCTGCTTGGCCTCCGCCGGCCCGCCAGCCGGTACGCCGCCGCATGAGCAGCACGGCACCCAAGCAGATTCACCTGGCGGCTCATTTCCCTGGGGTGAACAACACCACGGTGTGGAGCGACCCGGAGGCGGGCAGCCACATGGACTTCGCCTCCTTCAAGCACCTGGCGCGAACGGCCGAGCGCGCGAAGTTCGACTTCTTCTTCCTCGCCGAAGGGCTGCGCATGCGGGAGCACGCCGGAGCACTGCACGAGCTCGACGTAGCCGGGCGTCCCGACGGCCTTGCGATCCTGGCAGCGCTGGCGGCGGTGACCGAGCGGCTCGGGTTGGTGGCGACGATCACCACGACCTACCACGAGCCCTACGAGCTCGCGCGCCAGCTCGCGTCGCTGGACCACCTCTCCGAGGGGCGAGCCGGCTGGAATCTGGTCACCTCGTCGGACGCGTTCACCGGAGCCAACTTCCGCCGCGGTGCCTATCTGCGTTATGACCAGCGCTACGAGCGCGGCGAGCAGTTCGTGTTGGCGGTCAACTCCCTGTGGGACTCCTGGCCGGGTTCGGCGGCGGCCGAGGAGCCGCCCACGGGCTCCAATGGTCACCCCGGGCCGGGAGCCTTCGCGGTCAGCGGGACACAGGTCCAGATCGCCGGCGAGTTCACGGTCCCGCGCTCGCCCCAAGGTCATCCCGTGATGCTCCAGGCGGGCGATTCGGACGCAGGCCGAGAGTTCGCGGCCCAGTACGCCGACGGCATCTTCAGCCGGCACGGCAAGCTCGAGGACGGCTTGCGGTTCTACGCCGACGTGAAGGGCCGCCTGGCGCGATACGGTCGGACCGCCGACGAGCTGCTGATCCTGCCCGGTGCGACCTTCGTCCTGGGCGACACCGACAACGAGGCGCTGGAGCTGGCTCGGGAGGTACGCCATCAGCAGGTCAGCGGTCGCCACGCGATCATGTTCCTCGAACAGCTCTGGAACCGCGACCTGTCCGCCTACGACTCCGACGGCCCGCTGCCCGATGTAGATCCCGACGTCGAGTCCGAGGGGCGCGCTCAGGGCAGCGCCCAGGCGCGCACACTCCAGCGCGAGGCGGTCCAGACGGCGGAGCGATGGCGCCAACGCGCACAAGCCGACAACCTGTCGATCCGCGAGCTCGTGATCGAGATGACCGCCCGCCAGGCGTTCATCGGTTCGCCGGAGACCGTCGCGGCCACGCTGAACGCCTACGTGCAGGCGGACGCTTGCGACGGGTTCATCCTCGTCCCGCACATCACCCCCGGCGGATTGGACCGCTTCGCCAACGAGGTGGTGCCACGGCTGCAGGAGCGGGGCACGTTCCGCAGCGACTACGAGGGGACCACGCTGCGTCAGCACCTGGGCTCTGCTCGCGCTTGAGGAGAATGGCCACGCTGATCGCGGCGACGACCGCCGCGCCGGCTGCGTAGAGCAGCCCGGTGTGGATGCCGTTGACGAACGCGTCGCGGGCGTGGGCACCGGTTGAGCCTCCGGCGTGGATGGCGACGGCGAACGAGGCTCGTGCCCTGTCGAGGACGGGGGCTGGGGCGCCGGGGAGTTTGAGGCTGGTGCGGTAGACGGCGGTGACGATGCTGCCGATGACGGCCGTGCCGAGGGCGCCGCCGACTTCTCGCGACAGGTCGTTGAGCGCTGAGCCCACACCTTGCTGTGCCTGGGGAAGCGCCTCGGTGATGGCGGCCGTGGCGGGCGTCATGGCCGCGCCCATGCCCACGCCCAGGGGGACGAGGCCGGCCAGGATCAGCAGGTAGGACGTGTTGGTCCCGACCCGGGAGATGACGGCGAGCCCGGCGGCCACGAGAACCAGTCCGGCGACGCACACGGCGCGCGCGCCGAACCGGGACGCCAACCCTGACGTGAGCCTCGCTGCCGGCATCATGGTTGCTGACAGGGGCAGCACGGCGAGGGCGGCTAGGAGCGGGCTGTAGCCACGGACTCCCTCGAGGTATTGCAGCGAGACAAAGGTGAAGCCGAAGAAGGCGAAGAACTGGATGGCGATCGAGAGGCTGCCGGCCGACAGCTTGCGGTCAGAGAACAGGTTCGGGTCCAACAGGGGGTGGCGCTGGTGGTACTCGAAGCGCACGAAGCCGGCGAGCGCGGCCAGTCCGGCCGCCATGCCGGCGAGGGTGCGGGGGCTCAGCCAGCCGGCGTCGGGGGCCTCGATGATGCTGAACACGAGGGCGACGAGCCCGACGGTGGCGAGCAGTGCCCCGCCTATGTCGAGCGCCGGCGCGTTGGGCTGGGAGGACTCGGGGACGTAGCGGAAGGTTCCCGCGAGGGCGATGGCGGCGAGGACGACGTTGATCGCGAAGGCGGCCTGCCAGGAGAACCATTGCAGGAGGATCCCGCTGGCGAGCAGCCCCAGGATGGCGCTGCCTCCGGCGACGGCGGCCCAGACGCCGACCGCTTTGGTGCGCTCGGCGGGGGGGAACGTGCCGGTGATGGTGGACAAGGTGGCCGGCATGACCAGCGCGGCGCCGAGGCCGATCAGCCCGCGCAGGAAGATGAGCTCATTGGCCGAGGTGACGGCCATCGCCGCCGCCGAGGCGGTTCCGAAGACGATCAGGCCGCTGATGAGTGCCTTGCGGCGACCGTAGCGGTCGCCCAGCGCTCCGGCTGGGAGCAGCAAGACGGAGAAGACCAGCAAGTAGGCATCGATGATCCATTCGAGCTGGGTCTGGCTGGCGTGCGTGCTGCGCACCAGGTCCGGGATGGCGACGTTAAGCGATGCCATCGCGGCGGAGACCGCGCCGAGGGCGATGCAGACCACAGCGGTGACGAGCGAGAGGTTCACCTGCTGGCTGCTGGTTTGGACGTGTTTCCGCATCGCGCTCTCCTATAACGAAGGAATATTCGTTTCGTTTTCTACCAGAGGCCGCCGGTGCCGTCAAGAGGAATATTCGTTTTGTTTGTGGTACCGTCAAGGTGTGCCCCGGATCACCGACGAGCGGCGCGAGGCCCGCCGCGAACAAGTCCTCGAGGCGGCCCGTGCGTGCCTCCAGGAGCACGGCCTCGAAGCCGTGTCGATGGAGATGATCATCGCCCGGTCCGGCCTCTCGACCGGTGCCGTGTACGGCTACTTCAAGGGCAAGGACCAGATCATCAACGCGGTCATCACCGACGGGACAGCGGCGATGGCCAGGGACCTCGCGCCAGTCCTCACCAACCCCGAGCCGCCGCCGCTGCCCGAGTTCGTCGAGCAGCTGCTGCGCGCCGTCGTCGGTTTCGGCCGACACAAGAAAGGCGACATCGACCGCCTGCTGGTCTCACTCCACGGCTGGAGCCACTCCCAGAGCGATCCCGAGCTCAAGGCAGCCACCCGCGCCTCCTACTCCGGTCTGCGCCGAATGTTCCGCGACGTGGTGAGACGGTGGCAGGCAGCCGGCACGTTTGACGCTACGGCAGACCCGGAAGGGATGGCGGAGCTGCTGACCTCGATCACCCTAGGGTTCGTCGCCCAGCGCGCACTGGCCGGATCCGCCGATGTCACAGCCCATGTCGCCGCGCTGGAAGCGCTCGATCACCGATCGGTCGCCGGCCTTGCCCGTAGCTCTCGCACCTGACGCGCATCGCCCGCAGGGTCGATGCTCAGCCGTCAATTGCGACGCTGTTGTCCTCGGCCGGGGAGAATGAGGTGAGATGCTGCTCGATGGCGATCGCTGAAACCCAACAGCTGCGGATGCTTGAACGGCTACGGCGCGCGGGCATGCAGCCGGTAACGCTCGGTGAATTGCGCGCTGGGGGGATCGATTTTCCCGCCGTGGTCCTCAGCGAGCTCGAGCTCAACGGGTACGCGATCGAGCGCGTGTACAGAGACAGCCGGCTGATCGGCGTGCGCCTGATTGAGAGCGACGTCCCCGATGCGCCCGTCTCGCGCCGGCGCTACCGATGGCGCCGCCCTTCGCCATAGCCCGCCGGCCTCCCTGATCAGGCGAGAACCGGCTCGGTGAGGAGCCCCCGGGCGCGTAGCACTGGGCGTACGCCCTCTCCAAACGCGTAAGCCTCCTCGACGTGGGGATAGCCCGAGAGGATGAACTCGGTGATCCCGAGATCGTGGTATTCGGCCATGAGGTCGGCGATCTGCTCGTGGCTGCCGACGAGCGCCGTTCCGGCGCCGCCGCGGAGCAGGCCGACGCCGGCCCAGAGATTCGGATAGACCTCGAGCTGGTCGCGACGACCTCCGTGCAGTGCGGCCATCCGCTGCTGTCCGGTCGCCGCTGAGCGCGACAGGCGTGCCTGCGCGGCGGCGATCGTGTCGTCATCGGCGTCGGCGATCAGGGCGCTGGCGGCTCGCCATGCCTCCTCCGGGGTATCACGCGCGATGGTGTGCAGACGGATGCCGAAGCGCAGCTCGCGCCCTTCGGCCTCCGCCAGCTCTCGTACGCGTTGGAGGTGGGACTCGAGCGCTGGCGGCGGGTCGCCCCAGGTGAGATAGACGTCCGCGTGGCGTGCGGCAGTGCGCAGCGCCGCCTCCGACGAACCCCCGAAGTAGATCTCGGGCGGCTCGCCTGAGCCCAGGGTGACCGCATTCTCGACCCAGAGGTGGTCGCCGTGGAAGGTGAACGGTTCGCCGCTCCAGGCTCCGCGCAAGATCGTCAGGAACTCGTCCGTGCGCGCGTACCGGTCGTCCTTGTCGAGCGCGTCACCGTAGCGGCGTTGCTCCTCGTTATCGCCGCCGGTGACGATGTTGAGCAATAACCGTCCCCCGCTGTGGCGCTGAAAGGTCATCGCCTGCTGTGCGGCGAGCGTCGGAGCGATGGAGCCCGGCCGGAAGGCAACGAGGAAGCGCAGCCGGTCGACGACCGACATGAGCGCGGCCGTCGTGATCCAGGCGTCGTCGCACCACGTGCCGGTTGGCGTCAGGGCGGCATCGAAGCCCGATTGCTCAGCCGCGCGAGCCACCTGGGCGAGGTAGTCGAGCGTCGCGGCGCGGCGCGGCGCGGCCGGTGCCGGCGCTGTCGCCGCGTTGGTACACGCCGCGGGATTGCGTCGCTGCTCCCGCCTGCAGGAGGGTCCGGCCGTCCCCATGGGTCGGCAGATACCAGTGAAGGGCGATGCTCATCCCGAACTCCAGTCAGCTAGGTAATACTGCATTAAGTCGATAAAGATAATGGTTTATGATTCTCGACAAAGCCGATTGACTTTTGACCATTCGACGTGCCCGGACCATGGAGCAGGGTGGCGGGGCGTCGCAGCTACAAGGAGTTCACGTTGAACCAGTCACCGTGTGACGGTCGCGCCCAAGACAGGAGTCAAAATCGAGCTGCCAGCGTTGGCCGGCCCGGAGAGGAGAGGGAAACCGGGCCCGCACCAACGCTGGCAGCGTGCCTGCAGCTCGCGGACGCTTCGCATCCACGGGCAGGAGCGCGCTTGAGCTAGCTGTCACTCAGGACGTTGAGGCCGCGTGGCCGACAACATCGCCGCGGCAGCTTGGGATTGCCCCAGACCTTGGGCTCGTTGCACAGGCGGTGGTGTCTGGAGGCGCCAAGGCTCACGTGAATGAGGCTACTGCTCGTCTCAGTATTGTCAAGTAATACAATCGAGTTGCTGTAGTTAGAGGCCGAGAGCTTCACTTGACCGGCGGTTTCCGGCTCCCTGAGCAGCGCCATTGACTACGACATCTGCGGACGGCAGGGTCACGACATGATCGCCCCGGCCTGCCGTTTCCTTTCGGGCTGGGGGCTGCCGTTTCAGTTCGGTTGCTGAGTACACGGAGGTCATATTGCGTCCGCCCGCCTTTGACCAGTAGAGGGCTTCGTCGGCACGGCCGACCAGCTCGTCGGCCGTCGCGGCCTGCTGGTTGGAGCACACGCCGACGGACAAGGTCAGGGTTCCGACGGCATCGAATGGCGTGTCCTGTATCGACGCGCGGACGCGCTCGGCCGCGGCGTGCGCGCCGTCGGGCGTGGCCTCCGGCATGAGCCAGGCGAACTCCTCGCCGCCGATCCGCCCCATCAGCTCGCCGCTGCGCACAGCGCCGGCGAGACGGCGTGCGACTTCGGCGAGCACGGGTCGCCGGTCTGATGCCCATGGGTGTCGTTGACCTGCTTGAAATGGTCGAGATCGAGGACGGCGACGCTGAGCGCCCGCCCGTGCCGAGCGGAACGCTCGACCTCGGAGCCGAGGCGTTCGTGAAACGCCCGGTAGTTGGCAGGCCGGTGATGGGGTCCGTCGTCGCCTCCCGCGACAGGGTCTCCAGCGCCTCGGCACTGGAGATCGCCACGGCGACGAGCTCGGCGAAACTGGCCAGGCGCTCCTGGGCGTCCACGGGGATCGACCTTCCAGCGGCCACCGCCACACCGACAGCTCCCCACAGCCTGCCCTCGGCGGTGATTGGCGCGGCAAAGCCTCCCCCAAGCGCGAACTCGTCGAGAAACGGGTCGGTTGAGTGGTTCCCGTACTCGGCAACCAGGGCCGAGCGCCCGTCCCGGTACACCCGAGCCGTGGCAGTGTGCCGGTCAGATCGATCGTCTGTCCGGCGAGATGCGTCGCGTTCCGGCTCCAGCCGCCGACGTAGTCACCGACCGCGGTGCCGGCATCGAAGCGCACGACGCTACCCAGCGTCGCGTCGAACAGCTGGGCGAGCAGTTCGGCGACGGCGGCGAACAGAGGAGCCGCGGGCACGCCGGCCGCGGCGAGTTATTGCCGATCGGCCGATCCGACGATGCGCGTTTCCGGCGACGAGCGGGCCTTCCGCGGCCAGGGGACCGAGACCTGCCTTCGGACTCGCGCGGGTACGCTGAGCTGAGGGCGGTCCCGACCCGATTCGCCGGATCGGGTCTATGCGCGGCGCCGCGCGACCCGGAATACCGGATAGCGAGCGGCGATTGGAACGAAGGCATCGATGTCCGAGCCGCGGTCGACCGGGATATGAGGCCGCGCGCCGGGAACCTCTTCGAGATATGCCTTCAGGAGCGAAGGCCGCTGTGCGACGGGAACCTCGATCAGCCGGACACGCTCCGAGGTACCGTGAAGGAGCCTCGCGCGGCCATCGACAGCGCGCACGTTGGCTACCCAGTTGCAGCCTTCGCCGAGCATCGAGACGAGGTAGCGCTCGCCATTGACCGTTGCCATCCCGAGCGGAAACCGCCGTGGTGCGCCAGAGTTCCGGCCCGGGACCTCCAGCGTGACCCAACGCCGCGGGAGCAGCCCGCTGCGGAACACCGCCGCCCAGAACCGTGCGTAGCGACGCGCTTGGCCATTGGCGCGTCCGCCCGCGTACATGTTGCGCAACTCGTCATCGGTGTGCCTGAACGGAAGCCCCACGCCGACGATTCTCCCGCGATCCAGACCTGCTTACGTTCACGGAGGCGTCCGTCGCATCGTCCCCTGGTGGCGAACATGCTCGTGGCGGAGTACCGGCTCGGCAGTGCCCGCTACGGGCGCCCTGATTTGGGGTTGGCGCGGGTGGCGAGGAGAGCGCGGCTCGCGAGGAGAGTGTGTTGGGGTCATCGTGGGCGTGGGGCTCGCTTTGGTTGGTTAGGCTGCTCGATCAGCCCGGCCCATGGAGCCGATCCCTGCTCGGCTGTGCCGATGTTCGCGGTTAGCCGGCCGAGTATCCCTTCGAGGCTGGCTATCTCTGTGGCGGGGATGCCCCGGCGCAGTTGACTGTCGAACGCGACCGCGGCGTCACGGAGTCGCAGGAACGCCGCCTCGCCGGCCTCGGTCAGCTCGATGATGTGGATGCGGCGATTGTCTTGGTCGCGGCGGCGGGTGAGCAGGCCATCGGTCTCCATCGCGTTGAGGTGGTGGGTGAGCGTCGCCTCGCGGATTCCGACTGCCTCGGCGAGCTCGCGCTGATTGGCGGTCGGACGGATCTTGAGGTTGAGGAGTACCAGCCATACCGGCGTCGATCCGCCTCTCTGGGTGAGTGCATCGTCGAAGGCGCGGCTGATCAGGCGGGCGGCCCGGGCGAGGTGCAGGCCGATCGGCGGGCTGGCTGGTCGCACTGGCACAGACTAGCAAGACTGGTAGACATCTAAGCTATTGACATCAAACCCTTAGATATCTATGCTTTTGTTCTGTTTCCGTCACCCGGGAGGACCAATGCCTACCCCAGACGACGAGCTCCGCGAACTGGAGCGACGCTTGACCGAGGCCGAGATCAACGCGGACGTAGCCGCACTCGATGAGCTCGCCACGGATGACTTCACGCTGGTCGGCCCAGCGGGGTTCGTGCTCGACAAGCAGCAGTGGCTCGAGCGCTACCGCCAAGGGGATCTGATCACCCATTCGCTGCGCTTGGAGGACAGGATCACCCGCGTCCACACCAACGCGGCGGTGACCATCGGGCGCCACATCCAGCAAGCCGAATACCACGGGCATGCGGCCGACGGCGAGTTTCGCGCCACCCAGATCGCGGTCCACGACGGCTCGCGGTGGCGCCTGGCCGGGCTGCACCTCAGCCCGATCGGCGGGCCGCCGCGGTTCGCCGCCCGCACCGCCGAGAAGGAGGACACGAGATGAAAATCATCAACGCTGGCTCGCTTGCCCATGGCCGCTTCGAGGGCGCCAGCGACGGCCCCGCGAGCATCTCGATGATCCTCGACGAAAGCCAACCCGGCGGCGGGCCGCGGCTGCACCGCCACCCCTACGACGAGACCTGGCTGGTCCAGGAAGGACACCTGCGCTTCCAGGTCGGCGACCGCCAAGGTGAGGCCGGGCCCGGGGACATCGTCCTCGCCCCACCCCACGTCCCGCACAAGTTCACCAACCAGGGGCCAGAACGCTCGCGCGTGATCTGCATCCACGCCAGCCCCACGATCATCGGCGAGTTCCTCGAGCAAACCCGCCACCAGTAACCCATCGACCAGCCAAATCGCCCGCACACAGACCAAGACAGGAAGCCCGCCATGCCCGAACAAGGAGCACAGGCCCGCTATCCCGACCTCGCCGACAAGACAGTCGTCGTGACCGGCGGCTCCCGAGGCATCGGAGCGGCCACCGCCCGAGCGCTGGCCGCCACCGGCGCGACCGTGGCGGTCGTCGGCCGCGACCGCACCGCGCTCGACACCATCGTCAAGACCATCAGCGCCGAAGGAGGCCGCGCGGTCGGCCTGACCGCCGACTGCACCCGCCAAGCCGACCTGCATAAGCTCCAAGAAGACATCCACGACCACCTGGGACCGGTCGACATCCTCGCCGCCTTCGCCGGCGGCTCCGGAGCGCCGATCCCGACCAGCGCCGAAACCCCGGACCACTGGCACCAGGTCATCGACACCAACCTGACAGCCACCTTCTTGACCATCTCCACCTTCCTAGCCGACCTGACCGCACGCACCGGCGTAATCATCACCATGGCCTCCTCCTCCGCCCGCCAAGCCAGCCAATCCTCCGCCGCCTACGCCGCCGCCAAAGCCGGCGTCCTGGCCCTCAGCCGCCACCTCGCCCTGGAACTCGCCCCCGATCGCGTGCGGGTCAACTGCCTCGCCCCCGCCACAGTCGAGAACGACCGAATCCGCACCTACGCGACCGACGAGCAGCGACAGCAGATGGCCGCCAGCTTCCCCCTCGGACGCATTGGCCAACCCGACGACATAGCCGCCGCCGTGCTGTTCCTCACCTCCCAAGCGGCCTCATGGATCACCGGCATCACCCTCGACATCGCCGGCGGCAAACACATGCCATAACCGGTAACGAGCCAACCCGGACAGACCTGCTCCTGCGCTCCCGAAGGCAACTCGCACGCCACGCCGACTGCCGTGCTAAGCGCGGACACCAGGCGGTGCGATCAGCGGGACGGCTTGCGCAGTCCGCACCCGTGCCCGCCGCACCCGCCGCTCGGTTCGAATAGCAGCGCATCGTCACTCTGTCTCACCAAGGGAGGATTCATGGAAATCCGTGCTGCTGGACGTCGCCGGCCATCGTCGCTCACCGGCGATCATGCCCGGCTATCACCGAGGCCGTGCGCCACGAAGCAAGGGTGAGCGGTACCCCGCCGAGCCGCCGACGGTCGAGGAGATCGTCGCGGTCATGCGCAAGGTCGGTGACCGCTCCGACGGCCACCGGCTCCGCGCGCTGATCGTCCTGCTGTGGCGCGCCGGGTTGCGGATCAGCGAAGCGCTCGCGCTTCAGGAGAGCGACCTGGACCGATCCCGCGGCGCGGTGGTTGTTCGGCGCGGGAAGGGCGGCAAGCGACGCGAGGTCGGGATCGACCGTTGGGCGTGGGGGCAACTCGACCCGTGGCTCGAGATCCGACGAGAACTGCCGACTGCGCGCTGCTGTGCGTGATCCACGGACCGACCGCCGCCGGCGATGGGAGGCGTCGGCCCCGCAAACCGCTGCATCACGCCGCCGCTGAGGCTGGGGTTAGGCGTCGGTTCGCACCACATCAGCTGCGGCACGCGCACGCGGTCGAGATGGCGCACGAGGGGTCGGCTCGGCGTCTGCCGGCCGACCCGACCCTCGCCTCCGCCTGGCGAGATGCGAGACGGACGTGTCTACGGGTGCCAACACCTGCATTCGCGTTGGCGCATGCACGCGTAGCCAGCGCGGTCGTCGTGGCTCGCTCTGTCCTTAAGCGGTCACCATCACCATGGTTGCCTGCGACGACCGCGCAACTGGTTCGCCACCGGAGACAAGCCGTCCCTCGGCTCAGATTGAGAAGTCCTCTCCAGGCCATACGCCGGCTTCTGAAGGTTGAGCGTGGGTGGGGGCGGGCCCGGTGTTGTTAGGCAGCGAGTTCTCCAGGTCGTCGATGCGTGCGAGCAGCGATCGGAGGCTGACTCCGAAGAGGTCGGGCAGGACGGTCACGTCAAGGTCGGGTGGTGCTGTCGCGGTGCGGGGTTGGCTGCGGGAGACGACTTGCCCGGGCACACCGACGACGACGGTGTTGGCAGGGACGGGCTTGACGACGACCGCGTTGGCGCCGATCCGGCTGTCGTGGCCAACGGTGACGGGGCCGAGGACTTTCGCGCCCGCGCCGATGGTCACCCGGTCACCGACCGATGGGTGGCGGTTGCCTCGCTTGAGGTTCGTGCCGCCGAGGGTGACGCCTTGGTAGATCGTGACGTTGGTGCCTACCGAGGAGGTCTCTCCGATGACCACGCCGGTCGCGTGATCGATGAACAGGCCTGGGCCGAGGGTCGCCCCCGGGTGGATGTCGACCCCGGTCAGCCAGCAGATCAGCGCGGAGAGAGCCCGCCCGATCAGCTTGAAGTCGTGACTCCACAGCCAATGGCTGACCCGGTGACCCCAGATCGCGTGAAGTCCCGGGTAGCACAATATGATCTCCAGCGTGGAGCGGGCGGCCGGATCCCGGTCCCGAACCGCCTGCAGATCCTGTCGCAGAGTCGCGAGCACCGCTAGTCGCGCAGGCCAGCGAATAGCTGGGTGGTGAGGTACCGCTCGCCGAAGTCGGGAATCACGACGACGATCAGCTTGCCGGCGTTCTCCGGGCGGTGAGCTTCCTGCAAAGCCGCCCACACCGCGGCGCCCGAGGAGATCCCCACGAGCAGCCCTTCCTCGCGCGCCAGCCGTCGCGAGACCTCGAACGCGTCGTCGGCCGATACCGTGACGATCTCGTCGACGAGGTCGAGGTCGAGGACCGCAGGCACGAACCCGGCGCCGATGCCCTGGATCGGGTGCGGTCCTTTGACGCCGCCGGAAAGGACCGGCGACGCGGCCGGTTCCACCGCCACGACTCGGACCGAGGGGTTGCGCTCCCGGAGCACTTCCGCCACCCCGGTGATCGTCCCGCCGGTGCCCACGCCGGCGACGAAGATGTCGAGCTTTCCGTCGGTGTCCCGCCAGACCTCTTCGGCGGTGGTGGCGCGGTGGATTGCTGGGTTGGCCGGGTTCTCGAACTGTTGGGGGATGAAGTAGGCCGGGTTGCTGGCGGCGAGCTCCTCCGCTTTGGCGATCGCGCCGGGCATTCCCTGGGGACCTGGAGTGAGGATCAGCTCGGCGCCGTAGGCGCGCAGGAGCATCCTTCGTTCTTCGCTCATCGTCTCGGGCATCGTGAAGGCGCAGCGATAGCCGCGGGCGGCGCACACCATGGCGAGCGCAATCCCCGTGTTGCCGCTAGTGGGCTCGAGGATGATCGTGTCCGGTCCGATCAGCCCTGCCTGCTCCGCCGCGTCGATCATCGACACGCCGATGCGGTCCTTGACGCTGTGCGCCGGGTTGAAGGACTCCAGCTTGGCGACGACCTGCGCCGTGGCCCCGTCGGTCACCCGGTTCAGCCGGACGAGCGGGGTGTTACCGACCAGCTGGGTAATGTCACCAGCGATTCTCGTCTTCCTGGTGATGTCGTCGACGATGCTCATCGTCCTCACGCTCCAATCTCGGGTTACGCACAGGACGATAAAGCTCACAAACCCAATAGAATCAGTGGACTACACGTGGATTGGGTGGCGGACTACTGATGATCGAGCGCGCGTGTGCTCATCCCGGCCCGAGGACGTGCCCGACCGGCGCCTGCTGCTCTGCTGGGCCAGACCTTCGACCCGCTCCAGCATCCCATCTTCCGGGGCTCCGAGGAAAGGAAGGAACGAGCCGGGTGAGCTGGCCACCGTCGACGTCCGCGCCTGGCGAGTCCGCCGTTGCCTCTGCTCAGCGCCTGGTCGAACACAACGATCGACCCGACTAACGGGCCGGCAGCTGTCAGCCAACTCACCAGGTCCAGATCGGAACCTCGCGGATCGGATGCAGCTCGGCGTCGTTCTGGGCGTGGGAGTTCTGCTGGGCGACGTGCGCACCGAACTCGACGTGTTCCTGGACTGCTTTGCGGAAGCGCTCGTCGGTCGGGAGGCCTGCCTCATCCAGCAACTCCAGGTAGACGCTGATGAAGCGGTCGCGTTGCTCGTCAGTGATGTCCAGGTGGCGGTGAACGTCGATCAGGTAATGGAAGCCGAGCTCACGGCTGAAACGGTTCGGACCGCCGAACGACTCGGCCGTGAACCACGTCAGGTGGTCGACGTGGGTGGGAACCCGCTTCGTAAACACATGCTTGAGGAGCGGGTCGGCAAGCGCCTTGGCGTAGAAGATCGCCTCCGGCCGGTGCAGGCCCTCATCACCGCCTGCGTGCTCGTACAGCGTCTCGTCGGTCTCGCTCATCGTTTTTCGCTCCGATCGTGTCGGGTCGGGGATCTCGCCTAATGTTGGCGATCGGCCACCGCCCTGCTTTGCGCGCGGTAAGCGAGTCTGCGACAGCTCCGCCAAGGGGAGCGCGCGCCCTCATCCGAGCGACGCGACCGAGTGCTCGGGTATGCCGGAAGCAGGGCTGACCCTCCTCGGTGCAGAGTCGCGCGTTTGCGTAGACATCCTCGTAGCCTGCCGACCGCGGCCGCGCTCGCGTCCAGCGGGGTCGACCGCATCGTGGCTCCTCGCCCCGCTGCTGCTTGGAATGGGGTAGCGGCGATGCCATTCGCTCCGAGCGCTGCTGGCTAGCGTTCGCCGAGCTGTGGCGTGCCAGTGGCCCGCATGCTGCTCGCGCCCGGACTCGGACGCACTCTGATCGCAGGCGATCAGTCCGGGTACTCGTCCTTGCGCCAGGCGCGGGGCTCCTCGGACTCAGCTTTCGGCGTTCGCGTTAGAAGGAATGAGTGGTACGGCGCGACGAACGGATCGGGTGCCGTCACCGTATAGGTGTGATACACGCTACCGTTCTCGCGCGCGAAGGCGATGAAGCTCGGGGCCTCGCGTAGGCCGTCCTCGAGCTTGGCTCCGATCTGCCGTCCCCAGTCCTCGAGCCACTTGGGAGGGGTGTCAATCATCGCTTTGACCTCGGGGATCTCTTGCGCCTGCTCGGGCGTGAGGGCGAGACCGAAATCGAACGGAAAATCCGTGTCATAGGTCGAGACGTAGGGGAACTGCCAACCCATTCGTTGTCTGTAGGCGATGAGCCGATCGATCGGCGCGCGCGAGAAGCAGATCAGTGTTACGTCGCGGTGGTTCAGATGCACGCGTGTCGCGTCGAGCTCATCTCCGACGTTCGAACATCCGGGACACGCGCCGAGTTCGTAATCGGGTCCATGCATGATGTTGTAGGCAAGGAGTTGCGAGCGGCCGTCGAAGAGCTCGGGGAGCGTCTTCTTCCCATCCTCGGTATCGAACTGGTAGTTCTTCTCCACCGGAACCCAGGGAAGCTGGCGCCGCTGGTCGGTGACGTTCTGGTCGAGCTTTGCCTGCTCGGCCTCGAGCTTGGCAAGCTCAGCCCGAGCCTCCTCCCATTCCTCACGGGTTCCAACCTTGTGTCCGGCCATCGTTACCTCCTTGCCGTTCGTCTCGTCAGGTGGGCGGGATCGAGGATCATCGGCGGTCCGCGCGTCGTCGTACGTATCTAAGACCGGGGCGAGACGCCGAACTCATCGCCGCGTCAGCGGGCGACTCAGTTTGAGCGACGACACCGGGCTTTTCAATCCGGTTGGATCCGCGCCTAGCGCGTCATTGATCGCCGCTTGCTTGGGGATCGTCGCGGTGATCCGCCAGGTCGCGACCCGGAACCCAAATACCTCGAAGTTGAGAAAGCGCAGCAGACGACCGGGTACCGGACCGACTCGCCCTGTCACTGCGCCGCCGCTGCGTGGGTGCGCATCGGCGCTCACGATCGCGAGCCATCCGAGCGTCGAGACGACGGCTGTCCAGACCAGCAGGTACCGACAAGCACTCCTCACCTCGCCTCCGCGTGAATTCGCAGCCTGGATGAGCGTACGAGCCGACGGGTCGCCGCGGAAGAGGTTGGCCGTACGACGGCATGGTCGTCGGCATCGCCCGCGTCTAACGGGACGACCGGAGTATCCGACGTGAAACAGAGGCCCGCCGGGGGCTAGTGTGGGCGCTGGCGTCGGACTACTACGTCCTGCTGGCGAGCGCTGTCCGGGAGGCAAGCCAGCTGTGAAGTGTCGCTCTGCGTTGCGCGCGCTGTTCGTAGGCCCGGAGGGCTAGCCGCATGCGGTCGACCGCGCGATTGGTGGCTTGTCGCCCTGCGTGGTTGTCGAATCGGATTCGCCACGGACCCTGGGCATGGATCGGCGGCCGGTTGGTGTAGCCAGAA
>Ga0182024_10005103_pt1 | contig 29660 bp, 19 predicted proteins | sample P32metaG_FD_120480 | JGI IMG/M metagenome (GOLD analysis project Ga0182024, IMG submission 120480) | Permafrost microbial communities from Stordalen Mire, Sweden - P3-2 metaG (Illumina Assembly) | ecosystem: Environmental > Terrestrial > Soil > Wetlands > Permafrost | place: Sweden: Stordalen...
CGCCGTCAATTGTTCGGGACCGGTAGTGATGGTACCTTCGTGTCCGATACTAGACTGGCTCACCTTGACGGAGGCGCTATCAAAGCTGGGTATCGTCGTCGGCTCGGCGCAAGCCGCGCCGCTCAGAATCGCGCCGCTCAGGATCGCAAGAATGGTCCCTCTTCGGCCCCATCGAAACATGCCATCTCCTTTCGAAATCATAGCCAAAGGCCCTCCCACGCCCCGAAATTCGGGCTACCAATAAGGCTGGAAGAATATCACGTTGAGGATTGGTCTTTGTTGCATAAAGGACCCTTTTCGGGACGGAAGCGAGGAGCATGGCTCCGACAACGAACTCTAGCTCCAGGTCGGAGTCGGTTCCGGACGAATAACCGGCTACCCGTCAGTTATCTTGTGGTAAACAATTCCGCAGGTGTTACTTAAGTAGTAATTTCCGAGTTGGCGACAACACTTCCGGGAGCCGAATATCAGCATCGGCAGGGGCAGGCGTTGGCCAAGAGGGAAGCTGCTATCTTTCGAACAGCGATGTTTTGGACGTGGACAATTCGAGGGGTGGCGGTTATTGCGCTGCTCTGCTGTTCTTGGTTGGCAGACGGTCAGGCCGGGTCGAATCCCGATCAAACCTCAGGTGCCTACACCTTGCGATTGTCAGTTGATGAGGTGATTCTGACGTTTCACGCGACCGATGCACATGGGCTTCCGATCAAAGATTTGACACTGAACGAAATCAAGCTTTTCGACAAAGGAATCGCACCCCGCAGAATCGTCGCATTCGACTCTTTGATTGATCGTCCAGTTCGCGCTGGGATCTTGCTGGACACAAGCGAGTCTATGCAGCAAACTCTTCCCAAAAGCAAGTCGATCGCTGAGCGGTTTGCCCAGCGACTCTTCAGACAGAAGTCCGATCAGGCATTCGTCATGGATTTTGGATACTCTTCAGAAATCGCACAATCGTTCACGGATGACCCGAGGCTGCTTTCGCAGAGCATTCGTAACGTCAGACAAGGGAAGATGAATCCGCTCGGCGGAACAGCCATTTTTGATACGATCTTTCGCGCCTGCTTTTATGGATTTGGCAAGGTCGATGCAACAGCTACCGGGAATTTCATTCTCTTGTTCTCAGACGGGGAAGACAACGCAGGCCATACGTCGCTTGAGGAAGCACTGGGTGCCTGCCAACGCAGCAACACTGTCATATATGCTTTCCGGGTTGAGCCTGATGCGGGGCGTTACTCTACCGGGCCGAAGCTACTTGCAGACCTTGCTACCAAGACCGGGGGCCGTGTATTTCCAGCAGATGACACTGAGGATGCAATTTGGAGCGATCTCACGACGATTGAGTCAGAAATGAGAAATCAATATCGGCTGGTGTACAACCCTGCAAGTCTGAAACACGATGGCCCGTTCCATGAGATAGAGCTTCAGCCGCCAGACAGAGTGGACAGGATCGAGATTCGTTCCGGCTATTACGCTCCGATCCATTGACTCGCCTCGTTCATTAGTCGAGCCACCCATCGAGGCATTGATCGAGGTTCCAAAAACGCGAGTTCCTGGTGTGTGACCGGCTACTCGGAAATTACTACTTGGTTATTACCGGAACTGGGTATCCACCTGACTCAGGTAGGCCCAACCTGTAGGGTTCGGGGTCATAACCCATAACACAACCTGTTGTGGGAACCTGAGTCAAATGGATACCCAGTATTACCGGATTCGCTGCCAGGCTCCCGAGTCAAGGGGCATGGTGACACTGGGGCCGATTCCAGCATCCAAATCATTGAGGTGAACTGAGATGCGTGGAAGAATCGCCTTGGCGATGGTGTTGACCGGGCTCTTCGCTTGTGCAAACGGCTGCCGGAAACAAGTCGATAAAGCGGCATTCATATCAGCGATCAACAAGTCTTACGACGGGCAGCACGTATGCGTCTGGCCCGAACCAACCAAGCTACCGGCCCAGGCCGATCCCTCCAAAGACGAGAAGACCCGCGGCTACGACGCCCTTACCAATGCCGGCCTTCTCATTCGTGAGTACGTGGAAATGAAGCAATCTCGCGCCAGCTCCATTCAGACCAATAAATACAGCCTGTCCGACAAGGGACACTCCTCCTGGACTCCCGATCCCAATCATCCCGACTCCGGCAACTTCTGCTTCGGCCGCCTCAACGTCACCGCCATCGACAAAGCCACCCCCAACGACCCCTCCAACCCCACGCAATACAACGTCAATTACCAATATGAGATTGAAGGCATCCCCGGTTGGGCCCGCACCCCCGAATCGATGAGGGCCTTTCCCAAAATCGCTGCTGACACATCTATCCAGTCAGCTACAACCGCCCTCGTCAAGAGCATTGACGGAGGTTGGGCAGTCGTACTTCCTCAAACCGCGCAGTAGCGATAGCGAGTCGTTTGGGAAGTTCGGTACCGGGAAGTCGGGTTCTCGAACGTGACCGAGTTCCCTGACGGAGTTCTGGGCGAGTCACCGGCAATCCGGAAGGTGCAGCGAAGTTAGAGGGGGTTATGGAAACGGCGGCATCATTCGAAGCCCGCTTAGCGCCATGACCCTACTCGACTTACTGGTTGATCAATATCCCGGCACGCCTTCGGGCGATTCTTTGCGTGTAATGTCCCTGCAGACGGCAGAATCATGCGAAGGATGATGGTGCGGCTTTTCAGGTGGGAACTCCGAAGGATGGCGTCCTGCAGCTTGATTGGAGCGATAACGTTGCCACTTAGCCTTTGTAAGGTGCCTCCCGTTTTGTAAGGTAAATTGCCTGTACAGGACCTACCTAGCCGCACGGGGCGCACGCAGCGCACGTCTTAAGTTGCCACGCAATCGGTTTGTTTTGTTACATATCGCAATAGAATCAATAATTTACGCTGCAAGCTGGCGGAGAGAGTGGGATTCGAACCGCCCGTCTGTATTGATTTCACGTAACTTACAGATATTAAAGACGACCAAAGCGCTCAAGACGCACTCGACGCAGATCGGTAGCACAAAATTAGCACAAAGGGGATGGGTACGAACCCACTCACGTTATCAGCGACCTCGCAGTTGTGCGATGACCCGGCGCTCAAGGCCAAGCTGATCGATCCAAAAATCCCTTCATAGCCAACTGATGGATATCGGGGTTCTCGCGGACGACCTGAACAAGAGCCTCCCAGGGGCGAACGCCCTTGCCTTCCTGCTCACGGGCCAGTCTGTATAAATCAAGTTGTGCCTCAAGGGGCGTTCTGGGTTCACTCATGGTGCTGGATGCTCTCATGCCTCCCCCTCGGGCTCGCGAACTCTATCCACCGCGAACTTGAGCTCAGTATGCCATGGCGTCTGCGGCACTGCGGTGCAAAACAGAACATCTCTACCCTGAAGTAACCAACACCTCCACCCTGAAGTAACCAGCCAGGATTCCAGCACCTCATCCCCACAAGAATCCACACCGACGGCGCCTAGTGGCATCGTGGTGCCAACGTGACTGGTGCCACACTGTGTACTGACTGGTAATTGCCGAGTTGCCGACCATCCGGGCACAACTCTTTGCTCGGTCAAGCGCGATCGATATTGACCCAATGACTGCTATTGCGCCTGGGATAAAGGCGATTGCGCCACTGTGTTGAGCTGTCCACCGAAAAGCCAGGCTGCCTAGGCCAGCAGTGGCGCTGGACACCTCGGAAAACACCATAAGTATCGAGGTGATTCGGTAGTCGCCGGTTGCGGCGTTCGGTTGCGGCGCCGTGGACGCTCTCTAGCCCGGAATGTCGCCCGGAGACGAATTGCAGCATCTGCTCCCGCCTGGTCTGCCAGCATCGTCTAAACCTGTATGATGGGTTCAAGGTCGCGTTTCCGCATGTCCGTGAACCTCGTTCCCTGCACGGACAGACAAGGGACTGAGAAACGGTCCCATCTGCAAACTCCCCGTAGATTCGCGGCCCTTGACTTATTGCGTTTTGATTGCATCTCCTCACAAGTATCTGCCACATCTTAACTGGGAGGCAGCCTCGCGTATCGCTCACGCCGATTCGAGAAAAACCAGCAACGGAATCGTCCTCGCTGCTCAGCTGACCTTCTACTTGCTGCGCGCTGCTCCGATCCTGCCTGCACAAGCCCCGCCAGCCACTCCGGTTCAAGGGCCCGCGCCCAATCCGGCAACGCAGCCCCACCGGACCGCTCCCGACGAATCGTCCGCCAATGCGGAGGTACCAGCCGCATCGGCGATCCGATTCGAGAACATCATCGAGCAATTGAAGGTCAAATTTACGCTGAAGAACAGCGTCAGCCCGCAGCGGTACACGTTTGAGACGATGGCTGGAGGAGTTGCTCTTTTTGACTATAACAACGACGGATTGCTCGACATCTTCTTCACCAATGGCGCGGAGATTCCATCGCTGGAAAAGACCAATCCAAGTTATTCAAACCGGCTATTTCGGAATAATGGCGACGGCACCTTCACCGATGTAACCGAGAAGGCCGGCCTTGCGGGCATAGGCTATTCGATGGGCGTCGCCGCGGGCGACTACGACAACGATGGGTTTGTCGATCTCTACGTCACCGGCGTCAATCGCAACCAGCTCTTCCATAACAACGGCGACGGCACCTTTACCGACGTGACACAAAAGGCAGGCGTGAGCGGAGTCATTCCCGGCTACGGCAAGGCCTGGAGCATAACTGCCGGCTGGTTCGATTACAACAACGACGGACTGCTTGACCTGTTTGTCGTGAATTATCTGGATTACAACATGAAAACGGCGAAACTGTGCGTTGCCCAGGGGCTGCCGGCCTACTGTTCCCCAATCGATTTCCTGGGAACTCCGAACATTCTCTACCGCAACAACGGCGATGGAACTTTTACCGACGTCTCGCAGCAGTCCCATATCTCCCAGTATGTCGGCAAGGGAATGGGTATTTCCTTCGCAGACTATGACAATGACGGATTCACAGACGTCTTCATCTCCAACGACACATTTCAGAACTTTCTGCTGCATAACAACGGCGACGGAACTTTCTCCGAGGTAGGATTGCTGGCCGGGGTAGCTTACACGGGGTCGGGAAATGCCGTGGCTGGGATGGGCACCGATTTCCGCGACCTGGACAACGATGGCAAGCCCGATGTCTTTGAGACCGCCATGTTCGGCGAGGGCTTTCCGCTCTATCGAAACATGGGTGGAGGGCAATTCCAGGATGTAACCGGCTCCTCAGGGCTGACGAAATTCACCAGCCGCCTGACGGCCTGGGGAGCGGGAGTCTTCGATTTTGATAATGATGGATGGAAGGATTTGTTTACCGCCAACTCCGACATTCTCGATAACTCAATGGCGTTGGCGCACAGGCCCTATGCGCTTCCAAATGGACTTTTCCGCAACCTGGGCAATCTTACCTTCGAAGATGTGAGCGCGAAGGCAGGTGCGTCGTTCCAGATTCCCGGTGCACATCGCGGCGCGGCGTTCGGCGACCTGAACAATGACGGCAAAATCGATGCTGTGGTCACGAACCTCAACGGTCCGCCCGAGATATGGATGAATCGCACCAGGAATGGAAACCACTGGATCATTCTGAAACTGGTTGGCCTCAAGTCGAACCGCGATGGCCTCGGAACCAGGGTGAAGATAACAACCTCGCTCGGCGCTCAATACAACGAAGCCACCACCGCGGTTGGCTTGAACTCCTCCAGCGACAAGCGGGTGCACTTCGGGCTGGGCGCCGCCGCCATCATCGATCGCATTGAGCTTGCATGGCCGAGCGGCATCAGGCAGGTGCTGACCAACGTCAAGGGAGATCAGGTCCTTACCGTGACGGAGAGCGCGCAATGAGCTGGACGCTCAAGGCTTCATATTGGCCGACATGCGGCTGGCCAGTTCCGCTTGCCCGTTGCGTTTGAGCAACTCGATCAGGTCGCTCATCAGCCCCGGATTATTCCACCCATAGGCCGCCGCCGCTTCGGCATTCAGGTTGGCTTCTGTCGCCTTCCCCAGGTGAAAGTAGGCGTCGCAAAGCATGTAGAGCAACTCCGGAGTCATGGTTCTCGACTTCGCGAGCAGATCGGCGGCCTCCTGCCAGCGGCCCTGACGATAACGGATCTCTCCCATTTCGGCGATTGCAGTTTGATAGTTCGGGTCGTTGGAAAGCTCGACCTTGAATGCGGCTTCTGCCTTGTCAAACTTGCCCTGCTTCAGTGCCAGAATTCCCTCATAGGTGTGAGCGCCGCGCACCGCAGGGTTGATGGCCAGTGCGCGATGAAGACAGCGCAGCCCGTCTTCCGCTCTGCCCATAAACAGATAGAGCTTGCCGATAAACACGTATGCGTCGGCATCGGTTGCCGAGGACCCTTTGAACTGCTCCCGGTATAGCGCGAGCGCATCTTCCTCATGCGCCACCTTCAGCATTTGCCGAGCCTGCGTCTTGATTGCATCTTCGTGCTGCTCGTTCTCTTCCTCGCGGACAAAAGACTTCTGGTCCATCATCAGCCGATGCAGCGCAGCCTCATGTTGCGCTTCCTCCGCTTTGCCCTGGCCCGCATAGGCCCGCGCGAGGTAGAAATGCGCGAGCAGTCGCGTCGGATCGAGACGCAAGGCGGAGTTGAGCGTATCGATCGCCGCCTGGTAATCCTGCATCTCCACCTGGCAACGACCAAGACCCAGCAGCTCACTCGCATCGTCAGGCTTGGCGGCAGCCAGACGCGCGTACGCCTCTTTCGCCTCAGGCCAATGCGCGAGCTTGATTTGCGCCGAGGCCAACAGCTTCAGTGCATCCACATCGTCGGGGTGGGCCGCGACTTCCTTTGTTAGATTCATCGCGGCGCCGTCGACATCCATCAGCTTGTAATCGGCAACGCCAATCTCATAGTCGAGATGGGGCAGCGAGGCATCGGCCTGCTGCGCCTTGAGCAGCCAGCGCAGTCCCTCCTGATAGTTGCCGGAGCTGGACAGCAGCTCGCCATACTTCTGAACCACGGATGGATTGTCCGGCTCGGTCTTCAAACTCAATCGGATCGCTTTGAGCGCCAGTGCGTCTTTGCCATCGAGGTGATAGGCCTGAGCAAGATAGTATTGAGCGTCTCCATCGCTGGGCAAAATCCTTGTGCAATGCTCGAGCAGCTTGATTGCCTCATCGAATTTGTGCTGTGCCAGCTTGTAAATGCCCGCTTTCAGCAGCAGGTCCGGATCGTTCGGAGCAAGTTGCAGTCCCGCCTCATACGCTGCCCCCGCCTCGGTGTTGCGCCCGCTCTCCTCCAGCAACATGCCCTTCAGCTTGATGGCGGGAACAAATTTTGGATTCTGTTCCAGCAAGTCGCGGACCAGGTTCATCGCTCCCTGTGCATTTCCGTGCTCGGCGAGGCTGAGCGCCTGGTGCAGTTGCCCCATCTGCGGAGACTCGGCTGCTCGCCCCACGCCTTGTGTTTGCGCGCCCATTCCTCCCGCAGCAAACAAAGCGGTCGTCAGCGTCATTGCGGCAAAGAACGCGATTGCCTTCCGCTTGTCCTGCTGCCTTTGATCTCGCGAAAGCTTCATGATGCAGGCTCCAACCCGGCCAGGAACTCCACCAGTGCCTCATACTGCTCGCTCACTTCCATGCCTTGCCGCCGCTTCCCGCACTAAGGAAGCTTGACGCGATGCTCCGCAAGCTTGCTGGAGACCACGCCCTTTCCTTCGCGCACCACATAGAATCGGTCGGCAGCCAAATTGGTGAGCACTTCCTTTGCACCGTCCGGCCACAAGACTTCTGACTGATCAATCCGCTGATGGCTGCCCAGCCCAAAGTGAATGCGCAGGTCGTTCTGTGAAAGATAGCTTCCGCCGCTGACCACTTCCCCCAACTGCGCCAAGTCTCCAGCGGTTGCGCGTATGCGCGCATTCAATGCCAGGCGATTGCTCTTCACGCCCTCCAGCTGAAAGCTCACCCAATGATTCTGCGGCCCGCCTTCCGGACGCAGCAGCATCGGCCTTCCCACAAGGTTTTCAACCACCGCCTCCATCCTTCCATCGTTGAAAAGATCGCCAACTGCCATCCCGCGGCTTACCTGCTTCAATTCGAGCGCATCGCCCACCAGCCTGCTCACGTTCCTGAACGTCCCGTCATGCTGATTCGTAAACAGCAACTTTGGTTCCAGATAAGTGGCGGCTGTGTGCGCCTGGTCCACCTGTGGATAGACGTGCCCATTCGCAAGGAACAAATCCAGCCACCCGCTGTTGGAAAAATCCACGAACGCCACTCCCCAGCCCACATAGCCTTGTGTGCCCCGCGCGATGCCCGAAGCGATCGAGGCATCGGTGAAGTTCATGTCCCCCTCGTTGCGATATAGGGCGGCGTACTCAATGTCAAAATGTGAAAGCAGCAGAGACATGCGGTCGGTGTGCAGGTAGTCGCCCAGCGCAATGCCCATATTGGCCTGCTCGAATCCGTCTTCATTCGCCGCCACGCCGGAAGCAAGAGCCGCATCTTCAAACTTCCCCGCGCCATCGCCCTTGTAAAGATAATTCGCTTGGCCGTCGTTGGTCACAAACAGATCGAGCTTGCCGTCGTTGTCGAAGTCTGTCCACACGGCAGTCAAGCCATAGCGGCGCTCTCGATCGTCGACGCCGGACTTCTTAGACACATCCGTAAATGTCCCATCCCCGTTGTTGTGGTAAAGATTGTCGCTCGCTCCCTTCAGGCCCCGCGGCCCGCACTGCACATCGAATCCCAGGTACTTGCAGGATTTTCCGGAACCGAATGCAGGCAGGTCGTCCAGGTGAAAATCGACGTAATGCGACACAAACAAGTCCGCCCATCCATCGCTGTCGTAGTCGCCAAAGGCCGCGCCCGTCGCCCAGCCCGTGTCGCTTCCGAGTCCCGCGCTTTTTGTTACGTCGGTGAAGGTCCCATCCCCGTTGTTGCGATAAAGCACCACGCCGCCAAGGCAGGTAACCAGCAGGTCGGGCCACCCGTCGTCGTTGTAGTCGCCCACCACGGCGCCCATCGCCCAGCAGGGAAACCCCACGCCCGCCTTGTCGGTTACGTCGGTAAATGTCCCATCGTGGTTGTTATGGTAGAGCGCGCTGCGCGACTTCTTTCCGTGCAGAGCCATGTCCACACTCTGCGCGTTGGTGAAATAAATGTCCGGCCAGCCATCGCGGTCGTAATCGATCAGCGCCACGCCGCCGCTCATCGACTCGGCGATGAACTTTGCCTCCGGACTGGATAGGTGCTCGAAGTTGATTCCGGTGGAAGCGGTAATGTTCACCAGTTGCGGGTAGTCGGCAATTTTGCCGGTTGCCATCCGCTCCGCTTCCGCCTTCTGCCGCTCTGCAGGCGAGAGCGGTGTCGATACGCCCATCTGCGCTGTGGCCGCAACAGGCAGACCGAGGAAGAAAAGCGCCAGGCACGACGGCAACGCGCCATGCATCGCCAGCGGCATTCCTGCCGTGCCTTGCCGCCTCCACCTACTTCTCATCCTGCTCGTCCGCTTGAGTGCCCTTGGGCTGAATCTGCAACTCTTTATACAAAGCGCGCAGCTTCTCCTTCATGTCTTTGTATTTTTTGTAAAGGTCCGCCTCGCGCCTGGCATCATCCATGCGCCCCACTTTCCGGTAGAGGGTGGCCAGTCGATAATGGGCGATTGCATTGCTCGGCTCCTGCTGCGCGGTCTCTTCCAGCAATGCCTGCGCCTTATCCAACTGGTTCATCTCGATCAGCGTCTTGGCCAATCCCAGCTTTGCATCCGAGTCCGCGGGCTCCAGTTGAATCGCTTTCGAAAACTCCTCGAATGCCCTCTGCGTATCTCCCCTTGCTGCGTCGATCTCCCCCAGCTTGCGAACCGTCTTCTCATCCCCGGGGTTCTCTTTGAGCGCGGCCAGGTACTCCTGCTCCGCTTCCTTCTTCAGCTTCTCGTCCTGCGAGGCGTACAACAGCTCCGCCAGTTCAAAATGAATGCCCGGCAACTGCGGGTTAAGGTCAATCGCCTTGCGGTAGTGCCCGATCGCTCCCGCGTCGTTGCCCTGCCGCGACTCTTCGTGGGCAATCACCCGGTGCATCTGCGCGGAATCCGGGTCCACCAGTGAAAGGCTCAGCATCGACTCGCCCGCCATGTCGCTGTAGATGCGATAAGCCGTGTAGAGCACGTCAGGGTTGGTCGGGTCATGCTCACGCAACACTGTCACCACGCCCGCTGCCTTGTCCAGATCGCCGTTATTGGAATAAATCTCGATCAGCTCCATCCCCGCCTGAAGACGGAGCTTTTCCTCGTCGAGATGCGGAAAGGCATCCTCGAGGTCGGTGCGCGCGGCGGCCATATCACCCTGCCGCTTCTCGCACATGCTGAGCAGAACCTCTATGCGCCAAAGTCCGGTGCGCAGGCTCGTGGCAGCACGCAACTGCGGCACCGCATCGGCACAATCGCCTTTGAAAAACAGCAGGACGCCCAGGTTTCCGCGAGTGTCGGCGTTGTTGGGATCGAGCGCCACCAGGGACTGCAACTCGGGGATGGCGAGATCCGGCTTTTTCTCCTGCAGGTACTGCTGAATCTTGCGACTGTGCTCGGCAATCTGCGATTGGGTGTCGCTGGCGGTCTGCGCAAAGCACAAGGCAGGGCTAAGGAGCAGGCCGATCCCGGCGAGCGCGATGGCTCTCTGTATGCTCATGACACCTCATGATATAGAAAATGGCGGCTTTCGAGCGATCCAGAAAAAAGGAGAGACGGCAAGCTTCGCTGCCGTCTCTCCAGGAAGGCCAAAATCGGCCGAAATTAGAATGTCAGGCGAAGCTGTAACTCCCCGTAGCGTCCGCCCAAACTGGTGCCGCTAATTTGCTGCGTGCCAACCTGTTGCCCGCTGGAGTTGGTGGTGAACCAACTGTACGGCTGACCCACGCCGGGAGAGCCCTGCAAACCTCCGCCGGGATTTCCGAAGTCCGCATGGTTGAAGGCATTGGTGGCAGCGCAACTGAATTTCAGCTTGATCCCCTCCCAGGGAAGGGAGAACTCCTTGAACATAGAGAGATTCACCGCGTTGGTTCCCGGTCCGTACAGGATGTTTCTCCTGACATTGCCGAAGACTCCAGCTGCGGGCTGTGAGAAGGCGGCAGGATTGAACCACTCGTTGAGGCAGCCGTTCTGAGGGCCGGAGCCTGCCTCGCATTTGGCGGACCGGTTCTGGGGCTTGGTGCTGACTCCAGGAACCCAGTTCGGGAACATCGTCCCAGCCAACTGATAGTTCGGTTGCGTCCCATACACCGAGTACGGTGTGCCGGTAGACAAATAGAGCGTGCCGGAAACCTGCCATCCGCCGATCACTTCGTCCGCCAGCATATTGTTGTTCAGGAAGCGCCTTCCTTTGCCGAAGGGCAGTTGATAGATCGCGTAGCCCTTGAAGGCACTGCGGACATCGAGGTTGGAGTTGCTGTAGTTTGCCGCTGGATCGTTCGCAATCTGCCAGTTCTCCGGACCCGCGTGCCCCGTCCAGCCGGCTGTATCCTGGCTGTCGAGCATGTGCGACCAGACGTAGTTGAAGTTGAGGCTCACGCCGTTGCTCATGCGCTTGTTCACCGACGCCTGCAAGGAGTTGTAGTTGGTGACGGCGTTATTGGCGCCCGAAATGCTCGTAATGCTCTGGTAGACCGGGTACGGACGATACTGGGAATCGTTCGACGAGAAATCGCTCTGTGGCACTGAGTTGAGGTCGGCTGGGAAGCCTAGATCGAAACCGTGGCTTGCCACGTAGGAGAGCTCGACGACAGTATTCGGCATGACCTCGCGCTGCAGAGCAAAGTTCCATTGCCAAATCTTGGGGATCGGGGCGTGGTATTCCTCATAAGAGACGCCTTCGCCATTGTAATTGGCTGGATTGGAGTTGCCTGACCTTACCGTATAGGGCAGTTTCGCGCTGGTTCCATAGATTGTGCCGGTGCCGTCCAGTTGTGTAACCGGAGTGATGCCGTTCGTTTGGTCGCTGATATTGCCGGTGGATGGGAAGGCGCCTCCCATGATGAAGCCTTGATTTCCATAATTGCCCAGGGCCCAGGCATAGGAGAAGAGTCCAAACCCTCCGCGCACCGTCGTCTTAGCGTCCGGCGACCAGGACAATCCCACGCGTGGCATCCAGTCGTTGAACACGTTGGCTTGAATCGACGTGCGCCCATTTGCGTGGGTAGTGCCATACCAATAGGCGCCCGGGGTGTTCGTTGCCGGGTTCATCACCGTCGGGTCGAAGGACGCCTCGTTGCCGTGGACTTCATTCCAGCCATGGTTGATCTCGTAGCGGAGGCCGAGATTCACGGTCAAGTTCGGACGCAGCTTGAAGTCGTCCTGAACGAACATCTGCGGGCTCTTCAAGCGCCCCCCGAACTCCGGCGAGAAACTTGCGCTCCAGTTTTGCGACAGGCCGAGCAGGAAGTCTGCGTACTCCAGGCCGGTTCCGGGATTCGGCGAAGCGACCCCAGTTGTTGGGTCTACCGTCCATTCCTGGGTGTACTGGCCGGTATACTGGAACGTCCCGGCGTTGACGTTGCCCCAGGCTGTGGAATCGTCCCGGTAAATCAGAAATTCCCCGCCGAAGTGGAGGATGTGCCTTCCCTTGATCAAGGTCACCACATCGGAGGGGTCGAACACATGCTGGATAAAGTTCGCGTTGGTGGCCGCATCAATCCACGCGTAGGGATACTGGTTGGTGAATTGTATCGACGGAATGTCGTCCGCCACGCCGAACTGCCAGCCCAATTGCGCGGCATACCCCTTGTTCAGGGAGGAGTCGCCCCAGAGGCTCTGCTCGAAGGTGTAGCCGATTCTGGCCTCGTTGGTCAGGTGCGGGGTGATGCTCCAGGTATCGGTGATCTGCGCCTGGTTGTCGTTCACGTCGGTGCCATTCCAACCGATGGGGGATGGGGTAACGGAGCTCTCGTAGGTGACTGGGTAGTCGTCCTGCGAGTCGGACATGGAGAGCCGGTTGTTCGACGTGATGTCATAGTCCAGGCGTCCGAAATACCGTCTGTCCGGGTAAGAAGCTGGAGTGGTTGAGTAGAAGTTATTGGTTGTCTCGCCCTCGCTTCCAATGCTCCCGGGGATAAACTTCCCACCCGCAACGATGCAGTTTGCCTGGATGCTTGATGAATTATTCTGGCAAGTGCTGCCTCCAGGCGCCGGATACATCTGCTGGAATTTTGCTGCAACCGAGTCGAACATGGCGGAGGGAATGGCGTTCTTGCCATATTCGGATTGGAACGTCTGCCTGACCGGATATGGATTGCCCAACGAATCGTGCGCAATCGTCTGCGTAGTCGGATCGTAGATCTGCCACTGCCCGGTAAAGTCCCCACCCATGGTGGCCTGGGTGGGAATCGTATTCGTTGAATTGCCGGAGGCACCGTGGTCGATAATCTGGTCGAAGTCGAAGTAAAAGAACATCTTCTTTTTCAGAACAGGCCCGCCTACGGCGCCGCCAAAATGGTTCTGACGAATGTACGGGACAGTCGGCTGGCTGAGGAAGCCGAAGGAATTCGCATTCAAGGCGTCATTCTGAATGTAGTCGTAGGCGGCTCCGTGGAAGTGGCTGGTGCCGCCCTTGGTGATCTGGTTGAAGATCACTCCGCCGATCCCGTACTGCGCCGAGAACGAGGACATGGAGACCTGAACCTCCGCCACATTTTCAAAATTGGCGACCGTGGCGTTCTGGCTGCTGGGCAACGTCTGGGTAATGCCATTCTGCAGGATGTTGACATAGGGAAGGTTGCCGTTGATGGAAATGGTGCTTACGCCATTACCGAGCGTGCTGGGTCCCGTCGCGCCGGGAATCAGGAACATGAAGTTTTCCCAGTCCGTGCCGACCTGGGGCAGCTCGCCCATGACCTTGTCCGACATAACCAGGGTCTGGTCGCCCGTCTCGGTGGTCAGCAGCGGCACGTCCGTGGTGACCGTCACCTGTTGGCTTGTCGAGCCTACCTTCAGCTGTCCGTTGACCGTCGTGAAGCCGACCTCCAGGGTGATGGGGCCGCGCACCAACTGCTCGAAACCATCCTTGGTGAAGGTGATCGTGTATTGGCCCGGTACGAGCGAGTTCGTGTCGTACAGGCCGTCACGATTGGTGGTGTAATCCTTCGAAACGCCTGTATCGACGTCCATGACCGTCACCGTCACTCCTGGAACCAGCGCCCCGGTTGGATCGGTCGCGGTGCCACGGATGTCGCCGGCGTTAATGCTCTGCGCAAAACATGCCCCACTTCCGAAGATGACCAGAAGAAGGGGCAGAATCAATAGCCTCGACTGTCTCATGTACTGCCTCCTGAATGGTTTGCCGCAAATAACGGTTTCAGTTGTAACGCCTGCTCCGGGGATCTCCTGAAGTGCCTCTGTCGGGCCCTGGGGCTTCTCGATGAACGGTTATTGATTGAGGACCCTGTGCTGCGCCGATCGCCGGGCCGGCCTTGGCATGATGCGAGCGCTTTTGGATGGGGTTCTGTAGGCATCGTGCATCGGGGCGCAATGGCGCGACTTGCCGGAGCGGTATCCACTGCACAACAATGGTTTGTGGCGATGAACGCGGCTCGAACCGCATTGTAGCGGGAATTCAGAACCAGCATTGCAGAACTCCTACGACCCACAAGTGTCTGCGACCGAGATGGATATCCTCAACCCGGTCATGAATGCGCGCATCTCGGCTGCGATTGCCCAAACGGGTTTTGCGAATCCGACTGATTGTATACAGTATGCAAACTAGACCTGTCAACTCCCCGTTCGTCGGCTTGTGATTGGGTGCTCGTGCGCAAATATTTGACCAATAGAGGGATTCAGTCCTTGGCCTGCCTGGGCGCCCGTGAGCGCTGGACTTTGGCATCGAAATCTACCGATCCATCAACGGTGTAAGCCGGTTGCATCGAGAGGCCCAAATATCATCTTCTATGGGTTCGACTTGGCCACCCGATACGAAGACCTTTCTCCACCTTCACCGCACCGGAAGTTGCGACACCCGGAGCTCTCGCTCGCGGCTTCTACCGGCGACGCAAAAATCTCTATCTCATTGAAATACGATAAGTTGTTTTGAAGGACCGATGAGTGTGAGTCCCCCTTCTAGATGGCGATTCCCGCCGGCCTGAACCGCGGCGGTCAGTGGGTTTCCTGGGGGTATGAGGTCTACTCCAAAGAATTCTCTAACTTCTTGTGCGAACACCGGCGAAGTGGCAGGGGTTCATAAAGCGAGGCGAGCAAATCCCCAATAGTTTCAGGTAGAACTGACAGTCCGGTTTGCCGGGTATCCGCAGGAAGTTCCTCATCCCGGCAGCCCGATGTTGTGTATACAATTGAGATCGAGAGCTGAACCGGGTAGATACCCGGGTCAACTTCGTGGGGTGTTTCGAGGTGGAGACAATTCTCAAAACCTTCAAAAGTCTCAACCGATTGCATTGTGAGCAGCTATGATGACCAGCTTATCCGTTTTGAAAGAACTGCCCGCTGTGACCTTGAAGGGACACGTTGTCGAGCAGATTCGTAATGCGATTCTCTCAGGCGCTTTTCAGCCTGGAGAACGCATGAACGAGGTGCAGCTCGCCAAGCAATTAAAAGTAAGCAGAATTCCGGTTCGCGAGGCGCTTGGGCAGCTGCAGGAACAAGGCCTTGTGATGAACAAACCGCGGCGGGGCATGTTTGTCATCTCTCTCAGCGAGGAAGACGTGCAAAGGATCAACAGTCTCAGAATTCTGTTGGAGTCCGAAGCGATCAAACTCTGCAATGCAAACATGACGCCGACTATTGCAAAGCGCCTGGAGATATTGGTCGAAAGAATGGAGGATCACACTAAACGGACAGATCTGGAAGCGTCTGCGCTCGACCTGGAGTTCCACCGAACGATCTGGGCTTATAGCGGCAATCCCTATCTGGAAAAGAGCTTGAACTCCATTGTCACCGTGCTGTTTGCCCACCAGGCCCTGGCGTATATGAAAGTGGATTCCCTGCCAAAGTGGCCCCTGGATCATCATCGCGCATTGTTGAACGTCTTGCTGGGCACGTCGGAGAGCAGCCCCGAATTGGCGATGGTCAAACATCTTCGAGTGCGCTACACAAACCCTGAACGATTCTGCAGTTTTGCGCTGCATCGGGGTGTGACTGTTCTCGAGGCTTCACCTGATAAGCGCAAGGCGAAGAAAACCCGGGCCTCGCGTTAATTGGCTGCTTTTCTTCGGCACCTCATTCATGCAACCGAATATTTGTCCCATGAATCAGCTCCTGAACGACAGAGTCTAGGCCCTTCAATGGGCTCATTCGGTGGCTGAAGCCCTGCCTTGCAAGTCGCCATGCTTTATGTATACTGTATACATTTCTTTCAGACGCGAGGAATCCTCCGGCAATTTGCCGTTCTGCCCCACCACAAAGCCGGGAGACTCGAATTGGAGCAACAAATGACAACTTGGTCATCGGACGAAGAACTCTTCGCAATCGCGGAACAAAACCTCTTCACCTGTGTGGTCGGTGACATCATGGACCAGATGGGGCTTTATCACCAGTACCTCCCGCCTCAGATACGGCCTTTGAGCAACGATATGATCCTCATTGGTCGCGCCATGACCATCCTGGCTGGCGACGTATTTCAGGAGAGTGTAACCGGTTCAGCAAACGACCTCATGCAGAAGCCGTTCGGGCTCATGTTCCAGGCACTGGATGATCTTCGACCCAACGAAATCTACGTCAGCACTGGTGCATCCCCTCGCAACGCAAATTGGGGCGAGATGATGGCAATTCGGGCACGATTCCTCGGCGCGCGTGGAGCCGTCCTAAATGGATACTATCGTGACACCCGTGCCTTGAAGCGCATGAACTTTCCCACCTTCGGACTTGGATCCTATGGCCAGGACAGCGGGCCAAGATACAAGGTCCACGATTTTCGCGTTCCAATCGAAATCGGCGGAGTCTCAATTCGATCCGGCGACATTCTCTTCGGCGATATCGATGGTGTCTGCGTGATCCCAGCCAATGTCGAATACGAAGTCTTCGCCCGCGCCGTAGAAAAAGCCCATAAGGAAGACCTGGTCAGGCGAGATCTTGAATCCGGTGTTCCGGCAGCCTCTGTTTATGAAGTGCACCAGGTGATGTAGCGCTGATTCAGTCGACTGCTGTGTTTTCCTGAAGAGCCTTGATCGGAATTGGTTCTTGAATTCAACAGCAAGACTCTCTTCCAATCAAGAATGATCCCCTGACATTGCTATGGGGTCGACCGTAAGGTTCCCGCAGATTTTGTCAAAAGATCATGGATGATCGTTTATCTGAGTGGATGTCTTGGACTGGTTCTCTCCCACCTCAATGGCCGTAGTTCATGGCGGAAGCAACTCAGTGAAGGGATCAACACAGTCTCCGGATTTGACACTGCCATGGATCACATTCAATAACGAATTGGACGAGGAGTGATCGATGACGCAAGCCCTCGCAGGGAGAACAGCTCTGGTGACCGGCGCAGACCGCGGCATCGGTGCTGGCATTGCAAGCTTGCTTGACCAACAGGGCGTCAGGGTTTGCCGCAATGTCATGGTTCACCCCGAAGTACCCAACACGGGTGGTGAAGAATCTCGCAACTTGATTATTCAGGCAGATCTGCGCGATCCAAATCAAGTGCAAAGAATGTTCGGCCAAATCAAACAGGAATTCGGCGGCCTGGATCTTCTGATTAACAATGCGGGTGTGGAGTCAATCATTCCGGCAATCGACCTCACCGCCGAGGAGTGGGACCGCGTCTTCAATACCAATTTGCGCGGCGCATTTTTTTGTTCCCAGGCGGCAGCCCGACTCATGAAGGCTAAGCCTTCCGGCGGGGTGATTATCAACATTGCCTCCATCCATGATCAGATAACTCGTCTCGGCACGGCCCACTACTGCGCGTCGAAGGCGGGAATGTCCATGTTGACGAAATCTCTCGCCCACGAGTGGGCTGAATTCAACATTCGCGTCATTGGGATCTCTCCAGGAATCATCGAGACTGAAATCAACCATGAGCAGATCGAGCGATTTGGACGCAATCGCTTTCTGGGCTGGGTGCCTCTCAAATCCCTGGGAACAGTCACCGATGTTGCAAAGGCGGTGTTGTTCCTCGCCTCCGATGATGCACGCTATATCTCCGGCACAACACTTGTCGTAGATGGCGCTTACAGCCTGAGTACTGTTCGCTACGACCCTCGCCCTCCTAATCTTTAGCTGTATCCCCTCTAAATGGATGCGATACGGCACTGCCAATCGCTCAAACGGTCAGTTCCCTCAAAGAATCGCGGTAGGGACATTATGAAAATTACTCGATTGAAAACCGCAGTCGTCGAAGGTAACTTTGACTGGACGTTTGTCCGCCTGGAGACCGATACCGGGCATCAAGGGCTGGGCGAATGCTTTTTTGCGCCAGGACTCACGGCGATGTTACGCGACCTTGAACCGGTAATCGTCGGGGAAGATCCGCGCGACGTTCGTCGATTGTTTCGAAAGTTGCAGTGGGCTGCCTCAGGCGCCGGTTCAGTAGCGGGATGCGTCTACAACGCAATTACTGGAATCGAGGCAGCGCTATGGGACATTGTTGGTCGGGCTCTCGGCGCTCCCATCTATCAACTACTTGGCGGAAAGTTCAGGGATCAAGTACGAATCTATGCTGACTGCCACGGTGGAGAAAGCCTTGAGAGCCTGGACTCGGTTCTGCGCTCTCGTTCCGCCTCATGGGTGAACGACCACGGTAGTCATCAACCTTCCGACTATTTTGGCAGTGATGGCGATGAGCACACCGCCACACCAGAAATGTACGCTAATCGGGCGGCCCAGATGGCGGCCCAGGGTTTCACTGCTCTTAAGTTCGACATTGATGTTCCTAATCCTCACCGCCGGGACCAGCACAATCGCAGCCTGGGCAATGAGGAGTTGGATTACATGCTCAGCTTGATTGCCGCAGCCCGGAAAGCCGTCGGCCTATCAGTGGATATCGCCGTTGACTGCCACTGGCGGTTTAACCTTGCAGACGCAAGGAGGATTGCAGCCGGTTGCGAACCATTCAAGCTTCTCTGGCTTGAGGATGCGCTGCCGCCCTGGAGTGTGGATGGTTTCCGCGAGCTCAAACTCTCTTCATACACGCCCATCTCGACTGGTGAAAATCTTTATCTCTTCGAAGGCTTCAGATCCCTGATACAGAAAGAATGTCTCAGCGTCGTTTCTCCCGACCTGCAAAAGGTCGGCGGCCTCACTGAAGCACGGCGCATCGCTGAATACGCCGACAGCCATAACGTTGGCGTAGCTCCGCACAATATCAGCAGTCCTATTGGCACAATGGCCAGTGCACATTTCTGCGCGGCCATACCAAACTTCCTGGCGCTAGAATATCACGCGAGCGAGGTTCCATTCTGGGATGACCTCGTCGCCGACCGCAGCGAAGCCGGCCTGATCAACAATGGCTACATTACTGTGCCGGAGAAATCAGGCCTTGGCATCACGCTGAACGAGGAGGTTGCTAGGCGTTATGCGCGTAAAGACGAACCTTTCTTTGAATAACATCTGAACGCTGAATGTTGATTTGGGGGAATACAGCGAATTGATACCGCCACTGGTGCAGACTGACCCTTGCTCATTCTCGAAACTCCAAGAGGTCAGCACCAGGAACGATGGGGCACACATGACAACTCTTCAAAGTATATCGGTGAGCAGTTCAACGAAGTTTATAGCCATGTCTGCGCTTGTTGCTGGCCTTGGGGGCTTTCTCTTCGGCTTCGACAACATTGTTATCAGCGGAGCCATTCGGTTCCTGAGCGAACATTTTCATTTAGGGCCAGCGCAAACCGGTTGGGCCGCCGGATGCGCACTCCTGGGATGCATCGTTGGTACCGCCTGCGCCGGCGTCACAGTCGACAGATTTGGACTGAAGAGGGGTCTCAGTCTGTGCGCAATCCTGTTTGCCTCCTCTTCAATAGGTGTCTTTGCTTCTCAATCGTTTGTACAGTTTTCTATCTGGAGAATCGTAGGGGGACTGGGCATCGGCGCCGCCTCCATTATCTCTCCCATGTACATCGCCGAGGTTGCTCCAACAAAACATCGCGGCCAATTGGTCACGCTATATCAGTTGGGAATCGTTGTCGGAATCTTGTCCGCTGTTGTCTGCAACATGCTTGTGCAGCGGTCGGGCAGCGATGCGTGGAACACGGAGCACGGCTGGAGAATCATGTTCCTCATGGGCATTGTGCCTGCCTCAATCTTCGCTCTCGCCATTTATCCCTCGCTTGAGAGCCCTCGCTGGCTCATGAAGGTCGGCCGCATCGAAGAAGCCAATGCCAATCTTGGCAGACTGAACAGCCCTCAGGAGGCAAGCCAAGAATCTAGTGCCATTCTCGAAGCACTGAACGTGGAAAAAGGCAGTCTTGCCGAACTGCTGACAACATTTCGCCGCCCATTGCTGATCGGCTTGATGTTGGCAGGACTTCAGCAAATCAGTGGCATTACACCCCTCTTCTCTTACCTTCCAGAGATATTCAGAGCTGCAGGCGCAGCAACCGGCAGCGCCTTTCAGCAATCCTCTCTGGTCAGCGTCATCAACCTCGTGGCAACGCTGATCGCGCTGCCGTTGGTGGACCGCGCCGGCCGCAAGACGTTGATGATTGCTGGAACAGCCGTGCAAGCTATCTCGTTTCTATTCGTTGGGTACCTCTATCAAAGCCACGGCAGCCCAATCTCGATAGTTGCCTTTGTTATGCTGTTCGTCGCCGGGCATGCATTCGGAAATGGCGTAGCCATGTGGGTCATCATCTCGGAAATCTACCCGACGAAGGTGAGAGGAAGAGCAATGTCAATTGCCACGAGCATGCTTTGGCTGGTGTGCTACCTGGAGAATCAGGCATTTCCCATCATGCAAATCTCTATCGGCCCTGCCTACACCTTTTGGCTGTTTGCGGGCGGGGCACTTATGAGCATCGTACTTGTTGCATTTCTGGTTCCTGAAACAAAGGATCGGTCGCTCGAGGAAATCACAATGTTTTGGAAAGGGATGAACACGATTCCATGAAACAACTCGCTTTGTTCGTTCTCGCATTCACGCTCGCAGCTGGTTCTTCTGCGGTGGCTGGCGCCGCTTCCTCCCCTGCAAACCGGTTTGTGCACGCCAGCGGAAAATACCTGGTGGACTCTGCAGGACACACCTTGCAACTACGGGGCATTAACCTCGGCAACTGGTTGGTGCCGGAAGGGTACATGTTCGGTCTCGAGGGTGGACCTGCCTCGCCACGTGAGATTGAAACGTATTTTAATGAGTTGATTGGCCCGGCCGAGGCGGCGCAGTTTTGGCAAGCATATCGCGAAGCCTATATCGCCGAAGAAGATATTCGTTACCTGCGCCAAACCGGTGTGAATTCCATTCGTATTCCGCTGCACTACAAGTTCTTCACGCCCTCCAACGATGAGGGATTCGCCTTGCTCGATCGCGTTGTCGGTTGGGCGGAAAAGTACCACTTGTATGTCATCCTCGATCTGCACTGCGCGCCCGGAGGCCAGACCGGCGCCAATATCGATGACAGTTGGGGCTACCCATGGCTGTATGAGTCGGAGTCCAGTCAGGCCATGACTGTTGCTGTTTGGAAAAGGATCGCCGAACATTACCGCGACAATCCCACGGTTCTGGGCTACGACCTGCTCAACGAGCCGATCCCGCATTTTCCTGCGCTGCAGAAATACAACAATCAGTTGGAGCCGCTTTACAAACAAATCACGGCTGCCATCCGCACCGTGGATACTAACCATCTCATCATCCTGGGGGGTGCGCAATGGGACTCCAACTTCGCTGTCTTTGGCACTCCCTTTGACTCCAATCTGATGTATACCTTTCACAAATACTGGACCGCGCCGACCGAAGAGGTTATCCAACCCTATCTTGAATTCCGCAACCGATACAGCGTTCCCATCTGGCTCGGAGAGTCGGGCGAAAACACTGATGCTTGGATTCATGATTTTGTGCAGGTGCTGGAAAAAGATGAGATCGGCTGGACGTTCTGGCCTTACAAGAAAATGGACTCTGGATCGTCTTTCGTAGCCTGGCAGAAGCCTGCCTATTGGGACGAGATCGTCGCCTATGGAAAGATGCCCGGAAATACTGGAGATGCAGAGAAGCGGATTGCGGCCCGGCCCTCTCTGGAACATGCTCGTGCGGCCTTCCAAAGCCTGCTTGAAAATGTCCGTCTCGCTCATTGTCGGACGAATACGGGCTACATTCAGGCTTTGAATTTGACCGTGCCATCCGACGAGCAGAACGGAAAAAATCCCTGATAGAAAATTTCGACCTGTTGCGGTGATTCCAATCGTATTCTGGAGGCGTTGTGAATAAGAAAGATTTTACCCGGCGCAGTTTTTTGAGAGCATCGTCGGCGGCAGGCCTGTTAGCGGCAACGGGGCCGCTCGGGATTTCCCAGCCGGCAGCGACAGGCGAGAAGGAGCTGGGAGCATTTGAGACCGTAAATCCCAACGTTGATTCAGCAATGTGGCCCATTCCATTGTGTGCCTGGAGCAGGCCCCTTGGCAGCCTGCCGAAAATCGAACTGCGTCCTGAGAAGGACAAAGACTCGGGCGACCTGATCGGCCTGAATACGCTCACACGCACCAAGAAAGGCATTCCGCTGGGTGGAATCGGCGCCGGCAATTTCATGTATAACCTGTGCGGCTCCTTCGGCCCTTGGCAATTGAAAGCTGGCCGCTATGAAGAACGCTTTCTTTCCCAAGCTGCGTTCCATGTGCGCGAAGAGGTCGAGGGCGGCGTGGTGAATGCGCGGACCTTGGCTACGGATGACGTTCTTTCGGCATGGCCAAGGCTGAAACCCGGCGAGGGCGAGTACCACGCTCTGTTTCCCAAGGGCTGGTGCTCGTATACAGGTTTCTCGTCCGGCATCTCCATGCAATTCTTCAGCCCCATTATTAAGGACAACCATCGCGAGACTTCGTATCCTGCGGCGTTGTTTTTATTCAAAATCCACAATCCGGCGACGGCCAGGGTGAAGTTATCGCTTATGTTCACCTTTCCGAACGCTCCCTACAACGGTCCCCAGAATACTCCGATGGGGAGTGATCCGGATTCCATCAAGAACGCGCGGGAGCGGAGTGGACTGAGTAACAGGGTCATGAAGAATTCCAAGAGCGGAGTAACCGCTATTCTGATGCAAGCGCATGACCCGAAGAATCGTCACGAGACCGAAGGATCGGAATGGTGCATCGCGACGAGCAATGCGTCTACCTATGTGCCGGTGTGGGACGGCAACAGCGACGGCACAGATATCTGGAAGGATTTTGCTGCAGACGGCATGTTGGCGAACAAGGACCTGGTCCAGTCCTGCCAGACTCCCGCGGGCGCGCTTTGTGTCACGGTGGAACTTGCCCCCGGCGCCAGCGCAACGGTACCTTTTGCTCTAGCCTGGTATTTTCCGCAGTTGGAGTTCGATTCTGGAACGCGCTGGTGGAGGAGGTTCACCGAATGGTTCCCCTTCGCTCCGGAACAGGCGTTCCACATCTGCGAAGAGGCATTGCTGCGTCGCGACCAGTGGCTCGCCGCGGTCGATGGCTGGCAGGCGCCCATCCTCCAAAATGGAGAACATCCGGAGTGGGTCAAGCAAGCCGTTTTGAATGAACTCTACTACAGCACCTTTGGCGGCTCATTCTGGGAGAACGGATGTATCACCAAACCGAAACAATTTGGCAATCGGCCGGGACAGCATATCTCCTTCGTGATGGAGTGCCAGGAGTACGCTTTTGCCGAGTCCTTTGATGTCCGTCATCACCCGGCGCGCAGCAACCGCGATCTTTGGCCGCAGCAGGAGCGCGCCACGCTGCTTTTGTTCCGGGATTTTGTTATGGATTCCCCCGACGGCAGTTGCCCGCACGATGCGGGCGCGCTTTACGGCGACCCCCTCTTTGCCTACGACGGTTATGGCCGGGACTATAACAAGAGCCCACATGGCATTATGGGGCGCATCACCACACCATGGTCTGAGCTTTCACCGAAATTCATTCAGCAGTGCTACGCCTACTGGCATAAAACGAAAGACGATGCGTTTCTCGAAGAAGTCTGGCCGGCCCTCCTGCGCAGCTATCGCTACCAGATCACAACGGATCTCGATGGCGATGGGCTCAGCGAGATGAAGAGTTCTGAATATCTTGAAAACAAGCTCTTCAACGCGGTCCTGTGGCTGGGCGCGCTGCAGATGATGCAGGTTCTTGCCCAGCGTCGGCAGGACAATCGTCTCGCCAATGAGATCGCCGCGCTGCTTGAAAAGGCCCGCGCCAGCACAGAAAGGCAGTTTTGGAACCCACAGTACGGCTACTACCAGTACAACCAGCACAACGATGACCTGATGGGCGATGCAATGCTCGGCCAGCGCTACCTCGACGTCACCGGGCTGAGCCCCATCCTCACTCCCGATCGCATGGCATCTCATTATCACCAGCTATTCCGCCGCGCTGTTCTCGCCCTCAACAACTCCAGTGCAGAAGGCGTCGGCGATGTCGGCGTCGCCAATGCGGTTCATCCCGATTCTCTCCCCGGTGTGGGTGACAGCGAATATCTCCATCAGTTTGAGGTGTGGACAGGCGTTTCCTACTGCGCCGCCGCAAATATGTATCACTGCGGCAAAGCGCGCAACGACGGAGCCCTGCAGGCGAAAGCACTGCTTGCTGCCTGGGGCGTTTATTACCAAACCTGGAGAAACGAGGAAACAGCATACTGGTTCAGCACTCCGGAAGCGTGGAGGATCGACGATCCGAAAACTTATCGGGCCCTGATGTATCAGCGCGCCCGCGGCCTGTGGGAGTTTGCCATGGAGATCTTCGACCCGTTTGCGTCTTAGCATCGCGATATTGCGCCTCGGAGTAAGGCTCGCAGCACTGCAAGGCTCATTCTGCGTGTAACTCTGCGCTCACAGGCAAGGCCGTATGCCGGCGGATGCGCGACAACCTGGTTGGTCCGCGTGAAGACCGTCGCGCCTTATCGCTGACGGAATGTCTAAGTGGCGATAACCAACTCTCTGGCCGAATGACAAACAGAACAGGGTATATTCACCTGCGCGTCGAAGGTTCGGCGCTCTATGCTATGAAATTGGCATGAAAACAATCGGTCCCACATTTCGAACAGAAAATGCCAAAGTCACACACGAATCTTTCTGCCCTCGGAAATCATGCACCTGCGCGGAGGTTCCTTAGGGCGTCACGCTCAGATTGTCAAACTGAACGTGATCCCATTTCGTGCTCAGCGCAAACATGCCGTGCCCATGGGTCGAGTCATTTACAGCCGTGAGCGCAATCCCATTCAGGAATGCTTCGATCCTGGTACCCTGGAATCTCAATTCCAAATTATTCCACTGGCCGCGGTCGATTGTGGCCGAACCCGCAGCGAGAGACACCGTCTTCTTCTGAAATTCAGCAGACAACAGCTCCCAATGCCCGTCGGGTTTCACGCTCAGCACATAGCCACTTGGCAGCAATGCCTTGTCGTCCTGGAAGATGTCCGCGGAATCGATGCGACCCATTACTGAAGCCCACCCATCCGAAAGGAAGCGCACATCGGCGGCTACGGTATAGCCGCGCCAGTCCGAATCGCCCGTTAACGTGAAAGGATCGGGAACTGCCGCCCAGGCAATCGGCTTGGTGGAGACTACCTGTTCCAGGCAGTGCCCGCTGCGGCCGCAATTCGGAAGTTGTACCGCTTGATAATCTCAATCGGTGCAAAATCGCCAAGTCGTGATTCGAGCAGAGTGGATCAAATTCTGGATCGCGGGCGGTTTACCGGCAACTCGACACTCGGAAGTTACCAGTTGATACACATCCCCGCACTCGCTCGTCGCGGATGAGGTTTGCATCTTTGCGCGGTACGATTCAATTGCATCGGGGGGCAGCATCGCGCGACTGCGCAAGCCCGTACGATGAAATTTACGCCAGACAATCCGGCGCGCGCGCCTTTGCAGAAAATTACCACCCGTCAACGCATAATGTTTGTATGTCAAACCCGCGCCCGATCGATCTCCGCCTCCGCGAACCCCAATCTGTCAGGGATGTGCCCGGTCCGTGCCCCCGAAAAACAAATTTTTTCGCCAAAAACGCGGTTTTCAGGGAGGCGCTTATGACGCAAGTAAAACAAAACAAGCAGCTTGACCAACGGAGCCTATGTACTTAAGGGTAAACAGAACCCCTGAAAAGCCCCTGTTTTTACTTCAAAACATGGCTTTTGAGGCAGTTTTGAGTCGGAAAAGGCGGCCTTTTGGGCGCATTTGAGCGCGAAATGCACGGCTGGCAAGTCGGCGGAACAGATTCAACCTTGGAGGCTTTTGCCCCGGAAAGGAGCCGGGAAGCCTTCTTGCAGCTCAATCCGCGGCAAGGAACTCGTCAATCACCGTCTGCGTCGCGGCTCCGCCTTCTTTAAGGCGCTGCGTAGACGATCGAACCTACGCGTGCGGAGGCGCGTTTTTATTCGGGCTCCAGTTGATGACGTGATAGGTTGCCGGCGTGGCGCCGATATTGCGGAACCCATGCAGGCTATTGGATGCGTTGAAGACTACGGAACCGGGGCCAACCTTGATCCACTTTCCGTCCGATAGAGTTTCGCACTGGCCGTCGCGGAGGATGATCAACTCCTCATTCACATGGCGGTGCGGCGGATGCGATTCGAGGCCGGGGTTCAGTGTGGTGACGTGCATCTCCAACTGGTCAAGCGTCGCAGTGGGGCTTTTGCAGAGCGATCTCACTTCGCCCACCGGCGTTTTGACAGGCTTCATATCGTCCCATGCAAAAACTGTGGGGCCGAGAATAGGTTGGTCCGCGGCCGCAGTGGCGAAGGCACTCAGAGCGCTGGGCAAGCCAAGCAATCCGGCGAGTACGTTGCGTCTGCTAATCATGATTCCCTCCCTTGGTGAGCGAATGTGAATACAGTCTTCATCGGTTCGAACCGTAAAAACCTGGTTCGCAGTGCGGCCTTGATGTGCATCGTCTTTAATCCTGCAGCGTGACGGTCGTCGCATTGCGCTGAGCATTGATGCACAGTTCCGCGGTAAGCAGGCATTGGACCGGATCCTGCGCCTCGTGGGTTCGATTCACAACGTCTGCCACAAACTGTGACCCAAATGGAAGCGGCATGTTATTGCAGTCGATGTACCTGGCTTGCTTGTTGTCTACAAGAAAGAGATTGTTTCCCTGGCGCCCGACGGCTACATCGATGTATTTACGAATTTCGATGTAGCCGTTGGTCCCGAGGATGAATGATCGCCCATCTCCCCATGTGCCCAGGCCGTCTGGCGTAAACCAATCCAAGCGGACGTAACCGAGACCGCGATCGCCGCGCAGCACCATGTCACCAAAATCCTGGAAACGCGGATGATCGGGGTGACGGACATTGGCAACCTGGGATGCGACAATCTCCGCCTTCTTCGATCCGGTGTAGAAGAGAAACTGATCCACCTGGTGCGAACCGATGTCGCAGAGAATGCCTCCGTACTGATCCGGATTCCAGAACCAGTCGGGCCTTCCTGTTCCGCCACCGGCGTCGCCCTGGTTCTGAATGATCTGATGGGGTGCGATGTTGATGGTCTGAATCACCTTGCCGATGGCTCCCTGCTGGATGAGAACACCGGCATAGATTGCAGCCTTGACCTCGAGGCGCTCGCTATACATGATGGCGTAGATGCGCTTTGTCTCGACGATGGTTTTGCGCACTTCGGCCAGCTGCTCAGGCGTTGTGACGCCCGGCTTGTCTGACAGATAGTCCTTGCCGTGCCTCATTGCGCGGATGCCAAGGGGCTCGCGTTCATTGGCGATTTGCGAACTCAGTACGAGCTGCACCGAAGGATCGTTGAGAATCTCGTCTTGAGTCGGTACGATTTTGACGCCGGGAAATCGCTTTTTGAAACCGGCCAGCTTGTCCTGCTCGCCGCCCCACCCAGCAACGAGCTCGCCGCCGCCGCGCTGGATCGCGCCGATCATGCCATAGATGTGATCGTGGCTCATTCCGCAGACGGCAAATTTGATGTGATACTTTGGCGGCTCTTCAGGCGACGCAGGCGCCTGCGCCGTAGTTTCGATGGCGCGGCCCTGCCGGCTGCCAATCGCAATTGCTGTTTCAGGCAGGCCGGCCATCATGACCACCGATCCTAATCCGGCTTGCTTGAGAAAGTCTCTTCGGCCTGCAAATGCGCTTTTCATTTTTCCTCCAAACCCGGGACTGCATAGAACCGTGCCAATCAGGCGCGCTTAAGGTCTCTGAAAGTCTACCTCCAGACGGGTGCCTCGCCGCTTTGAGTATTTTCGATTCGTGTGTTGCCATTTGCCGATCGTGCAAGGTAACTTTTACTTCCACCCCAGCGACGAAGGCCTGTCGCCGGGGACCCCGGGCGGGAAAAGCCACTCAGCTTCGAGGTTTCTGTAAAGAGCAGAATCGAAAATGCTGTAGCACGAATCCGGAAACACGGACAGTTCACGAGAATCCGTTTTCAGAATGGGAATCCTGCTTTACGCCCTAAGTGGCCGCCTATCTGTAGATACACGATGTCAGATCGGGACCGACTGCATTCCTCTAGTAATTAAATTGGTGCACCTATATCACCAGAAAGTGTCATCTGCCGATGCTTGAGTTACAGGTACACTCGCTTTTAGGTAACCGTGATTACCAGTCATGGCAGTTAGTCCTGCAGTTTATCGGCAGGACGCTAAACAATCGTTGATCTGAATGCAGACCACGATGTTGGAGAGGCACATGGAAATGAAACTGAGACACGTTCTGCCTCAGATGGACATGCTGTCAGCGCCGGTAACAAACTTCGTAACCTCCGCGGATGCGAGTTCGTACTCGAGAAACATCATTCGAGGAATAACGATGAAGCCTATCTGCTACGCCGTCTTAGCTCTATTTGTAACTGCCACAACAGCGTCCGCCATCACCGTCAAGACCCCCGCCGATGGAGCCCTGGTCACTTCACCATTTAGCCTGGTCGCAACCACGGCTTCCTGCGGTTTCGAAACTGCGGTCTCAATTGGTTACTCCCTCGACAATGGCGCAACAATCATGGTCCCGAGCTCCTTCAAAGCATCATTACCCACTCGAGAAGGACCGCATATCTTCCATCTGCACGCTGGACTAGCGACAATCGTGCCTGACTCCGTTAGTGCGTTGGTAGTCGCCGGTGATGGACCGCACACCTTGCATGTGACATGTTGGGGTCCGCTCGGTGTGACCAAATCTATCGCAGAAAACATCACGGTCATTCCCGCCGATACTCCTCCACCATCTAACGTTACAGTTGTCAGCAACATTCAGAGTCTGACAGGATGGAAATGGGACCACGATCCAGGAACGCCCGGGAGCGCCGAAGGCTCAAGCGATATCGTGTCTTCACCATCTTTAGATGGAAACTCCAGGGAATATTCTCTCAGCTTTACTAACGCGGGCGGCGAGATATATCACATCTCGTTTGGCCGCGATACGGCAGCCACGCATTTTGTCTATAACGCAAACATCTGGCTCGCCGATCCGTCCGGCATTGCCAACATCGAATTGGACATGAATCAGGTTATCGCCAATGGTGACACAGTAATTTATGGCTTTCAATGCGACGGCTATTCGGGCACCTGGGATTACACGTTAAACTTTGGAACGCCGGCCAATCCTGACGGCCATTGGGTACATTCCAATGTTTCCTGCCCGGATCCTAAGACGTGGACGCCGAACGCCTGGCATAATGTCCAGGTGTCGTA
>Ga0182024_10005104_pt1 | contig 29655 bp, 34 predicted proteins | sample P32metaG_FD_120480 | JGI IMG/M metagenome (GOLD analysis project Ga0182024, IMG submission 120480) | Permafrost microbial communities from Stordalen Mire, Sweden - P3-2 metaG (Illumina Assembly) | ecosystem: Environmental > Terrestrial > Soil > Wetlands > Permafrost | place: Sweden: Stordalen...
AGCGGCCCGTCCGTCACCTGGGACACCTGGCAGTTCTCACAATAACGGCCTCCCACCGCGTCCGCGGGGGCGACGAAGGCGGCCCATACCGACGTCGCAGCCCCTTGAGGGATCGTTTTCCACTGGTAGGGCGGCTGCCCGTTGGCCGCCAGTTGGGCATTTATCTGCGCCACCAACGCGTCGAGCTCGTTCGGCTGCATGTGCCGGCCGAGTTCCGTCTTGATCCCGCCCGGATGGAGCGCCGTCGCACGCACGCCACGCGCGCGGTGACGCCGGTCGAACTCCACGGCAAACAAAATGTTGGCCGTCTTGGAGCGGCCATAGGCGACCATGGGATCATAGGGCGTGCGCGCGAAATTCGGATCATCCAGATCGACATCCGAATAGCGGTGGCCGGAAGAGGCAACGTTCACCAGCCGGCCGCCCGGCGCGATCAGGGCGGCGATACGGTTCACCAGCACGAAATGGCCCAGATGGTTGGTCCCGAACTGCGTCTCGAAGCCATCTTCGGTGTGGCCGAAAGGCGTTCGCATCACCCCCGCATTGGCGATCACCACGTCGAAGGGCCGTCCATCGGCGACCAGCGCGTCGGCGCAGGCGCGCACGCTTTTGAGCGAAGCAAGATCCAGCTCCACCAGTGCAAGGCTGCCGCCATTTGCGGCTTGGGCGCGCACATCCGCGGTTGCCCGTTCCGCCTTGGCAAGGTCGCGCGCGGCGCCGACCACGTCGGCGCCATGCGCCGCCAGCGCGCGCGCCGTTTCCACGCCCAGGCCGGCGGACACGCCGGTCACGAGGACGCGCTTTCCCTTGAGATCGGCGCCCTGGAGCACGTCATCCGTGGTCGAGGTCGCGCCAAAAGTTGCAGTCATGACAGTCTCCTTTAATGGGTCGCATTGCTCCCGCTGGCCGGCGCGCTCTTGTCCGCCGTCCCCGGCTCACGTAAGAGGAGGGTTCCTCCGTTTACATATACGGAGGGACCCTCCGTATATCAAGAGGCAATTGCGCGTGCCGGCCAGAGTCAAAGCCCAGGCCAAAACCAAAGCCAAGGCCAGCCCCGTCCGGAAGGCGCGTGTGGATGCCGCGCGCAATCGCCAGCGCCTGCTCGAAACCGCCAAAGCCGTTTTCGCCAAAAAAGGCGTCCATGCCAGCCTGGAGGAAATCGCCCGCGCCGCGCAGGTGGGGATCGGGACGCTCTACCGGCACTTTCCCAATCGCGATGCCATGATCGAGTCGGTTTACCGCCATGAGGTCGAACAACTGGCCCTGACCGCCACGCGGCTCTCGGCCAAGCACCCACCCATCAGGGCGCTGCGCGAATGGCTGTTGGTGTTCGTGGACTATTTGGACGCCAAGTACGGGATGGCGGCGGTCCTGAATTTGCTCGTCAGCGGCCCGTCCGCACTTTATGAGGAATCTGGTGCGCAGATGAAACGGGCTGTCGCGAAACTGACGCAGGATGCCGTTGCCAGCGGCGATATCCACATGGACATGGAGCCCCTCGATCTGTTGCGCGCGCTGGCCGGTGTTATGAACAGGGAGCCCGGGCCGGACAGCAAACGGGCCGCCAGGCGCCTGGTGGATATTCTGCTCGCGGGAATCAGCACGCGGAAGAGATGAATACCAAACGTCCGTCGTTTGACGGCGAAGCCGGGATTCTGCTCACGTCATCGCGGCGAGATGTAGCGCAAGCTTGTCGAGCGTCTGATAGCCGAGCTCAACGGCGCCAAAACCGATCGTCGCGTCGCGCTGGGCACGGGTCGGATGAAGTTGTCGCAGTGTAATCACCGTTTTCCCATCGCTCTGCTCATCGAACGTGACGATCATCCGGAACCTGCCCGGATCGTCGTCCTTATCGGCGCCGTGATCCACCTCCAGAAGATGCGGTGCTTCCACTTTCATGAATACCATTCGGCTGTCATATCGCGTTCCATCGGGGGCGACCAATACAAAACGCCAGCGACCACCCGCGCGAATATCAATTTCCCGCGTCTCGACTTTGAACCCCGCGGGACCGAACCAGTGCGGCAGATGCTGCGGATCGGTCCACGCTTTGAACACAAGATTTCGTGGCACCGCGATAACGCGCGACAAGACGATCTCGCGATCGAGGGCCCAAGCTGTTCGATCGTTACTTGCTTTTTCGTTTGCGTTTTGCATTTTTCAGCTCCGTCGCGTGCAGTTCGTTGACGTAAAATTCCATGCGGTCAAGGCGTTGTTCCCAAGCAACCCGTTGCGTTGCCAACCACCGCTCAGTTCTGGCCACGACGTCCGCTCGCAGCGAGCATGTTCTGACCCGGCCAATCTTCTCGGTCTCGATGAGCCCGCTTGTCTCCAAGACGCGGACGTGCTGCAGCAGGGTCGACATCGCCATTGCGAATGGTTTAGACAGCTCACTGACCGAGGCCCGCTCTCTGCTCAGGCGCATGACAATGGCTCTGCGTGTCGGGTCAGAGAGTGCTGCAAAAACCAGGTCAAAAGATTCTTGTTTGTTAGCCATATGACTAACTAAATACAGGAGGTGACAGAAGTCAAGATCACTTAGTTGAATTACTAACTAAACGTGCCGCTCGCTCGCGGCCGCCCGACCTGTGGGCTTTGCCCTAGGTCACCCGTTTGCGCCATTTGTCGAGCGCGACAATTGCCCAAACCGCTTCAACCAACCCGAACGGCCAAGCCCCCTGCAGGAAACCATATGCCGATCCCGCCGCGCACGCGCCGGCAAAGGCGAGCGTGAACCAAGGGCTCTTTGATTCCAAGGCATAGAAGATCAGCATGGCCGTGACGGCGAATAACCCGAAGGCCGTCAATGCCGTCATCACATCGCCCCACCATCAATCAGCCGGCCCACTTTACGGGTTCGGGGTTCGGGCGTCACGCCGCTTCGATACAGATGCGATCGGTCAGGCATGACTGGATTCCCAAGCCGTGACAGGTAAAGTCACAGGAATAAGGGAGCCATGCCATTGAGAAAGATCGCCCTTCCGTTTGCCGTGTTCGGCGCGTTTCTCGCCTACTCCGCCGCGCTGGCAGCAGGTGAGACCCCGCCGCCCAATCCTGCGCCCGCCATGATGCGCCTGATCGGCGAATATGGCCCTTCGCCCGATCTGCTGGAGATTTATGAATCCGGCGGCCAGCTTTATGCCGATGGCGATGGCTTCCATCTGGCGCCACTTGTCCCCGCGGTCCCTGGCGTGTTCAAGGCGGCGGACAAGACACTCACCTTCGCCAAAGGCGGCGTGCAGGCGGCATCGGTTTCGCTGGACGGCGCGCAGCTTCCCCGCCGCGACATCGGCGCCGAAGTGATCAAGCTGATCCGCGCCGGCGAGCATGCCGATCCCGCCATCTTGCGGGCCGAAGCGCTGAAAGGCGCCCCGCCCGCCGAGCCGCCTGCCAAGCGCGCCATGGATCTGGTGGCGCTCACCGGCATCGATTCCACCATCAAGCTCGATATCCGCTACGCCACCAGCAACAATTTCATGGGCTTTGCGCTTTACGAACGGCCGGGCGCCTATCTGCAGCGCCCCGCGGCCGAAGCCTTGGGTCGGGTCCAGAAAGCGCTCAAGGAAAAAGGCTACGGCCTTCTGATTCACGACGGCTACCGGCCCTGGTTCGTCACCAAGATGTTCTGGGACGCGACGCCGGTGGCCGACCACATGTTCGTGGGCGATCCCGCCCATGGCTCGCGCCACAATCGCGGCTGCGCGGTGGACCTCACGCTCTATGATCTGAAAACGGGCAAGCCGGTGGCGATGACCGGGCGCTATGACGAAATGTCCAAACGCTCCTATTCGGATTATATCGGCGGCACCAGCCGCGAACGTTACGACCGCGGCGTGTTGCGCGCGGCCATGGAGAAGGAAGGCTTCCAGGTCCTCAATGAGGAATGGTGGCACTTCGACTATAAGGATTGGGCCGATTATCCGATCGGCAATGTCGCGTTCAGCCGGCTTCCCGGCTGATCAGAGCCGCAACACCCGATGGACGCTGGCGAGCGCGCTGTGCTCGTATTTTTCCAGCGGAATGGCCGCGGTTTCCCATACCGGCCGTTCCAGCAGGCTGTGATAGGACCCGGCGTCCAGCAGCACATAATTGAGCTTGCGGAAGAAAACGCCGTGCGCCGTCCACCAGTCCGGCGATCCTTCGATCAGGAAGGCGGGGCGGTGCCGGGTAATGGTTTCAATCCCGCCCGCCAGGATATTGGCCGCGCCTCCCGGCACATTCATGCTGATCACATCGGGCGGCGCGATGCGCTTGGCCAGGGTGTCGATGGTGACGGTGGTGGGCGACTCGGATTTGTGGAAGCCCGACAGCGACTCGGACCGGCGCGTGTCGGAATTGGATAGCGTCACCGCCATAGGCAGGACATGGAGCCCCCGGTTCTGAGGCAGTTGCGGGCTGCGGCGAAGCTGCATCGCCAGCTCCGCATCCGACTCGATGGCGTAAACCGTGCCCTGCCGGGCTTTCAGCGCCGCCGGGAAGGCAAAACCGCCCAGCTTGGCGCCGATATCCCACACCACGGCGTCGGCGGCGACCCAGTCGCGGATGAAAGCTTCGCGCACTGGATTGACGGCCACGCCCTGGCGGTCGAGGAGCCTGAACAGGGGATTGCCGGGGACATAGGCCTCGAAGGTGCCGTCTTGGGTGGCTCCGCTACGGCGCACATAACCCTGCGGCCACCAGGAGATTTGGTCTTCAATGCTCATCGCCATGCCCTTCGACCCAGCCGCGTTCAAGATAAAAATAACGGTTGCCGCCACGCGCACACCGCTACCATCGCAACAACGCAACTCAGTGAATGGGGGGAATGTATAGAAGTAAACAGAATATGAAAAGAGATGGGCACGGATGTTTGCAGGGGATTTTGGCGGGTTCGCCCAACCGTCATTTACCATTCCGAGCCAAGCAAACCTGGAGTGGGTGCAATCCTGGAGTGTAGGCCGGGGACGGCCCGGCAAAGCGCGGCCCGCGTCAGCGCGTGGATTTCGGCGGGCCTGACGATTCGACCGTAAGGTCGTCGAGATCGTCCTGGCGGCGGCGGGGGCCGTTGTAGCGGCCGCCGTTTTTGCGCCTGCGGTCGGGGCCGGAATAGTCCTGCGAATGCACGAAGCGGCGGGGCCGGTCCAGAATTTCGTTGATGCGGGCCTGCAGGTGCTGCAGCGTGATCGGCTTGACCAGGAACTCACTGACCCCGGCGTCGCGCGCCGCTTCCACCCGGTGCCGCTCGGTATAGCCGCTGATCATGATGATGGGCACGGTGGGGTTGAACTGCCGCTCCATTCCGCGCACCTGGCGGGTGAATTCCAGCCCGTCCATCACTTCCATGGTGAGGTCCGAAAGGATCAGCTCGAAGCGATTGTGGCGCAGCAGTTCCAGCGCGCTCGCACCGTTGATGGCTTCCTGGATCTCATGAATGCTCAGGGCATTGAGCAGCGCGCGCAGCAACGAGCGCATATGCTGCTTGTCCTCGACGATAAGGACCCTCAGACTTTCTAAAGACCTGTTCATATATCGGGCGCAGGCAGGCGATTACGACCGGAGCCTAGCGAACGGTCATTAGCAATCGGTTTACGCGGGCCCTTCAATCCTTGAGAAAGGGTAAGGCGTTCCCGCTCGGAACCGAGGATCGCGCGTGAAACGCGTTGCTCGTGAAACGCGTTGCTAATGTTCCCTGGCGTATATTCTACGCAACGAGGACGAATTGCCTTGACGCGAGTCTTGCCACACCGCTACTAAAAAATAGCTGGGAAAGGGCCTTGTCATGACAAGAAGCGCTGCCGTTGCTATCGGATATTCTCTGGTCAACGCAGCCGCCGACGTCTTCAGGCTCCCACGACGGCGCATCCGCTCCATTGCCACCGGCTTCAACAAAGTTCCGCGCCGTTACGCCTCGTTGGACAGCCATGTGAGTCTCCTGGCCGCGCCCTACATGCCGGCGCTGGTGGAAAAACGCAGCCGGCTTCTGGTCATGGGCGCGTTCGGAGAGCTCGAGAGCGAGACATGGTCGGTGGAACTCGGCGCGTTCCTGGATGAGGTGGTGCTTCCCCGGCTGGGCCGCGACGCGCCTTTCGCCCAGCGCAGGCTGCTTTACGTGGCGGGCTTGCTGGACGATCTGATCGACAAGGCCGGCCGCCGCGCCGCCTGATTGTCCGCGTTCAGCTTCCGTTCAGCTTGGCGGCGTCATTGTCGGGCCGTTGTCCTTGGATACAAAAATGAAGATCGCTCCGCTTTCCGCGGCTTGGGTGCTGTGCGCGGCTTTGGCCCTTTGCACGACGCCGGCGCCGGCACAGGTTTATGCGCCGCCCGCCGTGCGCCCCTTCGACCATCCTTCGCCGCCGGTGATGACCGCGCCGCGGCCGCGCATGGTTGCGGGCTGTCCCGGCGAAGACCAGGGCTTCGCCCGCGCAGCGGAATATCTGATCGACCAGCGTATCGACGCCGCGCGCGCCGAATTCGTCCCCGCCGCGCCGCCGCTTGCGCCCAATCTCGACCTCATCGGGATCGCCCGCGGCCGTTCCTGCGAAATGGCGGTCGGGCAGCAGGCATTTTCACACGATGACGCGCAGGGCAACTTCATTGCCGCCTCGCGCGTGAGGGATCACTTCGGCCCCTATGGCGCGATCGGCGAAAACATCATGGAGATGGGCGGTTCGCGCGGCTTCGGGGCCGAGGAATTCGCCGAGCAGGCGGCGGATGGTTGGATGAAAAGCCCCGGCCACCGCGCCAATATCCTTAATCCCCGCTACTCCGAAAGCGGCATCGGCGTGGCCCTGGTGGGCGACCAGGCCTATGCCACCCAGGTTTTTTTTGGCCCGCCCAAGCCCCACAATCGGGCCCCGTAAACCGATCGCTAACCGGCCTTTCGTAAGCTCGACCGGCAATTGCGGGCAGGTTTTGCGCCCGCTCGATAGGCATGGCATGTCGCGGTCGTTCGAAAATTTGAAAGTTCTCGTCATCGAGGACAAGGAGCATATGCGCGCGCTGCTGCGCCGCCTCCTGGGTCATATCGGGGTGCGCGTGGTGCATGAGGCCAATGACGGCCAGGCCGGGCTTCTGGTCCTGCGCGACAATGAGTGCGACCTGATCCTCACGGACATGGACATGGCGCCGATGGACGGGCTCACCTTCACCCGCCAGATACGCGCCTCGCGCGCCCATGCGGGCGTGCCCATCATCATGATCAGCGGCCATACCGAGCGGGCCAAGGTGGAAGCGGCGCGCGACGCCGGGGTCAACGAATTCCTGATCAAGCCGGTCACTCCGGCCAACCTGGTCTCGCGCATCACCGAGATCGTGGAGCGGCCCCGCTCCTTCGTGCAGGCCAAGGACTATTCCGGGCCTGACCGCAGGCGGCGGCAGACCTCCGATTATGCCGGCCCCGACCGCCGCGAGGGGGACCGCCCCAGCCGTCAAGGGACCGCGACGCCAAAGGCTTAGGCGCTCCGGGCAGGGCGGCTGCCTGGCCATTGTTGCCTGCTTGGCGGGGTCCCAGTACAAACCGCCCGCGTTTCGCGGACATAATAAGAGTATGAGTGATTCCCGTTCTGCTCCGTCCAAGGGGGGCCGGCCCAAAGCCCGGCTGCCGCGCGGCTTCCGCGACCGGGGCGCGGGCGAGATCGCGGCCGAGCGCAAGGTGCTGGAGACCATACGGGGCGTCTTTGAATCCTATGGCTTCCAGCCGCTGGAGACCCCGGCCTTCGAATATACTGACGCCTTGGGCAAGTTCCTGCCCGATGTGGACCGGCCCAACGCGGGCGTCTTTTCCCTCAAGGATGACGACGAGCAATGGCTGTCGCTGCGCTATGACCTGACCGCGCCCTTGGCCCGTCATGTCGCGGCCAATTTCCAGAATCTGGCCAAGCCCTATCGCCGCTATCAGGTGGGTCCGGTGTGGCGCAACGAAAAGCCCGGCCCGGGCCGTTACCGCGAATTCCTGCAATTCGATGCCGACACGGTGGGCAGCGCCTCGCCGTCGGCCGACGCGGAATTGCTGATGATGCTGTCCGACACGCTGGAGGCGCTGGGCCTCAAGCGCGGCGACTACATGGTCAAATTCAACAACAGAAAATTGCTTGATGGTGTCTTAGAAATAGCTGGAATCAATCCGAGCGATCACAAGCATCGTGGGATTGCGCTGAGGGCGATCGATAAGCTCGACCGGCTCGGGCCGCAGGGTATCGCAGCGCTTCTGGGCGAGGGGCGCAAGGACGAATCCGGCGATTTCACCAAGGGTGCGGGACTGAGCGCAGAACAGGTAGAACGAGTAATAACGTTCGTTAAACCCCAAGGTGAAGCCCGTGCCGATATTCTCGACGAAATTCGATGGGCCGTTCAAGAAAGTGTCATTGGACAGATTGGTGTCGAGGAACTGCGTCAGATCAGAGCTATTTTGCGTGCCTGCGGATATGAGGAAGATCGCGTTCAAATCGACACGAGCGTCGTTCGCGGCCTCGACTATTACACCGGCGCGGTGTTCGAGGCGCAACTCACATTCCCCGTGCAGAACGAAGCGGGCGAAACCGTGGTGTTCGGCTCGGTGGCGGGGGGCGGGCGCTATGACGATCTGGTGGCGCGCTTCACCGGCCAGACCGTGCCGGCCACCGGCGTTTCCATCGGCGTGTCGCGCCTGATCTCGACCTTGTCGTCGCGCGGGCTGTCGGGCGAACTTGCGCCGTTGGTGGTCGTCACGGTGATGGACAAGGCCGAAGCCGCGAGCAGCTTCCAGATGGCGGAGGAGTTGCGCAAGGCCGGCATCCGCGCCGACGCTTATGTGGGTACGGGGAAATTCGGCGATCAGCTGAAATATGCCGACAAGCGGGGCGCGGCCATCGCCGTGATCGAAGGCGGGGACGAGCGCGCCAAGGGCGAAGTCACGCTCAAGGATTTGGCGCTGGGCGCGGAGCTGGCGAAGTCGGTGGAAAGCCGCGCCCAATGGGTGGCCAACCGCCAGGCGCAGATGAGCGTCAAGCGCGAAAATCTCGTCGCCGAAATCAAAAGCATGCTGAGGAAAAGCTGATGGCCGCTTTTCCCTATTACGACAGCGCCGAACTGAAGACGCTGGAAACCCAGGCCGACGCCATATTGGGCGCCTTCCGCGCCCGCGCCTATGTGCGCGAGGAGCCTTCGGTGCTCCAGCCCGCCGACATCTTCCTCGACCGTTCGGGCGAGGAGATACGCCGCCGCACCTTCACCCTTACCGATCCGTCGGGGCGCGATCTGTGCCTTCGGCCCGATCTCACTATTCCCATTTGCCATCAGGCGGTGAAGGCCAAGACCAAATTCCCCGCCCGCATCTGCTACAACGGTCTGGTCTTCCGCCATCAGCCGTCCGAGCCGCACCGTCCCACCCAATTCTTCCAGGCGGGTGCGGAGTTGCTGGGCCTGGACGATCGCGCCGCGGGCGAGACCGAAATCATGAGCCTGGCGGTGGACGGCCTGCGCGCCGCGGGGCTCAAGCATTTCACCGTCAAGATCGGCGATCTGGCGCTGTTCGGCGCGCTGGTGGATGCGCTGGATGTTCCCAGCCAATGGGGCGCGCGGCTGAAGCGGCATTTCTGGCGCGCGGGCTATTTCGAGGCGCTGCTGGCCCGCATGACCCAGGGCGCGGCCAGCGACGCCCAGCGCCTCTTGGGTTCGCTGGGCGGCCTCAGCCACAGCGAATCCCGCGCGGCCATCGAAGGGCTGATGGATTTGGTGGCCGATACGCCCCAAGGCGCGCGCACCCGGGAAGAGATCGTCGAGCGGCTGATGGAGCAGGCCGCCGACGCCGCCGCGCTCCGGCTCGATCCCAAGATCGCCGCCGTGATCACGCGGCTGCTCTCGGTATCGGGCACCGCGGCGGATGCGCTTGCGGACATCAGCGCGCTCACCAAACAGGCCGGCGTGACGCTGGGCGCGCCGCTTGCGGCGATGGAAGCGCGCCTGGCCGCGCTCAAGGCCTTGGGCGTGGCCGCCGATCAGGTGAGTTTCGCCGCCCGCTTCGGCCGCAACATGGAATATTACACCGGCTTCGTGTTCGAGCTGTGGGCGCGCGACAAGGAAGGCCCGGTGCAGCTGGCGGGCGGCGGACGTTACGACACGCTGATGGAAATGCTGGGCGCCGACCGTCCGGTGCGCGCGGTGGGCTGCTCGATCCGCACCGAGCGCGTCTTGGCCGCGCGCCGCCACGAAGGGGGCGCATAATGTCCGCGCTCACCCTCGCCATTCCGTCCAAGGGCCGTCTCAAGGACGATTGCCACGCCTATTTCGCCGACGCCGGGGCATCGCTGAAACAGGCGGCGGGCGGGCGCGGCTATCGCGCCACGCTGGGCGGCTTTCCCGACATCGAAGTGCTGCTGCTCTCGGCGGGCGAGATCGCGGCCTCGCTGCTGACCGGCGACGTGCATCTGGGCATCACCGGCGAGGATCTGTTGCGCGAGGCCGCGCCCGAGCTTTCCGGCCGCATCCATCTGGTCAGGCCGCTGGGCTTCGGCTTCGCCAATGTGGTGGTGGCGGTGCCGCAATATTGGATCGACGTCTCGACCATGGCGGATTTGGACGATGTCTGCGCCGCCTTCGCCCATCGCCATCGCCGCCGCCTGCGCATCGCCACCAAATACACCCAGTTGACGCGCAGCTTCTTCGCCGGCACCGGCATCAGCGATTACCGCATCGTGGAAAGCGCGGGCGCCACCGAAGGCGCGCCCGCCGCCGGCACCGCCGAAGCGATCGTGGACATCACCACCACCGGCACCACCCTGGCCGCCAACGGGCTGAAGACTTTGGAAGACGGCACCATCCTGGAAAGTCAGGCGCAGCTGGCCGCCTCGCTCACCGCCGACTGGGACGCGGAGGCGAAGGCGTCCTGCGAAAATCTCCTGGCGCGCTTGAACGCCCGGGCCCGCGCCAGGACGTCTCAGATTTTGCGCGTGCGGCTGGACGGTAAGGCCGAGAAATTGCTGGAGACGGTGGCGAAAAAAGTGGGCGCCACGGTGCTGTCGCGGCCCACCGACGCGGGCGGGGAATATTCGCTGCTGGTGCCGCGCGGGGCCTTGATGGACGCGGTCGCCGCTTTGCGCGCCGAAGGCTGCAACGCCCCCGCCACCACGCAGGACGCGGACTATGTCTTCGACACTGCGAATCCTCTCTACGCCGTCCTGGCGGAGCAATTGGGGTAAGATCGAAGCCACTCTCCATGGCCGGGCTTGACCCGGCCATCCAGTTTCTAAAACTGGCGCGATGCCGAAAGCCTTCGTCTATATGCTCGCAAGCAAGAAAAAAGGCACGCTCTATATCGGCGTGACCTCGGACCTCTTGCGGCGAATGGAGGAGCATCACGAAGGCGCGGGATCGTCCTTCGCCGCGCGATATGGCGTGAAGCGCCTGGTCTATTTCGAGGAATATCCGCTTTACGCCGATGCCATTCGCCGCGAAACCAATCTGAAGAAGTGGAAACGCGCATGGAAATTGGCTCTTATCGAGAAGCACAACCCGGGCTGGGATGATCTGCTGGAGGGTTGGAATCGTTAATGCTGGATGGCCGGGTCAAGCCCGGCCATGGTGATTTTGTATTAGGCAATCCGCCGGGCGGTGTTAGCCTTGGCTGCACGCCAACGAGGAAGGGGCCTTCATGCGCGGTCTGGCAAGTGTTTTCGTTCTCGCTCTCGCCGCGCTGTCCGCGGATGGCGTCTTGGCGCAGACACCCCAATACGATGTCGTGATCCGCGGCGGGACCGTCTATGACGGCTCGGGGGGCGCTCCCATCACGGCCGACATTGCGGTCAAGGGCGACCGGATTGCCGCCATTGCGCCACATCTACCCGGCCATGGCGCGACCGAGATCGACGCTCGTGGCAAGGCGGTGTCGCCGGGCTTCATCAACATGCTGTCTCATCCCGAAGCGAGCCTGATTGCCGATGGCCGTGGCCTGTCCGATCTGGCGCAAGGCGTCACCTTGGAGGTGATGGGCGAAGATTCTCCGGGGCCGTTGTCACCCGACATGAAGCGGCTCCAGCAGCAGCGCCAGGGCGATATCAAATTCCCCATCACCTGGACGACGCTGGGCGGTTATCTCGACATGCTGGAGAAGCGTGGCATCTCGCCCAACATCGCCTCGTTCGTGGGCGCGGGCACGGTGCGCACCAACCTCTTGGGCGAAGCCGATGTCCAGCCCACGCCACAGCAGCTCGCGGCGATGCAAGGGCTCGTCAAGCAGGCGATGGAGGAGGGGGCGCTGGGCCTCACCGACGCGCTGATCTATTCGCCCAACACCTATGCCAGGACGCCGGAAATCACCGCCCTGGCGAAAATCGCGGCGGATTGCGGCGGCATCTACACCGTCCATCCGCGCAACGAGGATGACCGGCTGAAAGAAGCGGTGCAGGAGACCATAGACATCGCCCAGGCCTCCGGCGCGCCCGCCGAGATTTATCACTTCAAGCAGGCCGGGCGTTCCAACTGGGGCAAGCTCGGCGAGGAAACGGCGATGGTCAACGCCGCGCGCGCCAAGGGCGTGCGCATCACCGCCGACATGTACACCTATACCTCCGGCGCGACCGGCCTCGATGCGGCGATGCCGTCCTGGGTGCAGGATGGCGGGCTGGAGAAATGGATCGCGCGGCTCAAGGACCCCGCGACCCGCGCCAAGGTGGCGGTCGAGATGCGCGATCCCCATCCCAAGACGTGGGACAATCTCTATGGCGGCGCGGGCGCCGAAGGCACGCTGCTGCTGGCATTCAAGAATACGGCGTTGAAGCCGCTCACCGGCAAGACCCTGGCCCAGGTGGCCAAGATGTGGCGCGAAAGCCCGGAGGATGCGGCCATCGATCTGGTGATCAAGGACGGCTCGCGCGTGGGCGTGGCCTATTTCATGATGAGCGAGGACAATCTTCGCAAGGAAGTGGCGCTTCCCTGGATGAGCTTCGGTTCGGACCAGGCCGCACCTTCGCCCCAGGGCGTGTTCCTGCTCTCCCACCCCCATCCGCGCGCCTATGGCAATTTTGCCCGGCTGCTGGGCCACTATGTGCGCGAGAACCATGATCTCACTTTGCAGCAGGCCATTCACCAGTTGACGGGTTTTCCCGCCGCCAACCTGTCGCTCAGGGATCGCGGACTGTTGAAGGTCGGCTATTACGCCGACGTCGTGGTGTTCAATCCCAATACGATCAGCGAACGGGCGACCTATACCGAACCGCACCAGATGGCGGTGGGCGTGGACGATGTGCTGGTCAATGGCGGCTTCGCGCTCAAGGACGGCAAGGCGACAGGGGCGCATACCGGCCGCGCCGTCCGTGGCCGCGCCTGGACAGGCGCCCCTGGCGGCGGATGCCGCGCGTCGGCTGCCGATTGGACTTGGTCCAAGTGATGCTTCGTTAGAGAACGGGAGGATAAACGCATGAAACGCAATTGGCTATCGGCAAGCGCCGCTTTGAGCCTGTTGGTTTTCTGTGGCCTGGCGTCGGCCCAGACCTATCCTCAAATCCTCATTCCCCCGGCCAAGGGCCCGTTCACCTTTGCCAAGGGCTATCAGATCCCCTGGGACAGGATTCAGATCGCGGTGACGGAAAAGATCGCGCCCAATATTTTCCTGCTGCACGGTTCGCCGGGGCTTGATACGGCGCACCCGGATGCGTCGGGAGGCCGTATTGCCGTGCTGTTCGGGCCCGACGGCGTTTTGATGGTGGATTCGGAAGATGTGCAGCTGGCGGAGAAATCGCTCAACATCATCCGCACCTTCACCAGCGCGCCGATCAAGATCATGGTCAATTCCCATATCCATCCCGATCACACCGGCGGCAACGCGTTTTTCGCCAAGCAGGGCGCGGTGATCTTCTCCCAGGAAAATCTCAGGGAGGAAATGCTCAATCCGCCGCCCCGCGGCAAGGGCCAGCCCGCGCCCGCGCCCGACCCGGCCGGTGTGCCGGTGGGGACCTATCACTATGATCCCGCGCACAAGGGCGATCCGGCGATGACGATCCGCATGGATGGGGAGGTCGTGGATTTCATTCCCATGATGCCGTCGCACACCGCGGGAGACACCATCGTCCGCTTCCGCAACGCCAATGCGATCTATATCGAGGATTTCTACCGCAATTTCGGCTATCCCTTTGCCGATCAGGCCGAAGGCGGCTCCATCACGGGCATGATCGAGGCGGTTGACCTGATCGGGAAGCTTGCGGACGACAACACCATCCTGGTTCCCGGTCACGGCACGCTGATCCACAAAAAGGATTTGCTGCCCTACCGGCGCATGCTGGTCGAAGTGCTGGCCAAGGTGAAATCGCTACGCGATCAGGGCAAGCCGCTCAAGGATGTGCTGGCGATGAATCTGACCGCGCCCTATGACGGCACGACCTTGGGCGACAGCCAGGACAGCAAGGACCGCTTCATCACCGAGGTCTATTACGAGGTGAAGGACTTTCCGCCCCTGGTGGACGGCAAGCGGTCCATGCCCCATCTGCCTGCGTAGCGCGGCGCTGGCGGAGCAGTTGGTGCAGGCTACCGCCCTAACGGCTAACCCGATAGGCCTGCTAAAAGAGGTCTATCGTAATCTTCTCCCCGGCGGTCTCGGGAGAAAGAATATCCGCCAAAGTGATTAGTAGGGGCACGATTAGCGCCCGATCCGCTTGTTCCAAGGCACGATCGATGGAGCGCAACGTATACTGATGGGAACGTAGGGATTTTGCGTGGCGACGGATATTGCGTGCTATCCTATCCACCTGTTCTTTCTGCTTAGCTGGCCGCTTGGCCAATTCCTGCAATAGCTTTGATTCAAGAAGCGCTGTCATATCAGCGGCAAGGGCAAGTGCCGCGCACCCATAGATAGCTTTTTCCAACACACCTCGACCGCTGTTGTATGTGGAATCACGCAGGCCCCACGCTAATAGAAGGCCGAGTATCTTCTCTACAAATTCTCCGTTGTTTTCGGGTGTACCCCGCCTCAGGCCTTCCCAGCCGACTTCAAAAAGCTGTTCGCTGACACTAAAGTTCTCTCCGTAGGCTGTTGCTTCGGCTGTATCGGGGAACCAGGAGAGAACAGATATTAACCAAAGTGCATGGTCCAGCAGCTCGGCGCGGACACGATCTTCGCAGGCTGGGGCTGCCGTTAGAGCAATCAATAGCTTCGTTGTCTGGGAAATCCAATGTACCAAGTCGAAACCAAAATGTGACTTCTTCGCGATGGCCAGCAATAGAAGTTCTTTTTTGTTTTTATAGATCTCCTCAGACCACTCCTCGATATTGTCGAGCGCCGCTTTGGCATCTGCGCTGTCGGCTGGCGCTTGGAGAATCACATTTGTGTGGTCGGTGAGCCAACTCTGAAAGTTGTTGAGGCTCGTTACCGAAAAATAGGGCGCAAGAAATGTGCTGTGTGTGCTCATTCCGACATCCGGCACATCGAGAAACATTCTCGCAATCATGGTGATGTTGTCATCAATTTCTCTGAGAGAAAAAGAGACGTCGTTCGATTTAGTTTTTAGTATCACCATTGTCAGTCGTGCCAAGCGCTCCACGGCTTCGAGTGTTAAAGGTCGGAATTTTTCGTTTATCGCACCGGCCAAACCGAGCATCCCAACGCGTTTGGCGAGGGTCACAGTTTCCAATGGCTTCTTCGTAGCTGCCAGCAATGCTAATGTTGCTGCGCCCATTAGGCGAATGCCCTCCATTGTCACATCTGTCATGCCGTGTGGAACTACAGATTGTGTTGCGTCGGCAAGGTATGCAGCCGCAAGCTGAGCGTGATGCGCAGAAACAGTATCGTCTGAATAATCAATTGCTGCATAAATCTGAACGAGATTTGCCAGACAGCGCAGCGTTTGCTCTATCTGTTGCTCATCGGCGCGTGACACAGCTATCTGAGCGTTTTGACGCAATGCCTCTAAGGTTTCATTGATAAATCCATCAGACGAAAAGGGGTTCACAAATAGCGCGTTGTCAGAAAAGAATGTCTTTCCTTTGGTGACGATATAGGCACCGTTTATGACGAGGATGGCATTTAGAGCTGCGCTGGATATTTCATAATCGCCGAGTTCGGCATAGCGCCGCGAGAGGGAAACTGCATGTCGCAGCGAACGGAACGCACCTTCTGACCAAGATTTATTCAAACTGAAATACGTCACTCGACCGATGTCTTGCTTGGATTTGAGCGAATTGTCCTTTGTGCTTCCCTCTGAAATTAGGAGTGGAGCTGCCCGCTGCGCCCGTCTCCCCCACGCGGACAGACCGCGCATCGCGTCATCAGCGACGAAGCGGAGTTGTCGTATGGGATTTATTAGCGTTAGGGCTCGCCGGTAGGAATAGATGAGCAATAGAAAGACCAGAATAATGCCTTGCAGTGCGTAGCTGATCGCGAAAGATGCCCAACTGGTGTCAGGAACTAGAGCTAATGAGGGGACGGCGATTGCTAGGGCAAACATGAAACCGAAAGCTAGCATTAGTCGTACATCGCTGGTGAACTTCCGGAACAGCCCGTGGGGCATGCGTTCCACGTTCACTTGCATGGCGAACATAATGAATGAAAAAGCTATTGCCGTGGCTCCGAGAAGTGCCGCGCCGACGGTGATCAAGAGTGTTCTCAGAGCGTCAAACAGATCTTTGTCGGCGAACACTTTCGCCGCCGCATTTTCCCAATGCCTGGAAAAGTATTCTGCCAACACGCACATCGCGCCGATGAGTAGCGTGGCAAGCCAAGTTTGGTATTTGAAGAGAAATAATCTGACGTAATAAATAGCGTAGTAAATTCGGTGCCAAGCCATTGCACGTATACGGCCCCACCGTTGAATGGTATTCATGTTGCGCACCTTCGACCGAAGACCCGTCTCCGCCGCCAGCAGGAATTATAACAGATTTTTGCAAGGGCCTTCTGAACGAGCAGAATGTCACCAGGGAAGCGGGTTCTGAGTGGGCGGCGACTAATACATGCGCAGAGCCCGCCAGCGCGCAACACTTTTACAAACTGAACCTCACCCCGAATGCCTGGCTGGGGCTTGAACGCGTCAGTCCGACCGTGCCGTAGAGCGATACGCCGACCACGCCGCGAATCATCCATCCCGCCCTGAAAGTACGCCAAGACCAAATGATCCGCATTCGAAGTGAGTCGCCAGTCCGTTCGGGCCACTCCCGAATCGGTGGGGCCCCTGAACGTCCGGTGTTACAGTCCCTTGTTGCATCGAATCATAGGGAGGGAAAAATGCATAAGGTCACTGCGGCAGCAAGATTGCTCGCCGTCCTTTTGGCTATCGCATCTGCCTTCATCAATATTGCCGTGATGGCCCCGGTGCTTTTCGTTTTGGGCGGCATTGCTGCGATCGGGAATAGTTCGGAGAGAAACGCCAAAAACTATCTGATGACGATTGTTCTGGTGCTTGGCGCTCAAACGCTTCGGGTCCTACCGTACCTGGGATCTTACTTGGCGACGGTCTTCACGTCGCTGGGCATCGCCTTTGTCGGTGCGTCCATCATCGCCATCACCATCACGCTTGAGCAGCGCATAAGACAAGACTGGCTGGGATAGCTTTAAGAGTAATTCCCTGCCGCTATGCGGCAGGGAATTGCTTCGCTGGCTCTACGGCAGCGAACGATAGACGAGCAGCTGAAAGCGCGGGGGCGTTGCGCCACCCGGCGGCAGCCAGTTTTTGTTCAGCGGGGCCAGGAGGTCGGCTTTCTGAACCTGGTCCTCGGTCATGCCGCGTGCCTTGGCCTTGGCGACGAGATCGCGCGCCGTCTTGAGCATGCCCCGATAGGCGATGACGCCGCGTCTGTCGGTTACGGGGCCATGGCCGGGCACGATCTTCGTCTTGGCGTCGCAATGCGCGATGATGAAATCCACTGCCGCGATCATGCCGTCGATCCCGCCGCCAACCGCCACATCGATATTGGGATAGGAGGCCGAGCTCACGATATCGCCGGTCGAGATGACATTGGCATCCGGCCAGAACACGATCGTGTCGCCGTCGGTATGGGCGGGCGGCAGGTGCACCAGTTCCGCGCGCTGGCCCGCTATCTTCACCTCGGTGCCTTGGCCACCATAGGTCTGCACCGGAAGCGCGTCCTTGGGCGCGGGCGTCCCCGGCTGGCCGTTGGCCCCGGGCGGCGGATTGCTCAGGCGCTTTCCCACATTCTCATGGGCGACGAGAATAGCGCCGTCCTTGGCGAATGCTGCATTCCCGCCGGTATGATCGCCGTGATAATGGGTGTCGATCACGTACCTGATCGGGAGTGGCGAAAGCTCGGTGATCTTGGCCTTGATCTTGTCGTGAAGCGGCGCGTACTCGGTATCCACCATGATGATGGCGTCACTGCCAACCGCAACGGTGATGTTGCCGCCCGTGCCGGCCAGCGCCGTCAACCCATGGCCCAGATCCGTGGCCGTGATCACGGTCTTTGAAAAATCAGGGCCTTGTTGGGCCGAGGCCGGCAGCGCCAGCGAAGCAGCCAAAAAGGATGCGCAAAGCCCCAGGACAATTTTGCTCTTCGACATGTTTCGCCTCCCCGAACGGAATACGCCTCACTTCGAATGCGGCACGTGCAGCGAGATCAGCTCTTTCTCCATCGCCGGATTGATCAAGGCATAGCCTTTGTCATTGAAATGTTCGCCATCCAGGAACAGATCGCCCGGCACTTTGCCATCGGCATCGCGCACCGGCGCATCCATGTCGAAATACTTGAAGCCGGAATCCTTTTTGGCCTGCGCCTTGGCCAGGTCGTTGAACCGGTCGATGGCGGCAGCCTCGCCCGGGTTGGCGAAGGCGGAGTTGGGCGCATGCTTCATGCTCAGGAAAACAAACGGCATCTTGGGAAAGTCTGAGCGAACCTTGCCATAAACCTGCATGGCCTTCTGGAAGGCGCTGTCGCCGCTGTCGCCGCCGGTGACGTCATTGTCGCAATAGAACAGGATGGCGGAGGGATGATATTTCCCGATCACGTCCTTGTAGTAATACAGCACATCCTCGATGACATTTCCGCCGAACCCCCGGTTGATCACGCTGAAGCCGGGAAAGGCGTCCGCGGTCTTCCACTTCACGATGGTCGAACTGCCGACAAACAAAGCGGGGTTCTTGGGCAGCGCATTCCTGGCGTCGAAATGGCGGAACGCTTCGATGTCCTTCTCGTACCGCTGCGGGTCCGGTACGACGAAGGGGCGCGGATAAAGCGCCTGGTCCGCGTGATACAGCGCCATCACATCGGCGTAATTCGCAGGGTTGTGCGAATAATCCAGCCAGTGCGCGCGCCAATACGCCCCGGTGGTTTTATAGAAGGCGGCCACCTTGTCCTTGTCGGCGCTGCCGCTGTTTTTCGCAGCTGCCAGAAAGTCATGGAACGCCTGCTTGTCGCTCGCGTCGTCGGCCTGGCTCGCGCCAAGGCTCGCCAGCAGCAAAAGCGGCGCAAAGGCCACGCTCGCAAGAAAATTCCGCATCGTTGCTTTCCTCCATCCCCAGGGAAATCTTATCCCCTTAGAGATAGTCGAAAAAGCACGGCCTCACCAGCGGCAGCCCGGCTATTTCAGCACCGAGCAGGTCCCCGGCCGGAGTCTCACGAGAAGGGAAACGGGTCGCTTGGCGCCGGAGCTTGCGGGGGTTTTCGGACCGATCCGCCAGGCTTGAAGTTCGGGTGCATGCCGTAGGTATTCATGGGAGCGACGCCGTCCTTGGCATAACTGGCCAAAGCATGCTTAAGGCGATTGCGCTTTAATTCTCCCATCAGGAATTTGAAGCCCGCCGCTCCCCCGGCGCTGCGCACCACGACGCCTTCGAAACTGCCGAAGCCATCGATCTGCAGGATGAGCGGGCGATCGCGCGGGGGTTCGGATTCGGACCTGATCAACGCGCCCCCGGCGCTCAAATCCAACACCGTGCACAGCAGCGGCTGATCTTGCGGCGGATTGTACAGACGCCCGCGCTGGTCCACATGCAGGCGCGTGTATCTACGCCGGTCTGTTTGATTGGCGTCCACGTTGCGCACGGTCAGGTTCGTCACGGCTTCCACGACGGAAGCGGGTGAAGCGGGCCTTGGAACGAACGCGTCGGCCCCCAGCTGCGTCGCCACCGCCAGACAATCGAGATGGCCGCTGTCCACACCCATGGCAATCACCAAGGTCTCGGGCGAAACCCGCTTGATCGACCGCAGCGTCTCGATGCCGTCCATTTTCGGCGTGAAAAGATCAAGCAGGACCACCGAAACATTTTCCGCATACATGACGTCGAAGACGTTGTCGCCGTTCGCGGTCGCCACGCCGCGATAGCCCGCTTCCAGCAGCGCGGTCCAATAGGTGTCGCGCAACGACGCGTCATCCTCGATGATGAGCACGGTTTGACGGCCGTGGCCGGGCATCACGTCAATGGCCGGGTTGGAAAGCGGCTGCGGAGATTTCATGCCGGGCTCTCGCTGGGTGGAGCTTCGGCCGGGAATTCTAGTTTTTGCTCCCTAATGAACTGCTAAAATCGCGCTTCGCCGCACCGCGCCCAAAACCAAACCCTCCGGCCGCGGAATGCGGCCGGAGGGGCTGGGTCGCTCGAAAAACCGGCTGTTACGCCTTGCTCACGCCCTGGCAGGGAACGCCGATTATGCCCAACCCCGGCAGGCATGCTAGGGTCTGCCGTCGTCAGCCCATCATGGGGTTCTGGCGCTTGAGAGACATCCGGGACAAGTCTTAGAACGTTGTCCGCGCTCCCCATAAAGGAGCCGCGCATGTCATCCTATCCATCTGAATTCGCGTCGTCGGACATGCTTTTTTTGGAAAAGCATGACCTGGGAAATGAAGCGACCCTGGCCCTGAACGCGGCATATGACATCGCCTGCCGCAGCCTTCACCCAGGCCGGGTGCCCACCACCCAAGGCTTGCTGGCCAGGAAAATCATGGAGTCCGCCCAGCTCGGTGAACGCGATCCCGACCGGCTCGCGGAAATGGCGCTGAGCAAACTCAGTACATTCCATCGCGACGTGACCAACCGCTTCGGGCTTATTCCCGAGTTCTTTGTGTCGTCTCCCGATGCGCCGGAGATTCTCGAACGTATGTGGGAGTTTGCCAAGTCGGCCTATATCGGCAGCCCCATGCCGTCCCTGTTCAAGGAGCGGCTGTTCGTGTTTCTCTCGCGCTTCTGCCCGGTCAGATACTGCATCATTCGTCACTGCGGATTTTTGATCGGCTGCGGCTATGCCTCCGGCGACCCATCGGCCACCCCGCAAACCATTGACCAGGTGCTGAAGCTCCTTAAGGCCAACCCGCCCTGGCGGCGCGAACTTGAGCCGGTCTTCAGGACCCTCGGTCAAGCCAAGAAACCGATCGATTGGCCCGCGCCGGGCGATGTGATGGAGGATGCGATTTTTGCCCTGTGCGCCTTGATCTTCGTCGAACACGCGCAGGCCGAGCGCGCGCGGCAAGTCCTGCGGCAAGCAATTGGGGGAAGACGTCTCGAATATCTGCTCGCGCTTCTCGCCTTCATCAAAACCACGCATTTCTGGACGATGCAGCATCCCGGTCTCGAAATCGAAGACGATATGCGGGAGCTGATGACCAAACACAAGGAACTGGCGAGCTTGCTTCTGCAAGACCCCGATCTCGGATATCGCTAAGCCGGCAACTTCCGCGCGAAACGCGCGCGTGTACAATAAATGCTTGCTCGGCCTTCTCGTTCTGTCATGATGGCGGCGCTGGGAGGCCGTGTCGTGAACAGGGATGTTCGTGCTTACATTGGCCCGTCGATCTCCGGCCCAGCGGCCGGGGCAGAGTAGCGCGCACGCCGAGGCCGGAGAGCCTCCATCCTTCCTTGGTCCCGGTGTCGGGATTCAGGGTGCGCTCGAAATTGACGGCGAGCTTGTTGTTTCAGGCCGGGTAAGAGGCCGCATCGCGGCGCTCAAGGTGGTCATCGCCGTCAACGGATATGTCGAGGGTGACATCGTCGCGAACGAAGTCGTCATCGCCGGACGCCTGAATGGCCGCGTTTTTGCTCCCACGGTCGCGATCGAGGCAACCGCCGAGATCACCGGCCGCATCTTTCACACCAATGTCACGGTCGAACGGGGCGCTCGCATCACCGCCCGGATGCCATGGCGCCCCGTCAGCTATTTTGAAAACCTCGAAAAACTTCCGGAGATACGCGAATGACCCTATTCAACCGCAACGACAAGTCCGGCGACGCGAACGCCCGTCAGCAGCCGTCGCAGCCCCCAGCCGCGCAGTCTCAGGCGGCGCAGCCCCCAGCAGCCCAAACCAAGCCGGCGCAGACGAAAACCGAAAGCGCTCCGCAAAAGCCCGCCGATTCCTGGCCGGCCGAGTCGCCTCCGCCAATCGCCAAACCATTCCCAACCCCAACCAAAACAGGAGCATCCATGGCATCGGTCATCAGCAAGGCGCTCAAGATCACAGGCGAGCTCGAAAGCACCGAAGACATCCAGATCGACGGCCAGATCGAAGGCGATGTGCGCGGCGTGGGCGTGAAGATCGGCCAGAACGCCAAGGTGAAGGGCACGGTTTATGGCGACGAGGTCGAGCTTGCCGGCACCATCGAAGGCAAGATCGAATCCAAGAAGGTCATTCTCGCCGGCACGGCGCGCATGACGGGCGACATCTGGCATCAGGAAATCAAGATTGAACCGGGCGCCTATATCAGCGGCAATTTGAAGCCGGAATTCGGCAAGTCCGACGCCAAGCCGGCCGCCAAGCCGGTGGCCGTCGCCGCATCCGGCGCTTCACCAAGTGCTTCACCTGTCAGCGCGGGCAACGCCACCGGCGCGCCGCATCACTGATTGTGACCGTTCAGGCGTGCAGGCCGCCAAAGAGAAACATCACCAGCAACACGATGAGAACCAGGCCCAGCACGCCGCCCAGTCCGGCACCGCCATAGCTTCGATGGGCGTAGTAACCGCCGCCGCCGCCAAACAGGATCAGAAGGATCACGATAATCAGCAAAAGGCTCATGGAAGGTTCCCTTTCCGTACCGCCTCATAACGCGCCGGCTCGCCATTCGCCCAAAACCATCGGAACTTTGGGATTCGCGGGGCTGGGTCAAGAAAAAAGCCCGCCGGATTTCGCCGGCGGGCTTTTTAAAGGTTCCGGGCGCTACACCCGATAGGTTTCGCGTTCCTTGCGGACCTGGTCGAAATTGTAGGCCGGTGCGGCTGGATCGTAACCCGTCCAGCCTGTTTTGCGGTACGCCGCTTCGCGCGCCGCGATGTCGAAAGCCGACAGATCCATGATGGCCGCATATTTGGCCTCGTCGCTATCGGCTACCTTCGCCGTCACGACGGCTCCGCCCCGCCGCAGCGCCTCGACATAGAGTTCGGCATTCTCCTTGCTGGTGCCCGTTTCCATCAGGGCGCCGATCAGGCCGCCCGCCGCGCCGCCGGCAACCGCGCCCGAAGCCAATGCGGCCAGCCAGCCCGCCGCCACGATGGGGCCTACCCCGGGGATGGCAAGCATTCCGAGGCCCGCCGCGACGCCGACGGCGCCGCCCGCGATCGCACCCATGCCGCCGCCGGTGACGGCGCCTTCAGAACGATCATCCTTGCCGTCCCGGTCTTTGTCATGTTTGGGATCGACATCGCTGCTGCCGGGCTTGTGCCAGCCATCCGCATTGCTGGCGACGATGCCGATGTGACTGTCGCACAGACCTGCCGCCTCACACTCGCGAACGGCGAGTTCGGCAGACGCATGGTCGTCATAAACGCGTGTGAAAGTTTTCGTCATGTCATGATCCTTTGATCAGGGGAGGGGGCTTCGGCGTCTAGTTGACGTTGCCCTGGTAATCGACGCTCACGGGGCCGGACTGGCCGTCCTTCGTCGCCATGCCGCGCCAGACGCCGTTTCCGTCTTTCCGCAATTTTGCGACGTTGGTGTAGCCCTTCGCCTCGATCTGGGACGTCGCCTCACTCTGAGTGAAGCTGTTGGCTCCGGCAACCGGCGTCGAAGAGTTGTTGTCATGCATCGCTTTGACGGCGGGATTCGAAGGCCCCTGCTGCGCCGGCATGTCCTGCGCGAACGCGAAGGTTGCGAGCAATCCCATCGCGGCAGTTGTCAGTACGATAACGCGCATATGATTTTCTTTCTTGCGTGAGCCCTAAGCGTAACTCGCCGGACCACTGGATGTTCCGGATTGAGCATATCCATCGCGCCACGAGGTCGCGGAACTTAGCGATGGCCAAATTGTTCCACTCAAGACCCCTACAACGGAGAATGTTCATGGATAAGGATCGCATTGCCGGATCGGCCAAGCAGGCCGGCGGCGCAATCAAGGAAGCCGCCGGCAAAGCGACCGGCGACGCCAAGTTGAAGGCCGAAGGTTCCGCGGAGAAAACGGAAGGCAAAGTGCAGAATGCTATCGGTGGCGCGAAAGACGCCGTCCGCGACGCTGTGAAATAAATCGCGACGACGTGAAGAATGGCCTCGGATCGAACCGGGGCCATTTTTCTATTGCGCGCTCACCGTGCCGGGGATGGACGTCATCCGGAAAATCTGGGGGTTCATGACACGGCGCCACAAAGGCGGGAACAGCGCCAGCAGGATGCTGCCGGCATAGCCGAGGGGAAGTTCGGGGGCGCCCTCGATGCCCGACAGGATTTGATACGACGCGGCCGGCCGGCGATGATGATCGCTGTGACGGCCCATGTTGAAGATCAGCAGATTCGAAAATTCATTGGAAGCATTCCAGCTGTAAGCGTCCAAAGACGCTTCCGGCCGCCCATCGGCACGCACGTCGCGAAGCAACCCGTAATGGGCGATATAATTGAAAAGCTCCAATACCACGATTGCAATCGCGCTTTGGCACAGGAAGAAAAGCGCGGCCCTCGGCCCAAATCCCGCGATGATGGCGGCATACACCAGGAATGTTGCGGCAACGTCCTGCGCGGCGCGGTTTTTCCATGGCCGTGCCGCGCAGCGCCGTTGCTCGAATTCCCAGGCTTCCCGCCATTGGCTGGGCAGCGTGCGGATCAGGAAGGCATAGAAGCTTTCGTCCAGCTTGGCCGTTGCCGCGTCGTGCTCCGTGCCGCCCCGGCGATGGTGCCCATAAATATGCGAGATGCGAAACTGGCGATTGCTTGTGCCTGTCAACATGGCGAGCGCGACGAAACGGTCGAAATTGCTGCGGCTATGCGCCAGCTCGTGGGCGCACAACATCCCGAACACCCCGGCGGTGACGCCGACCGACAGCGCGAGCGCGAGGAACGTCAGCGAATTCGACAGGGACGCGATATGGGTCGCCCACACGATGACGCCCAGCTGCAAGGGAACATAGAGCAGGGGAAGAAGTCGAAATCCGCGCGCGGACAGCGGCGCAATCGGCGCCCACCCGGGGGAATGAATTCCGCTCCGATCAGGGCGGCCAGCAATATCACCACGACAGCGAGCGGCGAAAGCGGTCCCCCAAGATAATAGAGCAAGGGAATCCCGGCCAGGAACAGGAACGGGCTGCAATAACACAGCATGGGCCCTGTCACCGTTCCTTGTCGAATTCGGCTTGGATGGTGAGGGTCAACTCATCCCCGATCACGCTCAGATAGTTGGTCATGCCATAGTCCGAACGCTTCAGGGTCGTATCGGCGGAAAATTCCAATTTGTCGGCATTCAAGTCCGGCGACAGCAGCGTCACATTCAAGGTGACGGGCCTGGTGACGCCGTGCAGCGAAAGCGTTCCCGTCAATTTGCCGGTCTTGCTGGAAACCTGGATCGCGTTCGTGCTTTCAAAAACCGCCACGGGAAATTTGGCGGCGTCGAAAAAGTCGACGGTGCGCAGATGGTCGTCACGCGCGGCGATGCCGGTGTTGATAGAGCCGGGGGAGATTATGGATTGTCACCGTGCCATGGTCCGGCGCCTGCGGCTCGAAATTCAGCTTGCCGTCGAACGCCGTGAATTGGCCTTCGGTGGACGACACGACAAAATGGCTGATCGAGAACTGGATCTTGCTGTGGTCTTTGTTCAAAACATAGGCGGTGCCGCTGGGCTGCGCCGTTTGCGCGAATGCCGGCAACGCCGATATCCCCGCCAGGGCCAGTCCCGCCAGAGCGTGCCGCCACCATCTTGCGGTGGCCAACGGCTTGTTGTTGCGGAACATGGGTCACCTTTGGTTGAGTGCGCATGAAATCCGTCTTTTCCGCGGATTTGGCTTTCCAGCATTAGAGCTTGTTTCGCTCCAATGCAAAGCCCACGCAATTCTGTATTTGCCGCAACGTGGCAATGTAAGAGTTCGCCCAGCGCGGCCGGTTGCGTGTCGCCGCCACATAAAACTTTCATATGAAAACGGTTGACGCACCATAAGAAAAAGACAGGCGGATCGTTTCTCCTGGCGCGGTTTTTATCTTTTCGCCCTGCAACGCATATCGAATACTTACGCGCGCGCGGCCATCTTTCCAGCGTTGGAATCGCTGGAAGGACAACATGACCATCGCTCTCAAAATAGTTCCCGAACCATCCCGCAGCCATGGCCGGCAGGCCGTCACGCGCGCCTATAACGAGGCGGGCGACCGCTATCAGGCTTATGCGGACGGCTCTCTTGAACGGCTTTACGCCTTTGATGGCCAATATTCGTTTGGCGACGAGAAAACATGGAGCGTGATCGAGGACCGACTCCATCGCCTGCGTCTTTCCGGGGCACGGTCGCTGCGCATTCTCGACCTCGGCTGCGGACCGGGAACATGGATGCTGCGGACCGTTTCGCGCGCCCACCAGATCGGCTTCACCGATATTACCACGCGGGGGATCGATCTGTCCGATTTGCAGGTTCAGCGCGCCCGCTCCCTATGGGGCCCGCTGTCCGGCCGCGCGGATATCCACCTCACTTTTCAGGTCGGTGACATCCGCGATCGGCTGCCGGAGGAAAACAACAGCGTCGATCTGTGTCTGTGCCTTTATGGCGTTCTCAACCATCTCGCCACCGACGAACTCCGCCCGCTCATACGCGAAGTCGCGCGCGTGACGTCGGGCGCCTTTATTGCGACGGTGCGCACCGTGGGCAGCACGCCCACCATCTATGTGGAATCGCTTTCCGCGGCGCGCTCTTTCTACCAGAACAACATGATGGACCGGCTGGATGTCCAATTCCACAGCGGAAAGTGCACCTCGTTCAATTCGCATCTTTTCAGCCGGGCCGAAATAAGCTCTCTCATGAAAGGGCATATGAAAATTGAAGATTTGCGAGGCTTGGACCTTTTCCACGGCCGCTTTTCCCGCGATCCGCGATGGAATCCCGCGCGGGCGATCGCGACGGACAGGTTCATGAGCGAACTCGATGCTCTGGAAGCACGCTACGACCGGGATCCGGAATTCATGGACCATGCCACGCATTTGCTGCTGGTCGCCACGCCTGCGGCCTGAGACATCGACGTTCCACGCGACTATTGCGGACTCACCGTGTCGCGGATGTCCACGTCGCGGATATGCTCCTTCTTCCACACCATCGCATCCATGATGCGGGTGCGCCCGGACGGGTGATCATAGAAGATGATCTCTTCCCATTTGCCGGGCTCGAGCTTGCGATAAGTGGAAAGCTTGAGCATGGCGGTGGCGAAGGCGTCGGGTTTCCGGACCGCGTCCAGCCCGAAAATATCCGCCTGATGCTCGGTGGAGCGGGTGATGGTGTTGGTCACGGGCGTGGCGAAGAAATAGAAAATGCTGAAGAGCGCCACCAGCAACGGCAATCCCGCGATATCCTCGACCCGTCGCACCTGCCACTGGCCGCCGAAGAACTCCACGGCGAAAATGAATCCCCAATGCATGAAGGCAAAGGCGACGATGGTCATCGGCCCGCTCAGCAGGATCAGCCGCGTCATATGCCCCATTACATAATGGCCCATCTCATGACCCAGAACCGCCAGCACTTCGTCGTGGCCGCCCTGGTTCAAGAGATTGTCGTTGAGGCTGATGCGGGTGGTGCCCATAAATCCCGAGACATTGGCGGAAATGCGGTTGGATTGCCGCGACGCATCCACCAGCCAGACATTGTCGGCGGGAATGTCATTGGCCCGCGCCAGCGACAGAATCTGTGCCTTGAGCGGGCTTTCCGGCAAGGGCGCATAATGATTGAACAAGGGCGCGATGAAGATGGGAAAGATCACCGCCGTCAAAATCTGGAAGGCGATCACCAGCCCCGCGCCCCATAGCCACCAGCTTTCCCGCGCCCGCCTGATCGCGCCATAGAGCAGGGGCACGAAGATCAGCGCCGCGACCAGGGCCAGCGCCAGCCCGGTGCCGTAGTCGCCCAGCCACGCCAGGAAATCCTGGTTCGACAAGCCATAGGAATGTTCGCGGAAATAACCTTCATAAAGTGTGAGCGAAAATTGCGCCGCCGCCATGATAGCGACGTAAGCCAGGCCAAAGATGATCGCTTGCGACGTTCGGCTATGGGTCTTTTCCGCCGCCCAGTCGCGCAGCCCGGCCGCGATGCCCAGCCATAGCAGCAGGCCCGACACCGCCAGCGTCCAGAGCAGGTCCACCAGCATCAGCCAATAGCCGCCTTCGAAATATTCGTCGGAGCGGGCCCGCGCCGGGCCGCTCACGCGCGCGAGATAGGCGTTGGTCGCGCGGCCGGCGTCGAAATTGGGCGTGGCGTCCACCACCGCCAAAGGCTGGACCTGGACATGGGCGGTGGGCGCCGCGCGTGGCGGCAGGCCCTGCATCGGATCCTGATCCTGCGCCAAAGCAGGCGTCAGCGCGGGAACCGCGGTCAGGGCAAGATACGCCAGCAAAACAAACAGCAATCGACGCATGACAGTCCCCTCTCCAGGATCGAGCCTAGCAGATGACGCGATCCCTCGCACCGCGCGCAGGATTGCTTTATGAGAAAGCCATGATCGCCTTCCGATTGTGTCTTTTGTCGGGCTTCCTGGCCGCGTCCGGCATGGCCCAGGCCGCCACGTCCGCGCTCGACAATGCCGACGCCCGCGCGCGTTATGAAAAGTGCCTGCGCACCGCCAATCTCGATCCCACCCAGGCGCTCAACAGCGCGCTGGAATGGAGCCGCGCCAAGGGCGGCGCGCCGGCCCAGCATTGCGCGGCGGTGGCGCTGGTGGAATTGAAACGCTATCCCGAAGCCGCCACGCGGCTCGACCAGTTGGGCCGCGCCCCCGACATGGGAAATCTCCGCCCCCAGATTTTCGACCAGGCCGGCAATGCCTGGATGCTGGCGGGCGACGCCGACAAGGCGGTGGCGAGTTTCTCTGCCGCGCTCACGCTGTCGGCCAATGACGCCGATCTCTATGCCGACCTTGCTCGCGCCCAGGCGATGAAGAAATCCTGGAGCGAGGCGGAAGCCGATCTCAACCAGGCATTGTCCTTGCAGCCCCGGCGCACCGATCTTCTGGTGCTGCGCGCCAGCGCCCGCGACGCGGAAGGCAAATTGAAGGACGCGCGCCAGGATGTGGATCAGGCGCTTTCGCTCAAGCCGTTCCTGCCCGACGGTTTGGTGGAGCGGGGCGAGATCGCGCGCCATGCCGGCGATATCGCGGGCGCCAGGCGCGATTTCGAAAGCGCAGTCAAGACCGGCGGCAATAGCGAGGCGGCCGAGACCGCGCGCTTGGCGCTGGAAGAATTGGACGCGAACAAATAGCGAAGAGTGAACGGCGGAAAAAATGAACGGCCGCGGGCAGCCAGATTTCTGAACCCAAACTCCTCTGTTGTGGATCCAGCTGCACGATCGCGGGACCTGAGCCGCTATTTGGAAATTCCTTCGATCCATGTTAAGAATATGTTAATA
>Ga0182024_10005105_pt1 | contig 29655 bp, 26 predicted proteins | sample P32metaG_FD_120480 | JGI IMG/M metagenome (GOLD analysis project Ga0182024, IMG submission 120480) | Permafrost microbial communities from Stordalen Mire, Sweden - P3-2 metaG (Illumina Assembly) | ecosystem: Environmental > Terrestrial > Soil > Wetlands > Permafrost | place: Sweden: Stordalen...
GGGCTGCCTTGCGCCGCCATCGGAGAGTTCTGGAAGAACGACGTGGTGCGCGCATAGACGCCATACATGATATTGGCGTCGGTCCATTCGAAATCGAAGGCAAGACCGATCGCCTGCCGGATTTTTGGATTTTTAAACTTATCTCGCCGCACGTTCAGGAACCAGCCCTGTGTCCCCATTGGCGATTCATCGGGCAGTGTCGCACGTATGATCCTTCCATCCTTGACGGCGGCGAAATCATAGCCGGTTGCCCACACGGATGAGGTGAACTCCTCACGAAAGGTGAAGACGCCTGACTTGAAAGCCTCGAAAGCGACCTTCCGGTCGCCGAAATATTCAAACCTGATGCGATCGAAATTCGCCTGACCAACATTGACGGCAAGATCCTTGCCCCAATAATCCGGAACGCGGTCGAAAGAAATGAAATGTCCGGTATCGAAGGCGCCGACCTTATAGGCGCTTGATCCAAGTGGCGGCTGGAGCGAAGTCTCGTCGAACGGGTGACTTGTGTAATAGGCGGCGGAAAAGACGGGTTGTCCGGCGATGATCAATATCGCTTCCCGGCTATGCTGCGGCTTCAGGCGCACCATGACGATGTCTTCGGCCTCGGCCTCGGCGGCGTCGAGATCGCGAAGTGTTTGGCGAATCGACGGATGCCCCTTGGTTTTCAGAAGATTCAAGGAAAATGCGACATCGCGCGCGGTCAAGCGCGATCCATCGTGGAACCTTGCCTCCTTGCGAAGAAGAAAGCGGTAGACCGTCTTGTCCGCCGAAACCCGCACCGCGCGCGCGAGTAGGCCATACATTGAATCCGGCTCGTCGCCGCTCCCGGCCATGAGTGAATCGAAGATAGCGCCCATACCCGCGGCGCCATCGCCCTTCAGAATATAGATATTCAGCGTGTTGAAGGTGGTGAAATTCTGATTGCCGGCGGTCGCGCTGACCTGAAGGGAGATTTCGCCGCCCTTCGGCGCATCGGGGTTCACATAAGGAAAATGGCTGAACCCTTCGGGCATGGCGAGGTCGCCGAAGATCGAGAGGCCGTGGGTCTCGGTCTCTTGCGAAGCCGCCTGCGCGGCAGGCATGAGAAACCGTGGCAAGACCAGTCCAGCAGCGCCAAAACGCAGCACCGCGCGGCGGCTGAGTGCATGGGAAATTCGCGGAAAGGATTTTGCTATCAAGATTTGTCCTTCAAGCCCGATGTGCTGGGCCGCATGAGGCGGCCGGCCCAGGATTGCTTCGCGTAAGCGCTCTTCGCCTTAATCTTCTTGTTCTTCGTGTCTCCTCGCATGATCTTATCCGAAGAGTCTGCACCTATCTCAAGATGAGCTCTAGGTTGCTTGGCTCCCATAATAGGCAAGAAAAAGCCGGGTAGGAACCCGGCTTTTGTAAAACGCGCCTGACAAGTGCATTTTGGCATGCGAGAATCGAGCTTGGCCGATGAGCAGCTCTAGTTTCGGCGGTTGTCTGCTTTCGTTGTGGAAGAATGGGCTCTGTGCTTGCGCGGCGGGCTTGCCCCGGCTGAGCCGTTCGCTGGAAGCGGCTCGGCACGAACTGAGACGGCGCGCTCCTTTGGTTGTGGAAGAGCAGGCTCCGTGCTGGCGCCACCTGGCGACGCGGCTGAGCGGCTCGCTGGAAGCGGCTCGGGAATGTCTGACACGGCGTGCTCCTTCGGTTGTGGAAGAGTTGGCTCCGTGCTGGTCCCATGCTCTGATCCGGCTGGGCCGCTTGCCGGAAGCGGTTCGGCACTGTCTGACAATATATGCAAATAGTCGATGATGTCCGCCCGTTTGATAGGGTCGGCTTCCCCGGCAAAGGTCATTTTCGTGCCTGGCGCGTAACCCTTGGGATCGGCGAGGAATTGATCGAGGTCGGCGTAGGTCCATTTGCCGGCCTTGGACTTGATCGCGTCGGAATAGCTGAAACCATTGACGGTGGCTTTGGGCCGGTCGACAACATCGTAAAGTGGCGGACCGATCTTGGTGACGCCTCCTTTATCGAAATTATGGCAGGCTTGGCAGGGCTTTGTGTCCACCTCGCCTTTTTTCACATCCGCTTTGGCCAAACGGTCTTCAATCGGCGCGATGGCCGGCGCGGGTGCGCCATTTCCGGCGGCTGCCGTTTCTTGCGCCGCGGGAAGCGGGTAACCCGGCTTGACGAGTTTGGCAGGCGTGAAAATCGCGCTGGAGATCACATTCAGCCACATCGCAAAGAGAAGCGTTCCGAGGAACGCTCCGGCGATTTTGTTCAGTTCGAAAGTGTCCAAGTCGGGCCTCCGTCTCTCACGAATCAATACCGCCACGCGAGAGGCTAAAGCTGGCCCCTTGTCCCGGCATGATGTCGTGAGCATGAATCCACGAGCAGTGATTTGCTGCGATGCACTTTGTGCGCCACACAACACCGAATGAGACTGGGATGGAAAGTGGCGCTTTAGCGCGCGACGCATTGCCGCGCGCCGGCCCGCACGGCTGGGCGGAGGCTGAAGATTTGCGCGCGCGAGGCGGGGAATTGGCGGTGACGGGTTCCGCGGCGGCTTACGAGGCCTCGGCACCCAATCCCGAGCCTTGATTCCCTGCTCCCTCGACAGGAGAGCAGAATTACGCGAGACGGGGTTCGCAGCTTTTCGGGTCGTCTCCGGCAATGATGAAATGCAGCTGTGCCATGAAGGCCATGAAGGGGGGCGTCGCCGCGTCGCGCACTATGCTGGGAGCCAGTTTGGCACCGGTGTGGCCCGGCGACAGCGCGATCAAGGTGTTGCTGTAACAACCGCCCCTGGCAACGTATGGTAATGAACAGCAGCGTTCGCGGTTGGGATAGCCACTACAGCGGTACCTGTATCGCTTATCGCCGACATCATGAGGCTGACGTAGGTCAGGATTTTGCTGCCCTCGTAAGAGTGAGCATTTGCCACGAAGATGATGTCGTCATTGCGCATCTGCAGCCTCGTGGCCAGGAAATAACCGCCTGGGTCACGGAAGTCGATCTGGAAAATGACTGGAACGAGAGGCCCGCCGAACCGCATCATGTCGGTACCGAGCAGCCGCGCGACGTCGCGTGGCTCCTGACGGTAAAGGAACACCGCGCCCGGATCGGCCTGCAAGTCACCCAAGCCGCCGGCCTTCGCCACGGCTTCGGCGAGATTAAGCCGCCAAGCGTCGAAAGGGATTTCGTTTTGTGCAACTTGTGCAACGGGGTTGTTGGCGCCCGTGGCCCCAAAGGCAATGAATTTCTGCTGTTCCTGATAGACATAGATCCGGTCGCCGGGCAAAATATAGATGTTATTTTCCGCATTCATCACGAGATTTTCAAAAGGAACAGTGGCGCGGCGGCCGCCCCGTTCGAGCATGACCCAACTCGCGTAGCCGGGTCCGGAGATGCCGCCCGCGCGCGTGATGGCGTCGAGGACCCGGTCTTGAGCTCCCGTCATCGGGACCGCGAAGCGAAGCGGCGTATTAACCGCGCCGACAACACTCATCAGTGAAGTCCGCTGTTGCGATAAAGACACGAGGACTTGGGGTTCGATTGCCCGGTTCTTGATCTTGTCGACGATATCGTTTTGGACTTGGACATTGTCGCGGCCGGCGGCTTTGATCAATCCGGCATAGGGAAAAGTGATATTGCCGTTATTGTCGACAATCTGGTCCGGAAGCGTCACGTAATTGCCGGGACGGACGCCCGCTTCGAGGGGGATGAACAAGCCGCCGGCCGCCGCTTCGAAAACCGTGATGGATACAACATCGCCGATACCGAAGACGATTTTCGACGGGGGACGCTGATCTGTGAAGGCGCCGGCAAGGCCTTTCGGCTCATGGGCCGCGAGAATGTCGATGGTTTCGGGTGTTAGCTTGACCAACTGATAAGGGACGGTCTCGGATTTTCCGGCTTCGACGTCCGCTGATGATGGTCCACTTACCGGAAAGTAGGAACAGCCCCCCGATACCAACATTGCGAGGGCGGCCAAGCTAATGAACCCAATTCGCGAGCCAGACATGAAGTTCCCCTGCAAAATCTATCTTTGACTGGTAGCCCAAAACATCAATCGACGCTAGGAAAGCGGAGCATTTCTCCGGGCGCAGAGAGCCATATTTCGGGAACTGTTACAATTTTAACACAAATTGCCAGGCCAGTTAACGCAAGGAAATTTTAACAAAACTGCAAGTCAAGGTTGCTATTGCACGTTTTCTTGGCAATTAGCCTTCAGCTTTCGATAAGAATAAACGCGTCCACGGATAAATTTGGTCCTACGGAATTTTGACCACAGGACATAATTGAGCGCAAATTTATTCAGGAATTTCTATGCGCATAGCGTTTGTTGCATCTCTCGCGGAAGCGGTTCCACCGAAGCTCCCTCCATGGCGGAACCGAGCGCATGGGTCCTGGCTGGTGGAAGAGCTTGCTGTAAGGGCGCCGGGGTGCTGTGTTTGCCGGTGCGGAGTCCGATACGGCGGCGGGGCTTGCTGTCTGCGCGATACAAAGCCTCGGACATGCCGGGTGCCGCGCCGGGGCGTTATCCTGTGTCGCTTTTGCCCCGGAACGCACCCCTTGATATTGAAAAATGCTTTTATAAACAGATATTTGCTATGAATTTGCCACGTCTTTGCGAATTTTCCAAACAGTTCAAGACAGCGCAGACCCGAAGGTAAAAGCCCCAAAGTCCGGTTTAAATCTTGCACCTCCGCGTGCTACACTCTCAAAATGAGCAGCGGCATTGCATCTGGGGCCGAGGGAGAGACGGAGCAAGCGCCTGACCGGCGTGCGGCCCAGCTCGTGCAAGCGCTTGGGCGGCGCTCGATTGTCCTCATCGGCCTCATGGGGTCGGGTAAGACTTCCACTGGCCGGCGGCTCGCTCAGCAGCTTGGCCTTGATTTCGTTGATGCCGATGCCGAGATCGAAGCCGCGGCAGGCATGTCGATCACGGAAATTTTCGCGCAACATGGTGAGACTTATTTCCGCGACGGGGAACGCCGCGTCATGGCCCGTCTCTTGAACGAGGGTCCGCGCGTGCTTGCAACCGGCGGCGGCGCCTTCATGAACGAGGAAACAAGGGCACGGATCGCCGCGTCCGGAATATCGATTTGGCTGAAAGCCGATCTGGACGTTCTCTGGCGCCGCGTGCGCAAGCGCTCTCACCGTCCGCTCTTGCAAAGCGGCGATCCCGAGCGAACGCTCCGGAGTCTTCTGGACCAGCGCTATCCGGTCTATGCGAGGGCCGACATCACCGTTATTTCGCGGGATGGGCCGCAGGAGCTCGCGGTCGAGGAAGCGATCGACGGCCTTGAGTTTTTTTTACGGTTTTCGTCCGACCCGCCAGAGCTTGTAGCCCCAACAAGAAGTGCGGTTTCAAACGGGCAATCGGCAACCGGCCGGCAGCCCTATTCGAGCCAAGCGCGCGTCGATGTGAAGCTTGGGGCGCGGAGCTATGCGATCTTGATTGGCGCGGGCCTGATCGCGGAAGCGGGCCACCATATTCGCCGGCTCGCCCCTCGGGCCGCCTGCGCGATTGTCACCGATGAGAATGTTGCCAGCTTACATTTGGCAGCGCTCGAACAGGCGCTCGACGAAGCCTTTGTCCGCCATACGAAAGTGGTTGTGGCGCCGGGCGAGGGGTCGAAATCCTTCACCGAATATGCCCGAGTTTGTAACGAGCTGATCGGCGCGAAACTCGAACGCGGCGACATCATTGTCGCACTTGGCGGCGGCGTCGTCGGCGATCTTGCGGGGTTCGCTGCGGCGACGCTCCGGCGCGGAATGCGTTTTATTCAGGTGCCGACAACGCTTTTGGCCGAAGTCGATTCATCGGTTGGCGGCAAAACGGGGATCAACTCTCCGCATGGCAAGAATTTGATCGGCGCCTTCCATCAGCCGTCGCTCGTTCTTGCCGACACCAATACGCTCGACACATTGCCGCTGCGGGAGTTCCGCGCCGGCTATGCCGAAATCGTCAAATATGGCCTCCTCGGCGACGCCGGATTTTTTGCTTGGCTGGAAGCGCATTGGCGCGGGGTTTTCGCGGGCGGCGGCGAGCGCGTTCAGGCGATTGCGACGAGCTGCAGGGCGAAGGCGGCGATTGTCGCGCGGGACGAATTTGAGGAGGGCGAACGCGCGCTCCTCAACCTTGGCCATACTTTTGGCCATGCGTTCGAGCGCATCACACGCTATGATGGGACAAGGCTTGTGCATGGCGAGGCCGTCGCTATCGGCATGGCGTGCGCCTTTCGTTTCTCCGTGCGCCGCGGGCTTTGCGGCAAAGAAGACCAAGCGCGAGTCGAAGCGCATCTGCAAGACGTTGGCCTGCCGGTGCGCTTGGGCAGCATACCGGGCTTCAACGCGGGTGCCGAAGAGATCGTTGAGGCCATGTATCAGGACAAAAAGGTCAAGCATGGCGCGCTCACCTTTATCCTCGCGCGCGCAATCGGTGATTGCTTCATAGATAAATCGGTCGAAGCCAGCGAGATCCTCGGCTTTCTTCAAGATGAACTGAGTATGGGACGTTAATATCATGCACGGCGCGGGTGCCGAGATTTCACCGGTTGATGTTTGGCTCGCGGTCGCAACCATCCTCTTATGCGTAGCTCTCGCAGCGTTTTTCGCGGCTTCGGAGACGGCACTCACCGCCGCCTCCCGCGCCCGCATGCATGGCTTGGAGAAAAATGGCGATCGGCGCGCGGCTCTGGTCAACCGGCTGCTTGCGCGCCGTGAACGGCTGATCGGCACGACGCTGCTCGGCAACACGCTCGTCAATATCGGCGCATCGGCATTCACGACCAGCATTCTCGTCGCTGTCGCCGGGGATCGCGGGGCGCTCTATGCGACCGGTCTCATGACCGTGATTCTACTTGTTTTCGCCGAAGTGATGCCGAAAACCGTGGCGCTCAATTACCCTGACCGCACATCGCTTCTGGTCGCTCGTGTGATATCGTTTTTCGTCGCCGTTTTCGGGCCGGTCGTCATCGGTGTCGAATTCTTCGTGCGCAGGTTTTTGAAACTCATTGGCGTTGATACGAGCCGCCGGCATTCGATTTTGTCTGTGCACGAAGAACTGAAAAGCGCGGTCGATCTTATGCATCGCGAGGGCGGCGTCGCGCGCTCCGACCGGGATATGTTTGGTGGCCTGCTTGATCTTCGCGATCTGGAAGTTTCAGACGTGATGATTCATCGCACCAAAATGCTCGCCTTCAACGCCGATTTGCCGCCGCAAGATTTGATCCGCGAGGTGGCCGCCGCCCCTTATTCGCGGCTGCCGCTCTGGCGCGGCGAGCCGGAAAATATCGTCGGCGTGCTACATGCCAGGGATCTCTTGCGGGCACTCGATGCGGCCGGCGGCGATGTCCGCAATTTCAAGGTCGAAAGCATCGCGCTCGAACCCTGGTTCGTGCCGGATACGACTCCGGTGCAAGATCAGCTCCAGGCGTTCTTGAAACGCAAAACCCATTTTGCCCTCGTGGTCGATGAATATGGCGTGGTCATGGGCCTCATCACGCTCGAGGATATTATCGAAGAAATTGTCGGCGATATCGCCGACGAGCACGATGTTCTTGTTCAAGGTGTGCGCATGTTGGCCGATGGTTCCGCGATCGTTGACGGCTCGGTGCCAATTCGCGATCTTAACCGCGCGATGGCTTGGAATCTGCCGGACGAGGAAGCCACCACCATCGCCGGCCTCGTCATCAATGAAGCGCGTGCCATCCCGGAATCAGGCCAGGTGTTCACCTTTCACAATTTTCGCTTCGAAGTGCTGCGCAAGACGCGCAACCGGATCGCATCGCTGAAAATCATGCCGGGCGGCGAACCCGATGCTAAAGCGGCGAGTGGTTAAAGCATGATCCGAAAAAGTTGCAGCCTTTTTGCATGAGATCACGCGGCAAAACAAAGAGGGTAAAACCATGAGCGATGCATCTTGTAGCGATCATGGTCTAGCGATGGCGGGATTGTTGTTTACCCGGGATCAAGGCGGGTAAACCTAAATTGGCGCGGCCTTGCCGTAGCCCGCGGTTTCCATGGCTTGCTGAACCTTGCGTTGAAACGCTTCGTCCTCTCCCTTGACCAAAAGCCCGGCATGAGCGGCGATCGCATCGCATAAAGCCGCGACCCAAGCGGTATCCGCCTTGGCGAAATCGCTAAGCACATAATTATGCACCAGCGCCTTATCGCCGGGATGACCGATGCCGATCCGTACGCGGCGGTAATCGTTGCCAAGATGCTCGCTCAAGGATCTGAGGCCGTTATGGCCGGCGTTGCCGCCGCCGGTCTTGACCCTCACCTTGCCCGGTAAAAGATCGAGCTCGTCGTGAAAGACAACGATGTGGGAGGGATCGATCTTGTAATAGCGTGCCGCCTCGCCGGCGGAGCGGCCGGATTCATTCATATAGGTTTGAGGCTTCAAGAGAGTAACCCGCTCGCCCTCGAGCACGATCTCGCTGACGAGACCCTGGAAGCGCGAGCGGAAAGCCGGCGCATTATTGGCGCGCGCAATCGCATCAAGGGCCATGAAGCCGGCATTGTGGCGATGGCCGGCAAAGGCTTTGCCCATATTACCGAGGCCGACGAAGAGAAGCATGACGCCCGCCCGGAAGCTTTGCCTTGTTTGCGCGCGTAAAACCGTAGACGAGACCACGATCGATTCAATGGGAACCGCTCATGGTCTCTCTGTCTTGTTTCGTCGCATGATCCTTGCAGATCATGCGTCGCGCTATTTCTTGCCCTTCGGCGGAGCCTTGGCTGCGGCGGCCGGGGGGGCGGGCGCGGCCTTCCCGGCTTTGGCATCCGGCGCGGCGGCCGGCGCCGCTGCTGCCGCAGGGGTCGCGGCGGCCGGCTCTTCCGCGGCAACGAGCGGCGGTGCGATCGTCGCGATCGTGAAATCGCGTTCGCGCTGGGTCGGCCTGCAGCCTTCCGGCAAAGGAATTGCGGTGATATGCACCGAATCATTCATTTGCAAGGATGCGAGATCGGCGATGACTGCTTCGGGAATGGCATCGGCCGGAACCCGCATTTCGATCGTGTGACGCACGATGTTCAAGCTGCCGCCCCGCTTGATGCCGGGGCAGATATCTTGATTGATGAAATGCACCGGCACCTGGACACGCAGGCTCGCTCCCGGCTTCAGGCGCAGGAAATCGACATGAAGCGGCTGATCCTTGATGGGATCGAGCTGGTAATCGCGGGGAATGACGCGTTGCTTCACGCCGCCCACGTCAAGCTCGAAGATCGTCGTCAGGAAATGCCCGGCGTAGATCAACTTGTTTAATTCGCGGTAATCGAGCGCGATCGGCTCGGCGGCGTCGCCGCCGCCATAGATCACGCCTGGAATACGGCCTTCACGGCGTACGCTGCGGGCGGCCCCCTTGCCTGTCCCCTTACGTTCCGTGGCCGCGAGAGTTTTCGTCCCGGCCATTTGGGTATCCTTAAGTCTTCAATTCAAAGATGGTGCGCCCGTGCCTCCAGGGGTGCCGGAAGGGACGCACGCGGCTTATAGCGGCGAGAACGCGCCTATGCAATGTTTAACCGCCGCGCTCCCCATGCCAGGGCCGGAACGTCTGGTAAGGGCTCGCTTCAAATCGGAGATAACCGGAACGAGAGCCGCCCTGAGACCAAAGGCGCCCTGAGACCAAAGGATTAAGCGATTTCGAAGTTTGAATCTATACGTCGCATTCCCTTGCAGCTGCGCAGGCTCGTCCGGCGCCACGAAGTGGGTTTCATTGGTCTTGCGGCAAGCGTCGGCGCCCTCGCCGGTCTCGGCGTGGCCGGGCTGCTCTGGTGCACGGAATTGCTGCATCTCTGGCTTTTCGGGCACCGGCAATTGAGCAGTCTGGTTGCGCTTGATTCGCCAATCCAGGCGCTGGTGCCGCTCATGGGTGGTCTTATTCTCGGTATTTCCGGGTTTTATGTGCAAAAGTGGATGCCGAAGCGGCCGGTCGATCCCATTGAAGCCAATGCGTTGCAGGGCGGCCGGATGTCCCTGAAGGAGAGTGCGCTCATCGCCGTGCAAACGGTGATTTCGAACGGTTTTGGCGCATCGGTGGGATTGGAAGCGGCCTACACGCAAGTGGGTTCGGGGGTTGCTTCTAGGCTCGGGATGGCTTTCAGGCTGCGCCGCGGCGACATGCGCACGCTGGTCGCTTGTGGTTCGGCGGGTGCCATCAGTGCGGCATTCGGTGCGCCGCTCACTGGCGCGTTCTACGCATTCGAACTCATTTTGGGGACCTATACGCCATTCGTTCTTGCCCCCGTCGGTGCGGCGGCGGTCTGCGGCGTTCTCGTTTCCAAGGCGTTTGGCGCAAGCGGCGAATTTATGCAGCAAATGGTGCTGAACTCGGCTCTTTCTGACACCGATATGGGTCTTTTGCTTCTGCTTGGAATTATTTGCGCCCTGTTTGGGATCCGCTTGATGCGGGCGGTCAGCGCGATCGAGAAGATCTGTGGACGCATTGGCATGCCGCGCACCTTTCAACCCGCACTCGGCGGTTTGATCGTTGGTGTTCTCGCGCTGGTGACGCCGCAGGTGCTGTCCTCCGGCCACACCGGCCTGTCCGAGCTTTTTGGGCCGAGCGCGGCTCCGTCGGATGTCATTCTGATCACTTTGTTATTGAAGGCGGCCGCATCGGCGGTTTCGCTCGGGACCGGCTTTCGCGGCGGTCTTTTCTTTGCGTCCCTTTTCATAGGCGGCATGATTGGCCGGTCGTTTTTCTTCGGGGTTGAATATTTCGATCCGTCTCTGGCGCCGGACGTTTTCGTCTGCACCCTCATCGGGATGGCGGCGCTTGCCGTTGCGATCATCGGCACGCCGATGGCGATGAGTTTTCTCGCCTTGGAGACGACGGGCAGTTTTCCGCTTGGCCTCGTGATGCTGGCTGTCGCGAGCATCGTGTCCATTATCGTGCGGCGGACCTTCGGTTATTCCTTCGCGACTTGGCGTTTGCATCTGCGCGGCGAATCCATTCGCAGCGCGCAGGACGTCGGCTGGATGCGGGATTTGACGGTTGGCCGCCTCATGCGAACCGACGTGCCGAAGGCGCGGCTTGCTATGACGATTACAGAATTCATGAAGGAGTTTCCCGCGCAATCCACCAACCAATGGGTCGCCGTGACCAGCGAATCGGGCGGTTATGCGGGAATGGTTTTTGTTCCCGACGTGCATCTAGCCGGCTTGCATGGCGACACGGGCGCGGTGGCCGGTCTTGGCAAGTTCGCGCGTTCACTCGATGTTTTCCTGCTGCCGCAGATGAACATCAAGCTCGCCGTGAACAATTTTGAGCAAAGCGAAAATGAGGCGCTGGCGGTCGTCGACAATGAGACGGAACGCCATGTCATCGGGCTGTTGACCGAGGCGCATGTCTTGCGCCGCTACACGGATGAGCTTGACAAGGCGCACCGTGAGCTTTCGGGCGAAAGCTGGATCGGTGATAGCTGAGAGCTCGCATTGCGCGCATGAGCCCGGGTTTTGCGACAGATCACATGAAAACGAAGCAGCTGAGCTTCGATTTCGTTTCGTTCTAAATATCCTGCCCTTCGACTTCGAGCGTGAGCTTTTCGGTCAGTTTCCTTATATCCGCCTCAAGCGGATAAATGCCGAGCACTTTGTTGAAAATCTCCAAAGCGCTTTTGTTTAGGCCAGCGCCTCGCAAAATCATGCCCATGCCGGCGAGCGCGCCAAAATGGCGCGGTTCCAGCTTGATGACCTGATCGATGTCGGCCATGGCGCCATCTGTGTCGCCGGTGAGAAATCTCGTTGTCGCCCGCTGATTCCAGGCTTCGGCCCAATCGGGTGCCAACGCAACCAGCCTGTCGAGAAGCGAAAGTGCTAGCGGATATTGCTCCGCCATTACCGAGGCCGTGACCCGCTGCATGAGGAGATTTGCGGTGTCGGACTGCGATTGCAGCCAGAGGCTCTCTATGGATTCAGCGATGTGTTGCGCATCTTTTGGATCGCTGGCTTGCCGCAAGCGCTCAAACAGGGCATCGAGTATCTTCTTGCGCGCGGCTTCCGGCGTGGGCTTCGGCGCCAAGGCTTTCTTGAGCTGCTCGGCCTCCGCACCGGATTTTTGCGCTGTACCGTGTGTGGGCGACGCCACACCAGACTGGCCAGCGGGCTTGCGCCCGTCGCCGCCCAAACCGTCTTCACCCAAACCCTCTTGGGCTTTTTTTTGTCCGGGCGCGGCCCAGAGCCGGTCGAGATTGAACCTCGAAAAAGGATTTGGCAGTGAAGGGACCGGCGCATCATCGCCGGTGATTGCGTCTGTCCGGCTATCCGGACCGCCGGAACCTTGCAAGGGCGCTTGCGCCAGCGCAAAACTGCCGGAAAGAACCGCGGCAGCCAAGCTTGCCTCACAGAGGAAATAACCACGCATCAGCGGTAACCGGGAAACGCTTGGTTTACGCCTCAGCCGCCGGCATCACCCCTGCCGGGCCTTGTAGCGTTTTTGCGTCTTGTTGATGATATACACCCTGCCTTTACGGCGCACCAGCTGGTTATCGCGGTGGCGCGTGCGCAAGGATTTCAATGAGTTGCGGACTTTCATTGGACAAATCCCAAAAAACAACCGGCCATCCCGGCCGGTTTCGAACGAAGGTGAGACCTATGCCCTATTCGCGGCCCGCGATCAACCGTAAAAGAAACAGGCGTCTGTGCACATGCCAGCACCGCCTTGCTTCGGCCAGACTTGCGCGCTCATAAAGCGTGCCGGTGCGTCGAGGCAATAGTCTGCAGCAGGCGATTGCAACCCGCGCGCGAAGGGCTCTGCATGCACAGGCGTCTCTGTTCAAGGTTTTTCCTGACCGTTATTTTTATGGCGGTTTTCACGGGGAGCGCGGCGGCGCACCCGCACGTATGGGTAACGGCGCGGGCGCAGGTGATTTTCAACGCAAAAGGCGAGATCGAGGCGATCCGCCAAGCCTGGACATTCGACGAGATGTATTCGGCTTTCGTGACGGAAGGGCAGGGGAAGGAAGGCCAGCTGTTGACCAAGGATGAGCTGGCACCGCTCGCCAAGACCAATATCGAGTCCCTGGCCGAATTCGACTATTTTACTTTTGCCAAGGCGGCGAAGCAAAACATCGAATTTGTGGCGCCCGTCGACTATTCCCTGGAACAGGGAGAGGACAAACGCGTGGTTCTCCGGTTCACGCTTCCGTTGAAAACCCCGGCGAGTGCCGCCAAGGCCTTCTCCTTCGAAGTCTATGATCCAACCTATTTCGTGGCTTTCGAGATGGAAAAGGACAATCCGGTCGGCATGGACGGGGCGCCAAAAGGATGTTCGATCAATATCCTCGGATCGAAGCCCTTGGCGGCGGGCGAAACCAAAAAACTTTCGGAGTCCTTTTTCAGCGGTTTGTCGCCGGGCACTGATTTCGGGGTCAAACTCGCGAGCCGGATTATTGTCGCTTGTCCGTGAGGCCTTGTTGAATCCAATCTTAGAATCATTAGCGGTGGTTTTGCGGCGGGCGCGGCTTGCCCTTGCGGGCGTGGGCCAAGGGTTGCTGCTCCTGTTGCCGCTCGTGTTGCTCGGCCTTGCGGTTTTGCTGCCGTTTCAATGCCTAGGGCAGGGCGTGCATCATCCCTTCGCGGTTGGCGCTAATGAGGGCGCGGTGTCCAGTGCGCAAGGTGTAAGCGGCTGGATTCTGGCCCAGGAATCGGGTTTTTATCGCCTGCTCAGCGGCGCGATCCATGCCGCCAAACAGAGCGGCACAGCCACATGGGGGCTCGTGGCTTTAAGTCTCGGCTATGGGATTTTCCATGCGGCGGGCCCTGGTCACGGCAAGGCGGTGATTGCTTCCTATATGCTCGCCAATGAGCGTGCCTTGCGGCGCGGCCTCGTGATCGCCTTTGGTGCGGCGCTCCTGCAAGGCTTGAGCGCGGTTGCGATCGTCGGAATCGGTACCCTCGTTTTCAAGGCGGCGGCCACGCGTATGACCGCAGCCGCGCATGCGGTTGAGATCGTGAGCTATGCCGGAATCGTGGTTCTCGGCGCCGTTCTGGTCTATGTGAAAGGCGCTTCGCTTCTTGCCGTTTGGCGCGCCGCGCCAGCAGGTGCTGCCGCCTACGCGCCGGGCGGCGGGGCGGCCAGCGCGTTTCTCGCGGATGATTGCTCGAAGGATCATATCCACGGCCCCGGCTGCGCCCATTTCCACGCCCCCGATCCGCGCATGCTTGGCGCCGGATTTTCTTGGAAAAGCGCCCTGCTGACGATGATCGCAGCCGGTGCGCGCCCGTGTTCGGGTGCAATTCTGGTTCTTGTCTTTGCCTTGGCGCAAGGGATTTTTTCAGCCGGAATTTTTGCCGTCGTGGCGATGTCGCTTGGCACCGCGATCACCACCGCGGCCCTCGCCAGCGCCGCTGTTTTCGCCAAGAAGGCGGCGATCAAATATTCCAAGGCCGGTTCAAGGCGGGCTTTGCTCGCGGGACGCGTGTTCGAGTTCGCCGCCGCCGCGGCGGTCCTAGTCTTGGGGCTTGCCTTGCTTTTGGCGGTCCTCGCGGGTGGCGCCCTAGCCAACTGAGGTTTAAGCGGCCTCCAGTAGACGCTTCGACACCAGCTCTCGCAGCCCGCGCAAATCCCGCGCAAAAACCCGAATTCCTTCAGCGAGCTTCTCGGTCGCCATGGCGTCCTCGTTCATCATGAACCGGAAGGTCTTTTCGTCGAAAGACAGCTTTGCCGACTCGGGCGCCGTGGCCACCTTGGGATCAAGCCTGCGCGGCAGATCCCCCATATCTTTTGAGAGCTCTTCGAGCAATTGCGGCGAAATCGTCAGCCGGTCGCAGCCTGCCAGAGCTTCGATCTCGCCTTGGTTGCGGAAGGACGCGCCCATAATGACGGTCTCGATCTGATGCGCCTTGTAGTAATTGTAGATTTGCCGCACGGAGAGGACGCCGGGATCGGTTTCCGCCGTATAGCTCTTGCCTTCGGCTTTGCTGTACCAATCGAGAATACGTCCAACGAAAGGCGAGATCAGGAAGGCTCCGGCATCGGCGCAAGCGGCAGCTTGGGTCAGCGAGAACACGAGCGTCATATTGCAGTCGATACCCTCGCGTTGAAGTATCTCCGCGGCCCGGATTCCTTCCCACGTGGCGGCAATTTTGATCAGGATGCGCTTGTGGTTCAAACCCAGTTTTTCGTATTCGGTAATGATCTGGCCGGCTTTGGTAATCGTTCCCTCAGTGTTGAAAGAGAGATCCGCATCGACTTCCGTCGACACGCGGCCAGGCACGATCTTGGCCAGTTCGAGACCGAACCTCAGGGCAAGCCGGTCGGTGATCTCGCTTGTCAGATGATTGCGGCTCCGGCCCCAAAGAATGGTCTCGTCCAAGAGATGCTCATAATTGTGCATCCGCGCGGCTTTGAGGATCAACGATGGATTGGTTGTCGCATCGACAGCCCCGAAGCGGCGGATGGCATCCATGTCGCCCGTATCGGCAACAACGGTTGTCATGGCTTTCAATTGATCGAGTTTTGAGGGCATTGCCTTACCGTTCGAAGTGACGATCTACATATTAACGCATGACTGGGAGCATTGTTGCTTGGGAAAACGGTTTGAAGCGGGCCGAGCGAGGAATTATTTGGTTTCGCTCGCCCCCAAAGGCCGCGTTCAGGCCCGCCAGGGTTGCTTAGCGGATCAAACGCAAAAGCGCGCGGCCGGCCTTTGAACCGAGTTCCTTTGCGTCTAGCGTCCCATCCTTATCGGTATCGGCCGCGTTGAAGAGCTTTACGGCAAGGGCGAGATATTCGTCCTTGGTTAAAGTTCCATCATTGTCCGGGTCCGCCTCTTTGAATTCCTTTTTGCCTATGCGCCGGCCGACTTCCTTGGCATCGAGCGTGCCGTCTTTGTCCTTCTCAAGCTTATCAAACAGGGCGCTGGCGGCGTCCTTCACCTCGGCAAGATCGAGGGTGCCGTCATTGTCCTTGTCAAAAGCCGCGATTGCCGAGGATTTCGCGAAGGATTTCGTGCTGCCCAATGCAATTGGGAGCATCGCCACGGAGAGGCTGCAGAGCCAAAGTTGACCAATAAAGGACCGGCGGCTGATCATGGAACGTCTCCGTTGCGGCGGGAAGGATTGGCCAAGGCTTCACCTGGAAGAGTAATCACAATTATCTTTGGTTTCGCCCGAAAAGTAAACTTCCAAGCTCATGCTTTAGATAGTTTCTCGGCCGCGCGACCAACGCCTTGCCAAAAGATGGTCGAGGGAAAATATGCCGGGGCCGCGGGCAATGACAATGAGAAAACAGGTAGCCCAGACGCCGTGCTCCGGCCAGGCATCGGGGTAAACGAAAATCTCGATCACGGCGGCCATACCAAGGAGAGCGAGTGCGGCCAATCGGCTGGCGAGGCCAATCACGAGCAGCACCGGAAAGAAATGCTCGCTAAAAGCGGCGATTTTCGCGGCGAGCTCCGGATCGATCAGCGGCAGCGCATATTCGTCGCGAAACAAGTCAATCGCACTGTCGGTGATGTGAAAACCTTCGACCTTGGTCTGACCCGACCTCCAGAACACGGCGGCCGGAAAAATCCGTGCCGCGAGCGAGATGAGGGATTGCGGAATCTTGTCCAGGATGGCGGTGACAGCTAGCATCGCGCCGGTTAGCCACGATGGCTTATCTGCGTTGGCTATTGGAATGCGGGTCATGGCAGCGGCACCTCGAAGGGTTCATTTGTAATGGCGATCGCGAGCCCCGCGAAAAGTGCGGCGAGATTGGCCGCGAGATCGAAACGCACGTTCGTGGCAAGCGCCGAAGCGGCTGCCGCGCCGAGAGGATTCCCGGCGGCGAGGCCTTGCAAAAAAGTCTTGGCGCCGGGCGGCAGGCGGCGCACCTCGACGTCAACCCCGGGACGCGAGACAAGCGCATCTTCGCAGTGCCAATCGGTGATAGGCGCAAGCTCCATTTCGCCGGAGTTCATCGCCCAAATCATGACAATAGGATAATCCGACGCCAAGATTTCAAGCGAAGGGTGCAAAATGAAACGCAGATCCGCCAGGGCCTCCGGGGCGGTGCCGCGGAGCGCGGCGGGCGTCAGAGACGTAGCGTCTGCTGCGTGACAGGCCCGCGTGCGTGCCGCTTCAAGCCGTGCCACATCGGCGAGATAGGGAACTTCTCGCGCCGGCTCAAAGCCAGCCAAAAACGAGGGAAACGCATCGCCATAAAACATCATCAAGGGTGAAAGTGGCGGATGCGCGGCTGCGAACACTCTCGCCATGGCTCTGAAGAAATCCTCGCCGACAATTTTGCGAACCGCCGGAAAGCGTGCTTCGAGCGCAGTGACGAGGCCCACCATGACGTTGTTGCGATAGACGGTGAAACGCTTTCGCGGCGCATCCGAATTGTGCGAAATCACGCCGCGCGGGACGGGCGCATCGGAGTCGCGCAGCGCATGGGCGAAAGCGTCTTGGTCGAAAACGTCTTGGCAACAGTCCGTCATTGCGGTGCGAGCCTCCCTCACGCCGCGGCCGGCGCGGCGCGCGGAGACCTGGCCCGGTCAAGGCGGCGCTGAGCAGCCATCGCCTCGTCGCGGAGCACCGGCCATTCCGGCACATCATTGTCCCATTCGATCAATGTCGGCAGCGGCCCGGTGCGGGCGATCACGCTCTCGTACAAGTCAAAGACATCCGCGATGATGGGCGAGCCATGCGCATCGATGCAGAGCGTCGCTCCCTGGTCATCCGTGGTCTTGAAATGACCAGCGAGATGGATCTCGCCCACGAGATCGAGCGCAAAGGCTGCGAGATAGGCGCTGGCGTCGAAATCGTGATTGCGCGCCGAAACGAACACATTGTTGACGTCTAGCAAAACGCCGCAGCCGGTGGCGCGTGTCACCTCATGTAAAAACTCCGTCTCCGGAATCGCCGATTGCGCGAAGCGCACATAAGTTGCCGGGTTTTCGAGGAGAAGGCGGCGGCCAAGCGTGGCCTGCGCTTCGTCGACATGGTCGATGATCAAGCGCAAATTTGCCTCTGTGTAGGGCAGGGGCAGGAGATCGTTGAAAAAGAGTCCGCCGTGCGCGGACCAGGCCAGATGTTCAGAAAAGCTTTCCGGCTGATACATGTCGCAAAGCCGCTTCAGCCTGGCAAGGTGGGCGCGATCGAGCGGTTCCTTCGCGCCGATGTTCAATCCAACGCCATGCAGGGAAAGCGCGTAATTTTCCCGCAGAAATCGCAGTTGGGCATGCGGCATGCCCCCCGCACCCATATAATTTTCGGCATGAACTTCAAAAAAGCCGAGCGGCTGCGGAGCTGCGGAAATGGCCGCGAAATGCTCCGGCTTGAAGCCGACGCCAGCGCTCAAGGGAAGCCGCGAAACAGGCATGGGATTTCTCCTGAACCTTATCTTTGGGGGCTGCTGCAGTGCCGCAAAAAAGGGGCTCGCGGAAGCCGCGTGCCCCTGTCGCATATCAAGATTTGCCTGGCGTTAAGGAACCCGTGCCAGTCGGCGTCTTGATCGTTTCGCAGGTGCCCTTGGGAACATATTTCCAGATGGTGGCGTCATAGTCGACCTTCGATGTACCGGCGCAGCTGGTGCCATGTCCCGCCGCGCAATCATTTTGTCCCTTGAGCGAGACGCCATAGCATTTCTCCTTACCAGGCTTGGGGCCTCCCATTTCCTCGGCGGAAAGGGGCACCACAAGAAGCGCGAGCGCGGCGGCAAGCGTGGCGGCGGTGATCTCGGTTTTGGTAATCATGTTGAGTTCCTTGTCCGAATGAAAGCCGATTTCTGGCACGGGAAAGAAATTCTCTATTTATTCCCGCGTGTAGAAACGGCACAGCGTTTCTACACGTTCTTCTACGCAGGAGCGAGTGCGGACGTTACAAAGGTCCGCGCATGTTCCCGGTGACAAAAACGTGATAGCGAGGCCGGACACGACAGGTAACGCGCGGGCCGCAGGGTCCGAAGTAAGCAGATGGAACCCTTGTGCGCGGCGAGGAACAAGAAAAACAGTGGGCTCTTCTCATGCGCGCGGGCAATGCGGGCGATAGCGATTCCTACCGGCGTTTGCTGCTGCTGCTGACGCCAGTGCTTCGTGCCAACGCACGCCGGGGCCTTGCCCCAGCAGGAATGGCCGATACCGACGCCGAGGATGTTGTGCAGGAAACCCTGCTTGCCATTCATCTCAAGCGGCAGAGTTGGGATGAGGAGGCTCCCTTTGGGCCCTGGCTTCGCGCCATCGCGCGCCATAAAATGATCGACGCCTTGCGTCGGCGCGGCCGCCGCATCACGCTTCCGGTCGATGATTTTTCCGAAATCTTGACGGACGGCGGAGCCGAACCGGACATGCTTGTCGCCGATGTCGGCCGGCACCTCGAATTCCTGCCGCTCGGGCAACGCACGATCGTGCAGGCCATTGCCATCGATGGCGCCTCGATTGCCGATGCGGCGGCGCGTTTTTCGATGACCAACGGAGCCGTCCGGGTCGCGTTGCATCGCGGGCTTTCGGCGCTCGCCCAGAAATTCAGGACGGAGGAGTCGTGAAGACAGACGATCTCATCCGCGCCCTTGCCGCCGATTGCGCGACCCGCCCGATGTCTTTGCGCCGGGCTTTCACGATGGCCATGATCCCCGGTGTCGCAATCGCATTCAGCCTTTATCTCGCGATTCTCGGACCGCGGCCGCATCTTCTGGGGCTGCTCGCGGAACCCAGATTTTTGTTTAAGGTGTGCCTTGCTTTTTTGCTCGTTGCACTTAGCGCACGATTGGTCCTGCGTCTTGGCAAGCCGGGCGCTGAAATTCGCCGTGCCACCCTCCTGCTTGCGATCGTTCCCGCCCTGCTGGGGGCGGGCATTCTCGCCGAACTCCTCAGTGTTCCCGCCGGCCTTTGGAGCCAAAAATTGATTGGAACGAATGCGCTGGTCTGCTTGAAAAGCATTCCGTTCCTTGGGCTGGCGCCGCTTGCCGCCATTTTGTTCTGTCTGCGGCAGGGAGCGCCGGAGCATCCCGCTCTTGCCGGAGCGGCGGCGGGCCTCCTTGCCGGAGCCATCGGCGCGGCGCTTTATGCCACGCATTGCCCGGATGACTCGCCACTTTTTGTCGCGGTCTGGTACACGCTGGCGATTACCTTCATCACCGCCCTTGGCGCTATTGCAGGGGCGTGGCTTTTGCGCTGGTGAGGAGAATCGCCTGCGGGCTTAGCTCTTACGTTTACTGGCGCTCGCGGACGGCTTTTCGCGCAACTCCTTGCGCAAAATTTTGCCGACGTTCGACTTCGGCAAATCCTCCGGGAATTCGATGAATTTGGGCACTTTGTAGCTCGCGAGCTCGGTTCTGCAGAAATCGCGCACCATCCCTGCATCGAGGGCCGGATCGCCACGAACGATAAAGGCCTTGACGGCTTCCCCGGTGGCCGCATCCGGCACGCCGATCACCGCGCATTCTTTCACGCCTGGAAGCGAGGCAAGCACCTCTTCGACCTCATTGGGAAACACCTTGAAGCCGGAGATATCGATCATGTCCTTGCGCCGGTCGACGATGCTGAAATAGCCCTCGGCATCCATTTTTCCGATGTCGCCTGTGTATAGCCATCCATCGCGCAAAACATTGCTGGTTTCGCTGGGTTGCTTCCAATACCCAGGCATGACCTGAGGGCCGCGCGCGATAATCTCGCCAGGCTGGCCCACCGCGACCACGTCGCCATTATCATCAACACATCTGATTTCTGTGGAGGGAAGCGGCAATCCAATCGACGTAAGCTTCGCGCGTCCGGCCGGATTGCAGGTGAGAACCGGCGAAGCCTCACTCAAGCCGTAACCCTCGATCACCTTGGTTCCGGTGACTTTCTGCCAGCGCTCGGCCACCGCCGCTTGCAATGCCATGCCGCCGGCAACCGATATACGCAGGCTGCGAGGCGGGTTCTTGGCAAACCAAGGTGAGTTCAACAGGCCATTGAAAAGAGTGTTCACTCCGGTGATGAAAGTGATCGGTTCTTTCTCGAAGGCTTTGCGGAGGTTGGTCAGCGGCCTTGGACTTGGAATTAAAACATTATGCGCGCCACGAACGAAAAAGCCCAGCATGTTCGCGGTGAACGCAAAGATATGGTAGAGCGGCAGCACCGTCAGGACGTGGTCGCTTTCCCGCATGCTGTCGCCATGGAAAGTTAGGAATTGCGCGACGTTCATGATCAAATTGCGGTGCGTCAGTATGGCCCCCTTGCTAACGCCCGTAGTGCCACCGGTGTATTGCAGGCACGCGATGGCGGAAGGCTCCAAGCTTTTCGTGTAAGCCTTGACACTGGCCCCGGCACGAATCCGGGCCGCGCCTAAGGCAAGGGCTTTGGCAAAAGTAGTGTGCTGGAAACGCGGAGCTGGCACCTCTTTCTTGACGAATTTCTGCACAAAACCAATCAGCCAACGTGAGGCTGTTGGGAAGAGACTCGCTGCCTCCGTCAGTATTACATGCGGGATGGGAACTTGCTCCAGGGTACTGGAAAGCTTGTCCGCGAACATGTTGATCCCGACGATCGCGGCAGGTTCCGCGTCTCGGAAGAGCTGTATCATCTCATGCGCGGTATAGAGCGGATTGACATTCACGAGCACACAGCCGGCTTTGAAAATGCCGAATGCAACAATCGGATAGGGGAGCCCATTGGGAATTTGAACCGCGACCCTGGCGCTTGGCTCCAAACGAAGTTCTTCCCGCAAAAAGGCGGCAAAATCATCCGAGTAGCGGTTAACTTCAGCAAAGGTTAGGCTAGCTGCCATGCCGTTTGGCATGACCGTCGTAAAGGCGCGAGCCGTGGGTTTGCGTGCCGCCAAATCCGCCGCGAGTTCGCCCAGGAATTCATAGGGCGGTGATTCGATTGTCGCCGGAACGCCGGGAGGATAGAAAGCAAGCCAGGGGTAAGCACCCCCCGGCGTCCCCGCTGCATTCGGCACCTGTTGATCCATCGGCGTTTCCCAATCTTGCTTGGCGCCATTATACAGCCCATGGAGGCATCCGCGAGAGGCTTGCCCGGCGCCCGCCGATAGATATAGTGGCGAACTGTCCGCGGCGGAACTCGAGGTTTGGCCCCTCAATCGGGGCTTTAGGTTAAGATCGCCTTGCGTTCGATCGTTCATGGTCTCTATCGATTTGTGTCTTGCATGATCTTATTTAAAAAGTCTGAGACTTTTGGGATCATGCTCTGGAAATGGAGCAATTGGTATTTTGGCTGAACCGAAGAAAATCAACTGGCTCCATGTTTCGACCCTCATAGCTGTGGCCATTCTGGTCGGCACTGAAGTGGTTGGCGCGTCCTGGGCCGCGGGTTGGGCGCTGGGGGGACTCCTCCAGCTCGATCCCCTCGTCAGCCGCATCATCGAGGCGGTATTTGCTCTCAGCGGCTTCGTGCTCCTCTTTTATTTCATGCGCACCGCGATTCGCCACGAGACCATCCGCTAAAATTGCTCTCCGCTCTGCCCTTACCGTCTTGCCTGAGGTGAGTTTACGCCGCGTCGGGCGGGGATGGCGCATCCGGCCGTAAATTCCGCAGGATACTCAAATGACGAAAGCCATTGACCGGAGATCGGTGCTGAAGGCTGCTGCGGCGCTTGGGCTCTTCAGCGCGAACGCGGCGCAAGGCTTCGCCGCCACGGCGATGAAACTTGGCCCGGCGGTGCCATTTTCCTTCGATGGGCTCAAGGCCATGGCGCAACGTATGGCGGGGGAGCCCTATGTTGGCCCGGCGCGGCCTTCGCCCGACATTGTCACCAAGATCAATTATGAAGCCTGGGGCAAGATCAAATTCAACATGGACCATGCCCTCTTCGCGGAGGGGCCTGGCCGGTTTCCGGTGAGCTTTTTTCATCTCGGAATGTTTTTCCAAAAAGCTGTCGAGATGCATGTCGTCGATGCCGGAAGCGCCCGGCAAATCATCTATGATCAGAGCTATTTCGAAATGCCCGAGGATTCGATCGCCAAGAAATTGCCTCAGGGCGCGGGCTTCGCGGGTTTGCGCGTCCAGGAAGCGCGCGATGGCGCGCTCGACTGGCACAAAAACGATTGGTTGGCTTTTCTCGGCGCCGATTATTTTCGCGCGATCGGCGAATTGCGCCAGTATGGGCTCTCCGCGCGGGCGGTCGCGCTCGACGTCGCGGTCGCGGGAAGACCGGAAGAATTTCCGGATTTCACGAAATTCTATATCGACCAGGCCGAAACCGGCGACTCCCTCACGATCTACGCTCTGCTTGAAGGCCCCTCGATCGTGGGCGCTTGCCGCTTTGTGCTAGAGCGCACGAACCGGGTCACGATGGACATCGACCAGACGCTTTTCTTGAGGAGCGATATCACCCGCTTCGGCCTCGCGCCCTTGACCTCCATGTATTGGTTTTCCGAAACGAAAAAAGAGACAGGCATCGACTGGCGGCCTGAAGTTCATGATTCCGATGGTCTCGCGCTGTGGATGGGCAGCGGCGAGCGTGCCTGGCGGCCGCTCAACAATGCGCCCCGCATCATCACTTCGTCTTTCACGGACGACAATCCGCGCGGTTTTGGGCTTTTGCAGCGTGACCGCTCTTTCGACCATTATCAGGATGGCGTTAATTACGACCGGCGCCCGAGCCTCTGGGTCGAACCCAAGGGCGCCTGGGGCAAGGGCGCCGTTCAACTTGTCGAAATCCCGACCGATGATGAAATCCACGACAACATCGTCGCGATGTGGGTGCCGGAGAAAGCCGCAGTTGCAGGTTCCGAGGTCACGCTTTCCTATCGCCTCACTTGGGCTGCTGACGAGCCGTTTCCAACCCAACTAGCGCGCTGCGTCGCAACACGCTTGGGCAATGGCGGCGTGCCTGGTCAGCCGAGGCCCAAGGGGGTGCGGAAATTCATGGTCGAGTTCAAGGGGCCGCCCCTTGAAGCTTTGCCCTTCGGCGTCAAGCCCGAGGCGGTGCTCTGGGCCTCGCGCGGAACCTTTTCTTATATTTTCACCGAGGCGGTTCCCGACGATGTGCCCGGCCACTGGCGCGCCCAATTCGATCTGACCGTCTCCGGCACGGACCCCGTCGAGATGCGGCTTTATTTACGCGCGGGCGACAAAACCCTGAGCGAGACCTGGCTCTATCAATATCATCCGTTCTGAAGGCGCCGCGTGATCGCATCGCAGACGGAATATTGCGGGATAATTTTTTTGAAAATCTACCGCGGAGAGGCGCTGTGATATGCCGTTTGTGTCAACATCGCATAGATTGGGACGGGTTCTGAGGGCTCTTCTCCAGGGACGTTTCGGCGTGGAGGGGTGGAAGCACTATGTGCCAATGGATCTATCCGAAGGCGACGGAGAGCTATCGGTCAAGGCGGCGCTCCTGAACGAGAAGGCGGACGCGGAGGAAAGATACAACTGTCTATTTCAATATTTTTTGCGTGGTTTCATCGCATATGCAAGCCCCGGGTTCGATCGCGTTTTCTATCCCGGCATGGGCAGCGTTCATGGCTACCGGCTCAGCGGCCTGGAAGGTTTTGCCCGGACTGCTCCCCTTATGGCGGCCTGGATCGCATCCGGCCGCGATCCGGCGCCGATGGATCCCTTGACCCATGAACCCGTTGGTCTGGTGGCTATTTTGCGCAAGGGCCTTCTGGCGGGAACCGATCCAGACTGCCCATCATATTGGGGTGAGATAACGGATTTTGATCAGAGGATTGTGGAAGCCGCCGATATCGCGCGGGTGCTGTGGCTCACGCGCGAACAGATATGGATCAAATTTTCTTCAGCCGAACAACATCAGATTGCAGCTTGGCTCCTCGGAGTAAACACAGCCGTCACGCCCGACAATAATTGGCTGTTGTTTCCGGTGATCGTCAATTTCGTTCTTGACGCATTGGGCTATGTCAACGTTGCGCAAACTGCGCCTTATCGCCCCTCCGGCTACGATCAATTCAAGAAAGACTATCTCGAACGCGGGTGGTTTTTCGATCGACCTGAAGGCGTTGACTACTACAATGCGTGGGGGATCACTTACGATATTTTCTGGATCCATACATTGCGTCCAGACTTCGATCGAGGTTTTATCGTGACAGTGCTGGAGCAATCGGCCTCCTTGACCGCGCATCTCATCGGACCCAAGGGGATCCCCATCATGGGCCGCAGCATTGGCTACCGCACCGCTATTCCCGTCCCTGTCATCGCCCGGAGTTTTATCGACAAATCGGCAGCCGCCCAGGGAATGGCACGGCGGTCAATGGATGTTGTTTGGCGCTATTTTGTAGCACATGGGTGTCTCAGGAACGGCACGCTCACCCAAGGTTATTTTGAGCCTGATCCGCGCTTTGTCGATCGTTACAGTGGTCCGGGAAGCACCCATTGGGGGCTTCGATCGCTGGTCCTTGCGTTCATGCACCGGCCAGGGAGCCCGTTCTGGACGGCTCCGGAACAACCGCTTCCCGTCGAGGTCGCGGATTATCGCCTGGACCTGCCCAAGCTCGGATGGGTTATCGAAGGATGCAAGGACACAGGCAGGATCGCCATACATATCCCAAGCAATAAGGGCGCGGCAATCACACTGCAGGCACATACCATTTTCAGCCAAATTGGCGAAACCATTCTACGGCGTCCATTGCGGCCTTATAATCATGCCATTAAATATGAATGCCGAGAATATGCGTCGGATAATCCATTGAATCTGGCTCCGCCCTATGGGCCATGATCGCTTTGTTTTGCCGCATGATCTTCTCCCAAAAGTCTGTAAGATTTTGAGATCATGTTCGAGTAGCCGCCATTTTCGGCAAACGCATTTAGCGATCGCGCTGTTCCGGGATTTTCTGAGTGACGAAGCCGAGGAAGCGGGAAAACTGCACTGAGGCCAGATTAGCGGCGCGGTGGATCGCGATGGCCACGGTGCCTTCGGGTTGCGCGCCTTCCCCCTTCGCCGCAGCACAAGGGCAAGGGCGGGAAATACAGCGACCGTGATGACGGCCGCGCCGACGAGGGCGTGCGCATTCTCGGGCAGCATGTCGCCGGTTCGCACGCCGAGATAGGTGACCGCAACGACAAGCGGCAGCGTGGTGGACGACAAGAGAGCTAGCGGCAGCAGGTCGTTTTCGGGCAGCACGCCCTTGTACAAGCGCACCGGAATGATACGGATGAGGAGAAAGCCCGCGCAAAAGAGGATGAGGCGGGCAATGCTTCCCGGACTTGTGAGGAGACCTGGAAGATCGAATTCGACGCCGCTTGTTATGAAAAACACCGGAATAAAAAATCCCGAGCCGATCGACATCAGGCGATTTTGGAGGATCTCGGCCCTTGTGTCGCGCACCAGCATGGCGATCACCATTCCGGCCGTATAGGCGCCAAGGACAAGTTCCATGCCAAGCTCATTGGCAAGCGAGACGAGCCCGAGGAGAATGAGAAGCGCGATCCGTACCGGCAGAATGGAGCGGTCATGCATCCACCCCGCGATGAGTCCCGTCAGAGCGCGCGAGCGCATGCGTTGCGCCGCAAGGATGGCGCCGATCGCGACTGCGAAAAACACGACGGTCAAGATCGTCTCATGCAAATGGTGGTGTTGATGAGCCAGAACGATCGCAGCGAGCACAAGAGGTCCAAGCTCGCCCGCCACCGCTAGCCCAAGCACATACCGGCCAAAATTGGTGCCGAGATTGCCGCTTTCGTGCAGGATGGGAAGCAGCATGCCGAAGGCGGTCGTCGGCAGCACAAGGGCGATGAGCAAGGGCGCGTGCAACAATCCTATGGCGTAAAGCACGCTTGCGAACAGCACGCTTAAGCCAAAGGCCACGAGCCAGGCGATAGCACCAAGACGCAGCGGCACGGCGCCGATTTCTTCCGGGTTGAACTCGAACCCCGCTTGGAAAAACAAAAATATCAGGCCGAATTCGCCAAGAAACCCAATGGCGCCTTGGCTTGTGACCCATCCAAGACCGCTCGGGCCGATCAGGATTCCAAGCAGCAGCTCCAAAACCACCGCAGGCATGCGGGCAAACGCCGGCAAGCGCGTGAGCAAGGGCGCGAAGACAGCGACGATGCCAATGACAAAAAGCGCATGAATCTCGTTCATGATGGTAGAAACTCTGTTCGCCGATTCACATCATCAGCTCAAGGGGGCCGTGATGTATGCCATAACAAGAATTACAGGCCAAGTTGGCGGCGCCGTCGCGCGCGCACTGCTCGCGGCGAGGCTGCCGGTCCGCGCCGTGGTGCGCGCCGCCGGCAAGGGCGTGACATGGGCCGAACGCGGCTGCGAGGTCGCGATCGCCGATATGAACGACGCCGTGGCGCTCACTGCCGCCTTCACTGGAGCCGAGGGCGTCTTCGTCCTGATCCCGCCAATCTTTGATCCGGCTCCCGGCTTTCCCGAGGTGCGGGCAATCGTTGCGGCGCTGTGGCAGCCCTCGACGCGGCGCGCCCGGCCAAGGTCGTGTGCTTGTCGACAATTGGCGCGCAGGCCACGCAGCCAAACCTCCTCAACCAGCTTGGCCTCATGGAGCAGGTGCTTGGCCAACTGCAGGTGCCGATCGCTTTTCTGAGGGCTGCATGGTTCATGGAGAACTCGTCCTTCGACGTCGCGCTGGCGCGCGAGACTGGCGTCATCCAAAGCTTCTTGCAGCCGCTCGACAAGCCTGTGCCGATGGTTGCCACGGCGGATATCGGGCGTGTGGCGGCGGCGCTCCTTCAGGACCATTGGAGCGGCCGTCGAATCGTCGAGCTGGAAGGACCGCATCGCATTACGCCGAATGACATCGCAGTCGCGTTCTCGAAAGTCCTCGGCAGACCCGTCCGCGCGGAACTGGTGCCGCGAGAGAGTTGGGAAGCCCTCTTTGCATCGCAAGGCATGAAGAATCCGACGCCGCGCATCCAAATGCTTGATGGCTTCAACGAGGACTGGATCGCGTTCGAAGGCGGCGAGGCCGGTTCGCTCAAGGGCACAGTCGATCTGGAAGAGGTTTTGAAGGGGTTGGTGGAGCGGGCGCCCACATGAATGCCGGCAAGCGGGCGAGCAAAAACACGAAGACAGCGACGAAGCCCATGATAAAAAGCGCATGACTCTCGTTCACGAGAATCCCCTCCGGAACGCGGCGGCCGCGAAGCTTCGTGATCCTACCGAACGAAAACAGTTGGCGCTCTGCAAGTGATCGGGGATAGTTCGATGAATAGGTTAAGCGATCTTGTTCGTAGTCAACCGAAGCATGGTTTCGAATTCGCCGCTTGGCTCGATCGTCTGGTCTCAGTTGGAATAATTTCGTCAGACCCGCAAGTCGTCAGACGTCAGCGCTTCACCAATGTTGTTGCCTATGCGATAGCGGTAAATGCCACGCAACACTTGGTCACCGATATTGTCTATGCCTTCCAAGCGTTAGCGATTGTTCATGTGTACAATGTGATTATTATAGTCACAGCCCTTATGGTTCCACGATTGCACCGGTTTGGCGACAACACGGCGGCGATCACACTGCTCTCATTGATGATGTTAGGCCATCTGTTCATTGTGTGGATCCTTGGGCTGGACAGCGGTCTCCAAATATATTTCACGCTTGCCGCAGTAATACTGTTCATGTTTGGCATCGAGCAATGGCGCCTTTTTCTGGTGTGGTTCAGTTTGGCGGGCGTGGAGCTCATCTTCGTGCTGCAATTCGCGCCCAAACAGGGGCTGGTGTTGATCACGGATGCCAGTTTCCATCGGGCACTATCTGGCCAAGCGATGATCAACGCCATTGCTCTTAACGCAATCATGATTTTCTACGCGCTCGCAGCATCGCGGCGGGCCGAATCTGAACGCGAGCAGGAGCATATGCGCTCCGAGGCGCTCATCGAGGCAATCATGCCCCCCTCGATCGCGGCGCGCCTAAAGTCAGGCGAAGAGAAAATTGCCGACGGTATAGAGAACCTAAGCATCCTTTTCGCCGACCTCGTCGACTTCACCAGCGCCGCCCAAGACTTGTCTCCCGGCGAAGTCGTCGATTATCTGGACAGTCTTGTATGCGCCTTTGACGCGCTTTGCGAAACGCATGGCGCGGAGAAGATCAAGACAATCGGTGACAGCTACATGGCGGTCACGGGCCTGTACGGAGAGGATATTTCGGGAGCGATCAGGATCGCCCGGCTGGCGCTCGCAATGCTGAATATCATTGATGAGCGGCCTCCGCTTGGTAATCGACGGTTAAAGTTGCGGATCGGCATTCATTGCGGCGCGGTCGTCGCCGGTGTGATTGGCGAGACGCGCATCGCCTATGATGTATGGGGCGAAGCCGTGAACATGCCCTCCCGAATGGAGTCGCACGGAGTGCCAGGGCGCATTCAAGTCAGCGAGGCCTTCTACTCGCTGACTGGACCGAGCTTCCTCTTCGAAGAACGCGGACCAATCAACGTGAAGGGACTGTCTGCGTCTCGAACATTCTTTTTGGTCGCGCCGCGATAGACAGCGTCAGTGTGTTGGGCGAACAATAAGCGCATGACTTTCGCTCATGGCGATCGTTTCCCCGGATTGCGGCGGCCGCGAAGCGGCTTGGTCATGCCGCGAATTTGTAAGGTTTTGCGCCTCGGGCTTACAAAGATGTTTCACGTGAAACATTTTGGTCCGATTGACGGTCTGTGCACACGCATTTTTGTGAAGCGCGGCGCGGTATGAAACCAGGATTTTGCGCAAGCGGACAGGTGGGGTAGGGTTTAATTTTGGCCGTGTGTTTTTCTAACGGTGCGGTTCAATGTAGACTCAAATATCGTATATTCGCTCGACCTATAATTGACCATTCAAATATCACC
>Ga0182024_10005106_pt1 | contig 29644 bp, 25 predicted proteins | sample P32metaG_FD_120480 | JGI IMG/M metagenome (GOLD analysis project Ga0182024, IMG submission 120480) | Permafrost microbial communities from Stordalen Mire, Sweden - P3-2 metaG (Illumina Assembly) | ecosystem: Environmental > Terrestrial > Soil > Wetlands > Permafrost | place: Sweden: Stordalen...
GCCCTCGAAGAACTTGCCGGACGCGGCGAGCGCCCAGATGCGCCACTGCATGCCCGTCATGGGCGTTGATTTCAGCGTGGTACCGTCGGACCACACGGGCAATTCGTCGATATATTCCTGTACCGTTTTGTTGCGCGGCGCCGTTTTGGTGCCCGGTTGGCGGTACATTTCTCGCGTAGCGACGTTGGCCATTTGCCTAGCTCCCCTTTAACTACCTCGTAATCTGCGGGCGCTGTATGAAGCGCACATGACAGCGACGGCGGGCCCTTTCCATGGCCGTGCCGCCTCACGTAGGGTCAGGGAAAATGGGGAGGGGAAACATGGCCGAGGACATCCATGAGGTCTACGCCATCCGTTACGGCCACCATGCACGCCGCTCGCCGGCGAATTTCATCGACGGCGATCCGCATGACGTGTTGCAGCCGCTCGATTTCTTTGTCTGGGCGATCGTGGGGCCGTCCGGCACCATCGTGCTCGATACCGGTTTCGACGAAGCGATGGGCAAGAAACGCCAGCGCGAGATGATCAAGCCGGTGCGCGACGGGCTTGCCGCCCTTGGCATCGCAGCGGACGGCGTCAAAGACGTCATCGTCAGCCATCTTCATTACGACCATTGCGGCAATTACGACCTGTTTCCGCAGGCGCGTTATCATTTGCAGGATCGCGAGATGGCCTATGCCACCGGCCGCTGCATGTGCCATCGCGCGCTACGGGCGCCGTTCGAGGCCGACGATGTCATTGCCATGGTGCGTAAGGTGTTCGACGGCCGCTGTGCTTTCCACGACGGCGAGGATCAGATCGTGCCCGGCGTGACCGTGCATCACGTCGGCGGCCACTCCAAGGGCTTGCAAAGCGTGCGGGTGAAAACCCGGCTCGGCTATGTGGTGCTCGCCGCCGACGCCTCGCATCTGTACGCGCATATCGACGGCGGGCGCGTGTTTCCGCTCGTTTATAACGTCGGCGAGGTGGTGGAAGGCTACGAAACCCTGAAAAGACTGGCCACAGCGCCCCGCCATGTAGTGCCCGGGCATGATCCACTGGTGCTGGCGCGTTATCCGGCGGCCAAGCCCGGTCTCGAGGGTTGGATCGCCCGCCTCGATGCTGAGCCGAAACAGGCCTAATAAGCCCGCAATAACGCGCTGCACCCGCGTGTGCAGTGCAACAAGGACGACGCAGACCGTCCCGTCGGTTAATGAAACTGACAACTATTGTTTCTAAATTCGTCCCGGCACGAGCGGTCGGGGGATTCCGCCTGCGCCTTTGCTATGCCGGGGAATTTCGATGCACACCTTGCTGTTGCCGCTGCAGCCGCGCTTTATCATTTATACGCTGGTCGTCCTGATCGCAGTAGCGCTCGGGTTGGAGTTTGTCTACGGCTTCAGGACGCTGCTGATCGACATTCCGCTGGTCGTATTCATTTCCCTGGCGGTCATCGGCACCGTCGACGTTTTTCAAAAACGCCACGCGGTGCTGCGCAATTATCCGCTCTCCGCGCATATCCGCTTCATCCTCGAAGAGATCCGTCCCGAGATCCGGCAATATTTTCTGGAAAGCGAAAAAGACGGCACGCCGTTCTCCCGCGACAAGCGCGCACTGGTTTATCAGCGCGCCAAGCGGGCCTTGGACAAACGGCCGTTCGGCACCCAGAACGACGTCTATGCCAACGGCTTCGAGTGGCTCGATCACTCGATCGCGCCGCGACCGGTCACCAAGGAGCCGTTCCGCATTCTCATCGGCGGACCGGATTGCACCAAGCCCTATTCGGCATCGATCTTCAATATTTCGGCGATGAGTTTTGGTGCGCTAAGCCGTAACGCCATCCTCGCGCTCAACCGCGGCGCCAAGAGCGGCAATTTCGCCCACGACACCGGCGAGGGCGGCTATAGCCCGTACCACCGCGAAAACGGCGGCGACATCATCTGGGAAATCGGGTCCGGCTATTTTTCCTGCCGCAAGGGCGACGGCACCTTTTGCGCCGACAAGTTCGCCGCCGGCGCGACCCAAGATCAGGTCAAGATGGTCGAGCTCAAGCTCAGCCAAGGTGCCAAGCCCGGCCATGGCGGAGTATTGCCGGGCGCCAAGGTCAGTCCCGAGATCGCCATAACGCGCGGCGTGCCGGTCGGCGTCGACTGCATATCGCCGTCGCGGCATTCGGCATTTTCGAGCCCGATTGAGATGATGCAATTCATCGCCACCATGCGGCGGCTGTCGGGCGGCAAGCCGACAGGCTTCAAGCTTTGCATCGGCCACCCCTGGGAATTCCTCGCCATCTGCAAGGCGATGCTGGAGACGAAGATTTACCCCGACTTCATCGTCATCGACGGCAAGGAAGGCGGCACCGGCGCGGCGCCGCTCGAATTCACCGACCATCTCGGCATGCCGCTGCGCGAAGGACTGAACTTCGTGCACAACGCGCTCATCGGCATTAATGCCCGTGACCGCATCAAGCTCGGCGCCAGCGGCAAGATCATTAGCGCCTTCGACATCGCCCGCGTCATGGCGTTGGGCGCCGACTGGTGCAATTCGGCGCGCGGCTTCATGTTCGCGCTCGGCTGCATCCAGTCGCTGTCCTGCCACACCGACCGCTGCCCGACCGGCGTGTCGACGCAGGACGCGGCGCGCCAGCGCGCGCTTGTGGTCCCCGACAAGGCCGAGCGTGTCTACAACTTCCACCGCGCCACCATCGAATCGCTTGCCGAGCTGGTCGCTGCCGCGGGGCTCGATCATCCGACGCAATTCGCGCTGGCGCATTTCTCGCGGCGTGTGTCGCAACATGAAGTCAAAAGCTTCGCCGAGCTTTATCCGCCGCTGAAACCCGGCGAATTGCTCGCGGGCAGCGCCGACAAGCGCTACCAAACGGCCTGGCACATGGCGAGCCCCGAAGAATTTCGGGCGCTGCCGCGGGCGGCTTAAGCCGCGACCTACTTGCCGCATTGCGGCCAACGCGCAACAATCGGTTGACGGGCGCGAAGACCCGACAACCCAAAAGACAAACACAGCCGGGAGGGATTTATGCGCTTTCAGCTCATGACGCTGAAGCTCGCCACCATGATCGGTGTCGTGCTCGGCGTGACCGCCGCGCGCGCGGCGCCGTTTTTGATCGTCGGCGATGACGGAAAAGCGGGATTTGCCGACGGCAAGGCCGTCGTATCGCCGCCGGGAAAAGACTCCGTATTGATCGTCGATGTCGCCGATCCGCTCAGCCCGAAGATCGTCGCCAATCTGCCGCTGAAGAATTCGGTTGTCGGACCGCCGGTCAATCTGGCAATCGATCCCACAAATTCGGTGGCGATCGTCGCGGATTCGATGAATGCCGTGCAGGACGGCGGCAATTGGAAGCAGGTGCCCGACAACAAGATCTACGTCATCGATCTCAAGGCGAAGCCGGCGAAGCTCATCAACACCATCGAGGGTGACAAGCAGCCGTCGGGTCTCTCGATCAGTCCGGCGGGCACTCTCGCGCTGGTCGCCAATCGCGCCGGCAAATCCATTTCCGTCCTCTCCATCCACGGCACCGACGTCAAGCTCGTCGGCAGCGTCGACATGGGCGATGAGGTCTCCGCCGTGGTCTTTACGCCCGACGGCAAGCACGCGTTGGCGTCGAAGGCGTCCGCCAACAAGGTCGCGCTGCTCGATGTCGACGGCGACAAGGTGACCTACAATAAGCAGGATTTCCTGGCCGGCCTGTTTCCTTACAATGTCGTCATAGCGCCAAGTGGCGCCATCGCGCTCACGGCAGACAACGGCAATAACGGCACGTCGGACGGCAATGTCGACACCGTCAGCGTCGTCGATCTGACGGCGCCGGTACACGTCATCGACCACATCACGGTCCCCGACAGTCCGGAAGGGCTGGCGTTCAGCCCGAAAGGCAATATCGCGGTCGCGGTGGAAGCCACCGGTTCGAACCATCCAAAGACGGATTGGTACTATCACCAGCACGGCAGGGTGACGGTGCTTGCGGTCGACGGCAAGAAAGTGACCCGGCTCAACGACGTCGAAGTCGGCGCGTTGCCGGAAGCCGTCGCCTTCACGCCGGACGGCCGCTACATCTATGTCGGCAACTATATGGACCGCGACTTTTCCATACTGCGCGTCGACGGCAACAAGGTCACGGACACCGGCAAACGCTTCAAGGTACCCGGCCAGCCGGGCTCAGCGCGGATGAGCCCGCACTGACCATCTCGTTTTGACGTTCACAAGACAAAGCCCGCGGCCGTTGCCGCGGGCTGTTTGTTAGGTCTGATGCCCGGAACTATTCCTGTCGGCGCGACGTTTCCGACATTGTTGAATGCCCCGGAAAGGCTTGCCGTGATTCTTCAGCTCAATCCGCCTTTGCCCATGGTTACGCCGAAAGGCGAGGGCTGGGCGCATTTTGAAGACGCCCAAGGTCATTGCCGAATGGAATCCGCTGCTGGCGTCGAACGCCGTGCATCTGGCGCGTCTGCTCAAGCAGAAGAATTATCCGGGGGTCTAGCCGCGTTGCCGGGGTCCGGCGGAACCCTGATGGGTCGCCCCGGTTGTCGCTAAAGGTCGACCCAATCCAGACATGGAGAACGATGATGAAGACGCAGCGCTTTCACGCTTTCGGCGGCCCGGCGGTCCTGAAAATGGAGGACCTGCCGCGGCCCGATCTCGGCGAAGAGGAGTTGTTGGTCAAAGTCATGGCGGCCGGCGTTAATCCGGTCGACTACAAGATCCGCGAGGGCAAATATCCCGCCGTCAGGGCCGACGACCTGCCCTATGTGCCCGGGCGCGAAATTGCCGGCATCGTCGAGGCCTGCGGCGGTCTCGTCGACGAATGGAAGGAAGGCGACGCGATTTTCGCCATGCTGGGCATCGACCGTGGCGGCTACGCCGAATATGCGATCGTCAAAGACAGCGAAGCGGCGCCCAAGCCGCGCTCGCTCGATTTCGTCGCCGCGGCTTCGGTTCCGCTTGCCGGGCTCACCGCTTGGCAAGGCCTGTTCCGGTATGGCGAGCTGAAGGCGGGACAGCGCGTGCTGATTCACGGCGGCTCCGGCGGTGTCGGCCATTTCGCCATTCAATTCGCCAAAGTCAGAGGCGCTCATGTGATCACCACGGTTTCCGCACAGCACATCGGCTTCGTGCGCAGCCTCGGCGCCGATGAAGTGATCGACTACAAGGCGCAACGGTTCGAGGACGTCGTCAAGGATGTTGATCTTGTCTACGACCTGATCGCCGGCGAGACTCAGGAGCGGTCATGGGACGTGCTTAAGCGCGGCGGCATCATGGCGTCGACGCTCGCCGAGCCGTCGCAGGAGAAAGCCCGCGCCAAAGGCGTGCGCGCCATGCGCTACACCGTCAAGGAAAACGGCGGTGAGCTGGAAGAGATCGGCCGCTTGAACGATGAGGGCAAGGTCAAGCCGAAGATTGCCAGAACCTACGGGCTGGCGGAGGCGGCGAGCGCCCAAGATTATGTCGAGCAAGGCCACACCGAAGGAAAAGTCGTTCTGAAAATCGCGGCGTGACGAAAAGGGCTCCACCGCCAGGCGTTGGCGAGAGATAGGCCAACCTATCGGGATCAAAGCGAGTTATCATTCATCGCCACTTGCCGGGCTGGTGTGACGGCCACGGGTAATTGTACGAAACAATCTTTGGAGGACGCCATGGCGAAGAAAAAACGCAAGCGCAAATATTCCCCGAGCGTGGGGAGCGATGTGGAAAGCGAGATGCGCCGCTTTAAGCGCGGCACCGCAAGAAGCGGTCCCGGCGGCAAAGGCGGCAAGGTCAAGAGCCGCAAGCAGGCGATCGCGATCGCACTGTCCGAGGCGCGCAAGGAGGGCAAGAGGGTTCCGAAAAAGAAGTGATGAGAAACGGCCGTCGGACGGGGCGCGGACCGATGTCACGGCGCTTCTCACGGTCAGCCAGGCGGGTTAGGCTTCCGGCAACCAGCGGTGCCTGCCGGAGGCCGGATGACGGATTTTCATCGTCGACAGTTTTTGCATCTGTCCGTCGCGGCCGCAGCCGCCACCGTTGCGCAGCCGGCATCTGCGATCGATTATCCGACCCGGCCGGTGCGCGTCATCGACGGTTTTGGCGGCGGCAGCACGCCCGATCTGGTGTCGCGGCTGATCGGGCAATGGCTGTCGGAGCAGCTGCATCAGCCCTTCGTCGTCGACAACAGGGTCGGCGCCGGCGGCAATATCGCGGCTGAGGCCGTCGCCCGTTCCGCGCCGGACGGCTACACGCTGCTCACTTGCGTCACCTCCGACGCGATCAACGCCACGCTTTATGCCAAATTGGATTTCGATTTTCCCGGCGATTTTGCGCCAGTCGCCGGCGTGATCCAACTGCCGATGGTGCTCCTGGTCAATCCATCGTTCCCGGCCAAGACGCTTCCCGAGTTCATCGCCTATGCCAAAGCCAATCCCGGCAAGATCAATTTCGCTTCGCCGGGCGTCGGCACGCCGATGCAAATCGGGATCGAGCTTCTCAAGATGCGGGCCGGCATCGATGTGGTGCACGTGCCCTATCGCGGCCCGGCGCCGGCTTTCACCGATCTATTGGCCGGACAGGTTCAGGCCTTCATCATCACGCTGTCGACGGCGATCGGCTTCATCAGGACCGGCAAATTGCGCGCCTTGGCGGTGACCGGCGAAAAACGGGCCGAGGTGCTGCCGGATGTTGCTGCGGTGAGCGAAATGCTGCCCGGCTTCGAGGTCACGGCCTGGGACGGATTCTGCGCGCCAAAGGGCACGCCGCCGGCCCTCGTCGAGGTCCTCAGCAGCACCATCACCGCCGGACTTGGCGATCCGCAGATGGTGGCAAAGTTCAAGGATCTCGGTGGCGAGACCACGCCGATGGACGCCGCCGCCTTCGCCAAGTTCCTGGCCGCGGAAACCGCAAAATGGGCCAAGGTCGTCAAGTTCGCTAATATCCACGCGGACTGATCGGAGCCGCTCTTGGCGATAAGTTCTTGGAGATAATATGACGCTGCCTCGCCGACGCTTACTGAATCTGGGCGCGGCCGCCGCGCTGTCCGCCATGTCGCGCGGAGCGGCGGCGGACGATTATCCGGCGCGGCCGGTCCGCCTCTTCGTCACGGTGCCGGCCGGAGGTTCGCCCGACATCATCGGGCGGTTGATTGCACAAGCGGCGTCGGAAAAACTCGGCCAGCCGTTCGTCGTCGAAAACAAGCCCGGCGCCAGCACCAATATCGGCACCGAGCTTGCTCTGAAATCGGCGCCCGACGGCAATACGCTCTTGCTCGCGATGTCGTCGAATGCGATCAATCCAGCGCTCTATCATCATCTCAATTTCGATTTTCTCCGTGACGCCGTGCCGGTGGCGAGCATCGCGACGATCCCGCTGGTGATGGACGTCAATCCCGCGGTGCCGGCGAAAACCGTTCCCGAATTCATCGCTTACGCCAAGGCCAATCCGGGCAAGATCAATCTCGCCTCGGGCGGCAGCGGCACGCCGCTTTATGTCGCCGGCGCACTGTTCCGCATGATGGCCGGTCTCAACCTGGTCGACGTGATCTATCAGGGCGAAGCCGCGGCGATGCCAGATCTGCTCGGCGGCCAGGTGCAGGCGATGTTCGGCGTCATGCCGGCGTCGATCGGCTACATCAAATCCGGCAAGCTGCGCGCGCTCGCGGTTACGAGCCCCAAGCGCCAGGAGCTGTTGCCGGACGTCCCGGCCATGGCGGAATTTCTGCCCGGCTATGAGGCGAACGGCTGGTACGGCCTCGTCGCGCCCAAAGGCACGCCGCCCGACGTCGTCGCCACGCTCAATAAAAAAGTCAACGCCGCGCTCGCCGATCCGGCGATGCGCAAGCGCTTCACCGATCTCGGCTGCGAAGTCTTCACCGGCACGCCCGCGGATTTCGGCAAGTTCATCGCCGCCGAAACCGATAAATGGGCGAAGGTGATCAAATTCGCCAATGTAAAAGCGGATTGAAAACGGGGCAGCGCGCCGCCGTTGTTCAACTGGGGACCCGGTATGGAATTGTCTCGCCGTCGGCTTTTGTTTGTTACCGCAATCTCGGCGGCGCTTCCCGCGCTGGCGCGCGTCGCTGGTGCGGCGGATTACCCGACGCGGCCGGCGCGCATTGTCGTGCCTTATCCCGCCGGCATTGCTCCCGACGTCGCGACCCGGCTTCTCGCGGATTCGCTGTCGCAGCATTTCGGTCAGCAATTCATCGTCGACAATCGTCCCGGCGGAGCCAGCAATATCGGCACGGAAATTGTCGTTCATGCGGCGGCCGACGGCTACACGCTCTTGACGCTGACCATGACCAACACGATCAATGTGTCGTTGTACGACAATCTGTCCTTCGACGTGATGCGCGACATTGCGCCGGTCGCCGGCCTCGTCAAATTGCCGCTGGTGCTGGTGATCAATCCGTCGGTGCCGGCGCAGACGCTGCCGGAGTTCATCGCTTACGCCAAGGCCAATCCCGGCAAGATCAACTACGCCTCGGTCGGCAGTGGCGCCGCGACCAACGTGGCCGGCGAATTGTTCAACGAGATGGCCGGCATCAAGCTCGTCAATGTGCCGTATCGCACCAGCTATATTCCCGATCTGTTGAGCGGGCAGGTGCAGGCCGGCTTCACGCCGGTCCTGCAGACGCTTAGCCTCATCAAATCCGGCAAGCTCCGCGCGCTTGCGGTGACCGGCGTTGCGCATTCGGACGTGCTGCCGGATGTGCCTAACGCCGCGCAATTCGTCCCCGGCTACGACGTTGCGGTCTGGGATGCGGTCGGCGCTCCGGCGAAGACGCCGCGCGCGATCATCGACGCGCTCAACAAAGCGATCAATGCGGCGCTGTCCGAGCCCAAGATGCGCGCGCGGTTTACCGATCTCGGCGCCGAGCCAATGATCATGACGCCGGCGGAGCTTAAGGACTATATGGCCGCCGAAATAAAAAAGTGGGGCAAGGTGGTCAAAATCGCCGGCATCAAGGCGGAGTGAACGGCGTCGCCAGTCTTGACGGGGGAGGAGCCATGAAAAAATTTCCGCGCCGCCTTTTTCTGCAGCTTTCGGCGAGTGTCGCCACCGCGCCGTTATTGCCAGGCTTGCCTTGGGCGCTCGATTATCCGACGCGGCCGGTGCGCTGGATCAACGGCTTTGCGCCGGGTGGCGCGCCCGACGTCATCGCGCGTCTGCTTGGCCAATGGCTGGCGGCGCGGCTTGGCCAGAATTTCGTCATCGAGAACCGCCCGGGTGCCGGCACCAATATCGCCACCGAGACGGTCGCGCGCGCGCCAGCCGACGGCTACACGCTCCTTCTCGTCGCCTCGCCGAATCTGATCAACGCTTCGCTCTATGGGCATCTGCCGTTCGATTTTGTCCGCGACATAGCGCCGGTCGGCACCATCGGGCGCAATCCCTTCGTCATGGTGACCAACGCGGCGTTCCCGGCCAAGACCGTCGCCGAATTCATCGCCTATGCCAAAGCCAATCCCGGCAAGATCAACATGACCTCGACCGGCACCGGCAACCTGACCAATTTCGCCGGCGAGCTGTTCAAGATGATGGCCGACATCGACATGGTCAGCGTGCCGGCATCGAGCGAGATGCAGGCGCAGAGCGATCTGTTGACCGGACGAGTCCAGGTCATGTTCGATCCCATCGTCTCCTCGATGGGCTATATCAAGTCGGGCCAGTTCCGCGCCTTGGGTGTGACCAGCGCCGAGCGCCTGCCGTCGCTGCCCGAGGTGCAGGTGATCGGCGAGACGGTGCCGGGCTATGCGGTCGATGGCTGGCTCGGTCTCGGCGCGCCCAAGGGCACGCCGGACGCGATCATCGAAAAACTCAATGCCGCGCTCGGCATCGGCATCGCCGATCCGCAGATCAAAGAGCGGCTCATCAATTTGGGCTTCGTGCCGGCGGCGATGACGCCCGGCCAATTCGGCGCCTTCATCGCCGACGAAACCGCGAAATGGGCCAAGGTGGTCAAGTTCGCCGGCGTCAAGCTCGATTGATCAGCCCGGCGCGATTGCCGTTCAACCGCGCTTCCTCAACATTGCCTTGACCCGCTGCGGCGTCACCGGCAGCTCGCGCACCGCGCCGGGGATGCCGATGGCGTCCTCGATGGCGGAAGCGATGGTGGCGCCGACGCCGGTGATGCCGCTCTCGCCGGCGCCCTTGATGCCGAGCGGGTTGAGCGGGGTGGTGTAATCCTCGCGCAGCAGCACTTCCGGTGCCGGCGTTTCGTGCATCGCCGGGAGGAGATAATCGGCAAAGGTCACCGCGAGCGGATCGCCGTGCTCGCTATAGGTAAATTCTTCCAACAGCGCGCCGCCGAGGCCTTGCGCATAGCCGCCGACGATCTGGCCGTGCACCAGCGCCGGATTGATGGCGCGGCCGATGTCGTAGGCGATGCAATAGCGCTCGACTGTGACTCCGCCGGTGTCGCGGTCGACGCGCACCACGGCGACGTGGCTGCCGTAGGGATAGACCTGATACTCGGTCTTGAACCAGCCTTCGGCGGACAGTCCCGGATCGCGGTCGCCGCGCGCCTTCGCCGTCGGCTCGAGATTTTTCGCAATCGCGGCGAGGCTGATCGAGGGGCCGGGCCTGCCATCCTTGTGCACGACCTCGCCGCCGACGATGTCGAGCGCGTCGGGCGTGGTCTGCAGCAGTTCGGCCGCCATATCGAGCGCTTTCTTGCGCACATTGAGCGCCGCGATATGCGTTGCCGACGCGGTCATCACCGTAGCGCGCGACGCGTGCGCGCCGATGCCAAATGCGATGCGGTCGGTCTGGCCGTGGATGACGCGGCAATTCTTGTAATCGACGCCGAGCGCATCGGCGGCGACCTGCGCCATCACCGTCTCAAAACCCTGGCCGATCGAGGCGCCGCCGGTGACGACTTCCACCATGCCCGAGGTGTCGACGGAAATATTCACGCCGTCGGTCGGCCCGAGCCCGCTTTTCTCGACGAACATCGCCACCCCGATGCCGACCAGCTCGCCCGCGGCCTTGCGCCGCTTCACCTCGGCATTGAGCGCGTCCCAGCCGATCTGGGCGAACAGCTTGTCGAGCAGCCCGATATAATCGCCGGTGTCGTAGTGGATTTCCTCGCCCAAGGCTTCGAGCGGGCGCGGATAGGGCATCTCGGCGGCGGCAATCGTATTGCGGCGGCGGATCTCGATGCGATCGATGCCAAGCTGATGCGCGATGGCGTCGACCAGCCGCTCGCGCACGAACGTGGTCTCGTAGCGGCCGGGCGCGCGGTAGGTCGCGGCCGGCGTCTTGTTGGTCAGCCGGAAATGGCCGATGGCGCGATAGGCCGGCACCCGATAGGGCCCCGGCAGGATGCCCGCCGTCATATGCACGACGCGCGCCGCGTGCGTGCGCACATAAGCGCCCTGGTCGTGGAAATAACGGTCGTCGATGGCGAGGATGACGCCGTTAGCGTCGACCGCGGCGCGGATGCGATGCAGCTGCTGGCGCGAATGATTGGCCGCAATCAGATGCTCGCGCCGGTCCTCGATCCATTTCACCGCGCGGTTGAACTTCTTGGCGGCAACGCAGACCAGCACGTCTTCCGGATAAAGCTCGCCGCGCACGCCAAAACCGCCGCCGACATGGGATTCGTGGACGTGAATCGAGCTCGGCGGCAGGCCGAGCATGCGCGAGAGCAGTTCCTGGATGCGGTGCGGCACCTTGGCGGCGCCGTGCAGTTCGAGAATGCCGCGCGCGGCGTCGTAGCGGCCGATGGCGCCGCGCGTTTCCAGCGGCACGCCGGAATGCCGGCCGACGGCGAACTCGACTTCGACCACGTGCGGCGCGTCGCGGAACACCGCGTCGACATCGCCATAACCCTGGCGGATGATCGCCGCTTCGCTGGAATGGCCCGGCGAAAACTCGGCCGGCGCGGCTTGCGCGTCGAGCAGCGGCGGCAGCTCTTCGATCTCCGCCGTGACCAGATCGGCGGCGTCCTCGGCGATATAGGGATCGACGGCGAACACTGCGGCGACCGGATCGCCGACATAGCGCACGCGGTCTGTCGCCAGCACCGGCTGGCGATAGGGATCGAGCGCCGGGATCGAGCCCTCGCGGAAATCGATCGGCGGCACTTCGGCGATGTCGGCGGCGGTCCACACCGCATAGACGCCGGGCAACGCGCGCGCCGCCGCGGCGTCGATCCTGACGATGCGGCCATGCGCATGCGCCGAGCGCACGATGCGCATATGAAGCTGGTGCGGGAAATTGATGTCGCCGGCAAACGCGCCGCGCCCGGCTACCAGCGGCGGATCCTCCAGCCGCTCGACCGACTGGCCGATCCATTCTTTCCGCCCCCGCGAAGCGGGGGAGGGGATGTCAGTGCGCGTCGTTTTCGACCCGGCTTTCATGTCCTGCGATCAACCTCGACTGTCATGCCCCGCGCAGGCGGGGCATCCAGTAATCGCCGACGCGTCGGCTCTACTGGATCGTCCGCCTTTGCGGACGATGACAATGTGGGGAAAGCACCACTCACGGCTGCGCGGCCCGCTCCAGCGCCCGGCGCGTTACCGCGAGCACGAGGTCGCGGCGGAATTCGGCGGTGGTGACGTTGTCCTCCATCGGATCGACCGCCGCGGTCGCCGCTTGCGCCGCCGCGCGGAATGCCGCGTCGCCGGGCGCGGCGCCCGAAAGTGCGCGCTCGGCCTCCGCGATGCGACGCGGATTGACCTCGGCGCCGCCGACCGCGAGCCGCGGCTCAATCATCTTGCCGGCCTCAAGCCGATAGACGCCGAGCGCCATCGCCATGGCAAAGTCGCCGGCGCGGCGGTTGAACTCGTTGAAACCGCAATGCGCGTCGGCGGGAAGCATCGGCAGCCGCGCCTCGATCAACAATTCATCCTCGGCGAGCGCCGTGGTCATGATGCCCTTGAAGAAGTCGCGCGCCGCGATGACGCGCTCGCCGCGCACGCTCTTGGCCAGCACCTCGCCGTCGAGCGCGACGAGCACCAGGCACCATTCCGACGCCGGATCGGCATGCGCGAGCGAGCCGCAGAAGGTGCCGCGGTTGCGGATCGGATAATGCGCGATGTGCCGCACCACGTCGGCGAGCAATGCGCCGAGCGGCCCGTCGCAGACCGGCCGGTGGAACGCCGCATGGCGCACGCCGGCGCCGATGACGAGCTTGCCGTCGGCAACCGTCAGCCGGTTAAGCGCGGCGACGCCATTGATGTCGACGAGATGCGCCGGCTTGGCGAGGCGAAACGCCATGGTCGGCACGAGGCTCTGCCCGCCGGCCAGCACGCGGCCGTCCTCGCCGGCGACTTCCGCGAGAATGGCGACCGCCTCGTCGACGGTTTTCGGCGCGTGGTAGCGAAACGCCGCAGGCTTCATCGCGCGAAACTCATCCGGCTGGTTTCAACTTTGGGATTGGTCTATGTTTTTGAATTGATGCACAGATTTTGGCACAGAGTCAAAGTCAGGCGGAAACACGAGATGGGCTATATCAGTATCCCGAAGGCACTTTGGTCAAGATCGCTCCACGACAAGACCAGGACAGTTCCGCGATACATGGCGCTTTCACCACAAACTGGAAGCCGAACAACTCTCATACGCGGGTCAGGCCGCGCGCGTCAGTTGGGTGGGTTACTACCATGGTGGCGACGTTCTTTACCGGCTCGAAAACGTTCCAGGTACTTGGCATCAAAGCTGCCTGCACCTGGCCTGTTCAAAAAATGGCGCTCCCGAACAATGAATAGGCCGGCATGAAGCCTCCCGCATTTTCCTATCACGATCCGCGCACCACCGCCGACGCCGTCGCGCTGTTGGCGAGCCTCGACAACGCCAAATTACTCGCCGGCGGCCAGTCGCTGATGCCGATGCTCAACATGCGTTACGTGCTGCCCGACCATGTCATCGATCTCAATTGCGTCGACGGCTTGAGCTACATCCGCGACAGTAACGGCGCGCTCGAAATCGGCGCGATGACGCGTCAGCGCGACATCGAATTTTCCGCGCTGGTGCGCGAACGCTGCCCGCTGATGCACGAAGCCATCGCCCAGGTCGGGCACCGCCAGACCCGCAATCGCGGCACGCTCGGCGGCTCGCTGTGCCATCTCGATCCGGCGGCCGAGCTGGTCGCGGTCGCTGCCGCACTCGACGCCAAGGTGACGGTCGCCGGCAAGACCGGGGCGCGCAGCATCGATTTTGCCGCGTTTCCGGTCGCCTATATGACGGCGGCGCTCGAGCCCGACGAGCTTCTCACCGGCGCGAGTTTTTCCTGCTGGTCCGCGCGGCACGGTGCTGCCTTCGTCGAATTTTCCCGCCGCCATGGCGATTTCGCCATTGTCTCGGCGGCGGCGCTGCTCGAGGAAGACGACGCCGGCAAAGTCACCCGCGCGTCGCTCACCCTCGGTGGCATGGGCCCGGCGCCGATGCGCGCCGCCGACGTGGAACGCACGCTGATCGGGGAGAAAATCGGCGACAAGGGGCTGCGCGAGCTTTGCGAGCCGTTGCGCAAGCTTGATGCGGTCGACGATATTCACGCGCCGGCGTCCTACCGCCAGCAACTGGCGACGGTGCTGTCGCGCCGCGCGCTCATCAAGGCGCATGAGCGCATCGCGGCGAGGGCGGCATCGTGAGCGAACAAAGGACCATCGCCGTTACCGTCAACGGCAAGCGCCACGAGCAAACCGTGCCGGTCCGCCTGACGCTGGCGGATTTCCTACGCCAGCGGCTCCGCCTCACCGGCACGCATCTCGGCTGCGAGCACGGCGTCTGCGGCGCCTGCACGATCTTGTTCGACGGCCATTCGGCGCGCTCCTGCCTGATGCTCGCGGTGCAGGCCGACGGCCACGACATCCTCACCGTCGAAGGCATCGCGCCGGACGGAAAAACGCTGCATCCGCTGCAGCAGGCGTTCCACGAGCATCACGGCCTGCAATGCGGCTTCTGCACGCCGGGAATTTTGACCACGCTGATCGAGCTCCTGCGCGACAACCCGAATCCCACCGAAGAGGATATTCGCATCGGCATTTCCGGAAATCTCTGCCGCTGCACCGGCTACCACAACATCGTCGTCGCCGCGCTCGACGCGGCGAAGCGCCTGCGCGGGCCGTGATGCCTCTGCGCTTCGACGACATCGGCAACCGGCTCAAGGCGTTTCGCCTCGGCTCCGGCCTCGCCGCGGAGGAAATCGCCCAACAGCTCGGCATTTCGCGCACCGCGCTCTACCGCTTCGAGAAGGGCGAGGTGGCCAAGATCGAAACGCTGGAGAAGCTCGCCGAGCTTCTGACAGTCTCGGTGCCGACGCTGCTCGGCGTCGGCGTCGAATATATCGCCTCCGCGGTGGCCTATTTCGAGCGCATGCGCCAGATCGAAGAGACCGCCGAGCACATCATCGTGCTGGCCGGCCCGATCTCCTACGTGCTGGCGTCGGACGGCTTCGACAGCGCGCTCGGCGACATATTGCGCGAGTCGGTGCCGGACGGCATCGGAAGGCGCGAGCGCGCGCTGGCCCAGATCGACGAACTGATGGACGTGCTGCGCCAGCGCAAGGACACCTACCGCCGCCGCCGCCCGGCCATTGTCAATCTGATCGCCGCCGCCGAGATGGAGCGCTTTCTGCGCAATGGGCTGGTCGGCCGGCTCGATCTTTCCGACAAAACCCGCCGCGCCCGCCGCGCGCTCGCCCGCGCCGAGGCTGACCATTTCACCGGGCTGATGGAGAACGAGCCGATCGGCGTGCAGATCGGCATCGTTCGCGACACGCTGCCGCATTCGAGCTTTCAGATTTTCCGCCAGCCCGATCGCAAGATTCTGGCGCTCTCGCCGTTCCGCCTCGGCGAAGAACCCAACATCCGCACCGGCGTTGCCATGATCACCTCGGCGCCGGAAGCGCTCGCTTTGCACGAAACCATGGCGCGCGAGCTATGGGGGAGCGCGCTCAAGGGTCCGGCCGCGGTGCGCTTCATGCGCGGGATGATGGAAAAGATGGGTGGGTGAGGGGGCGGCACACCATTGCGGCTCTGGGTCACTGACGAGCCGGGCGGCGCCGGCAAGACCCTGCTGCGGGCAGGACGATGTCCCTTTTATGAAGACACGCTCTTGAAAACGGTCCCTTTTATCGTTACATGCGACGAATCATCTCGCCAACGCCGTATGCGTGCGGGTGGTACGGCCCGCGTTTGCCGGCGTTCCGCTTCCCTTTATTTGCCGGAAGCGAGCCGCAAAGAGTTTCGTAGTTTCGTAGCCCGGATGAGCGAAGCGAAATCCGGGAGCGGCATAAAAGCTCGTTGATCGTACCCGGACATCGCTCCGCTCATCCGGGCTACAAGATGCGGGCCGTTTCGACATCGCTGTTTGACATCACTCGCGCGCGCAGATCGCGCCGCGAGAACGGGATTGCTTTTTTTCATCTCTCCCCGCGTGCGGGGAGAGGTCGAGTGAGGGTAGCGAACGAGGGTGAGGGGGCCTTTCCGCGATTCTGAGCGTTGCGGAGTAGGCGACAGTGTTGCAGACGTCGCCGCTAGTCTGCGGCCAGCGGAGAGGCCCCCTCATGCCCACCTTCTCCCCGCGCGCGGGGAGAAGGAGCGGCCTGTGTTGCGAGCGCGATAGCGTTTTATCAATCGACGCTATCGCGGGGCAGGAAAGTCAGTTTACGCCCTCGCGTATTTGCCGCGGTTGAAGAAGCGGTCTTTCTGGTCGTCGTTAGCGGTTTCGCGGTTCGATTTGATCACGGCAACCTTGGCGAGCGCGGCTTTGACCGCCGGGCGTTCGTCGATCGCTTTGAACCAGCGCGCCAGGTTCGGATTGTCTTCCCACTTCACGCCCTGGACGTCGTGATTGCGCGTCCACGGGAAGGTGGCGATGTCGGCGATCGAGTATTCGTCGCCGCCGAGATAGGGCGATTGCCCGAGGCGCTTTTCCATCACCTCGTAGAGCCGCTTCACTTCGGTCTGATGGCGCGCCATCGAATAGGAGTGATCCTTGTCCTTCGGCGCGAACATCTTGAAATGGGTGAACTGGCCGAAATTCGGACCGACGTTGGAGGTCTGGAACAACAGCCACTGCAGCACGTCGTATTTCTTCGCCATATCCTTGGGCAGGAATTTTCCGCTCTTCTCGGCGAGATACATCAGGATCGCGCCCGACTCGATCACGGGGTACGGCTTGCCGCCGGGGCCGTCGGAATCGACGATCGCCGGAATTTTCGAGTTCGGATTGATCTTGATGAAATCCGAATTGTACTGCTCGCCCTTCCACACGTCGACGAAATGCTCCTTGTAGGGGAGCTTGGTCTCTTCGAGCATGATGTAGATTTTCTGCACGTTCGGGCTGGTCAAGGCATAAAGATCGATCATGGCAATGTCCTCGGCTTCCTCTTTGCATCTTGGTTTGGATATTGGGGGAAGGCGGTGAACCTATCGGCCGTATCGGGGGCCGGCAAGGCGGCCAAAGCCCATCGCACCGGGCTCCGCATCACTTGTGCGACATCGCCGATGCCGCGTAGGGTCCGGGTGGGGCGAATAAAAACACTATCGCTAGGGGAGAACCAACATGCAGCGCATCATCCGGCGGTTCGCCGCAATGGTTTTATTGGGCGCGGCGACGGTCGGCGTTGCGGGCGCGGCAAACGCGCAGGACAGCTATCCGAACCACGCCGTGCGCTGGCTGGTCGGCTATCCGCCCGGTGGCTCGACCGATATCTGCGCCCGGCTGATAGGCAGTTATCTGTCGCAGGCTTTGCATCAACAATTTCTGATCGAGAACCGGCCGGGCGCCGGCAACAACCTCGCCACCGAGATGGCCGCCCATTCGCCGCCGGACGGCTACACGGTGTTCCTGGTCAATCCGGCCAACGCGATTAACGCCACGCTGTATAAAAACCTGCCGTTCGACTTCCTGCGCGACATGGCGCCGGTCGCCGGCTTCATCCGCGTGCCGAACGTGATGGAGGTCAATCCGAACGTGCCGGCCGATACGGTCAAGGAGTTCATCGATTACGCCAAGGCTAATCCGGGCAAGGTCAACATGGCGTCCGCCGGCATCGGCACCTCGACGCATCTGTCGGGCGCCCTGTTCATGCAGATGACCGGCGTCAAACTGGTGCACGTGCCGTATCGTGGCGCCGGGCCGGCACTGGTCGATATGCTCGGCGGCCAGGTGCAGGTGTTCTTCGACAATCTGCCGTCGTCGATCGGCTACATCAAAGCCGGCAAGCTCCGCGCGCTGGCGGTGACCACGGCGGAGCGTTCGAAAGCGCTGCCGAACGTGCCGACGGTCGCCGAGACCGTGCCGGGCTACGAAGCCAGCGCCTGGTTCGGCATGGCGGTGCCGGCCGGCACGCCGCGCGACATCGTCGAGACGCTCAATCGCGCGGTCAACGACGCGCTCGCCGATCCGGGCATCCAGGCCAAGCTCGCCGAGCTCGGCGGCACCTTGATCCCCGGCACGCCGGAGGATTTCGGCAAGCTCATCGCCGACGAAACCGACAAATGGGCCAAGGTGGTCAAGGCCACAGGCGCGACGGCGGAGTAGGCGGTGATCCGACTTTTCTTTGCATTGTGCTTGATCGGTGTTTGCACGGCGGCGTCGGCGCAGGATTACCCGAACCGGCCGATCCATGCGCTCACCGCGGTCAGCGCCGGCGGCACCAGCGACATATTCATGCGGGCCATGGGCCATGAGCTCGGCAAGCGCTGGAACCAGACCATCGTGATGGAAGACCGGCCCGGCGGTTCGATGAATATCGGCGGTGAGGCTTGCGCCCAGGCGCCCAACGACGGCTATACCATCTGCATCCTGCCGCCGGAGACGCTCGCCTATAACGAGCTTCTGTTCAAAGGGCTGCGCTACGATCCGGTGCGGGATATCGCGCCGATCACCAATCCCTTCTTCACCACCCAGGTGCTGGTGGTGAGCACCAAGCTCGGCGTGCATTCACTGACCGAACTGGCGGCGCTGTCGAAGACGAAGCCCAAGACATTGAGCTACACGGCGCCGTCGATTCCGCTGGTCGCGTTCATGGAGCAATGGATCAAGTCGAACGGGGCGGATATCGTCAAGGTGCCGTTCCGCGGCGGCGGCGAAGCGGTCAACGACATGCTCAGCGGCTCGACGCCGATTGCGTTTTTCGGCGCCTCCAACTGGCTGTCGTTCATCAAGAACGGCACCGTTACTCCGCTCGCAGTCGACAGCCCGAAACGCTCGCCGCTCTTGCCCGACGTGCCGACGCTCGCCGAGCTTGGCTATCATGGCGACCTCACCCGGCTTTATTTCGGCATCGTCGCCCCGGTAGGAACGCCGCAGCCGATCATCCAAAAGCTCTATGAGGAGTTCGCCACCGTCGGCAAGGATGCGGAGTTCCGCCAGAAGCACATGATCGACGTCGGCCTCGAGCCGGTGTTCAGCACGCCGGAAGAATTCGCAAGCTTCCTCAATGAGGATCGCGCCGCGTCCGCGCGCATCGTCAAGGAATCCGGCATGGAGCCGCAATGATCATTGAATGGCATACCCACGTTTACCCGCCCGAAGAGGCGGCCGCCGATGCGCTGGCCTGGGACGGCAAAAGCGGTCCGACCTGGGCCGGCCGCTGCCCGATGACGCTGGAGAACGTGGTCGACGCGCATCATCGCTGCGGCATCGGCGTGACGGTGTTCAGCAACGCGGCGCATTACATGCGCGGCAAGCCGGAAGCCGAGGAGCTCAAGGCGATCCAGCGCTGGTCGGATTATGCCGCCGAGATCCAGGCCGCGCACAAAGGCATGCTCTACGGCTTCGCCACCATGCTGCCGTGCGGCGGGCCGGCCTTTATCAAGGAGACCGAGCGCGCCATCCGCCAGCTCGGGCTCAAAGGCATCCTCATCCATTCCAACCACAAGGGTCATTATCCCGACGACGACGAGGCGCGGCCATTCTGGGAGCTGGTGCAAGATCTCGATGTGCCGGTCTTCATCCATCCTCCCCATGTCGGCTTCGGCGAGGAACGGGTGAAGGGCTACCGGCTGGCATCGAGCGTCGGCCGGCCGGCCGACCTTTGTCTTGCGCTGTCGCGGCTGATCGTGCGCGGTATATTGGAGGATTTTCCGCGCCTGACGATTGTCGCCTCGCACGGCGGCGGCGGATTGTGGGAAGTGATCGGCCGGCTCAATTACGCCTACGAGCTGCAGGAGGAGTGCTATTTCCTCGGGCCCTACACGCCGATCAAGATCAAGCACGAGCCCGGCTATTACGCCAAGCAGATGTATTTCGACACCGTGACTTATCATCCGCCGGCGGCGCAGTTGGTGGTGGATTCGGCGGGCGCGGATCACGTGCTCTACGGCAGCGACGCCCCGCCGCTCACCTCGCTCAAGCCGCGGGCGATCGCGCTGGTCGAGGGCTTGCGCGTCACGAGCGAGGAGCGCGAGAAGATCTTCTGGCGCAACGCGGCAAGGCTGCTCAAGCTCGACCTTGCGGGCGCACTGGCGGGTGCCGCGGAATAGCGCTTGTGCCCAGGCTTCGGCACAGGCGATTTTTGTTTAGTTGTCGGAGATCAGAAGCTTAGCCGGTCATGTGGCCACGCTGCAACGGTCGGATAGATTATGCAGTATTCCACCGAATGGTCCCTTCAAATCGATGGATTGGCCGGCTCTATCGGAGTTTACTTGCTGCATAGGAGCGGGACTCGCAGAGGGGCTCATATGCGTCGCTCGCAAATCATCTCGGTGCTGGCGGTCGGTCTCTATCTCGGCTTGGGCGCGACGGCTTTCGCCAAGCCGCATCATCCACCGCCGCCGCCACCACCACCTCCTCCGGCCTGGACCTGGACCGGTTTCTATACCGGCCTCAACCTCGGCTACGGCTGGGGCAGTTCAAACGTCAATGCTACCTTCATTGATTCCGGAACGGGCGCGGTCCTTAACACCGCGGGTACCACCGTTCATCCGGCCGGGATCCTGGGCGGCGGACAAGTTGGATACAATTGGCAGTCCGGAAACTGGGTGACCGGTCTTGAAGCCGATATCCAAGGCACCGGTCAGCGCGGAAGCGGGACGATTTTTTGCCCTGCTGGCGTTTGTGCTGTCCTTCCCGTCACCGCGTCGATTACGGAAAAACTCGATTGGTTCGGAACCGTGCGCGGTCGTCTCGGCTGGACAGTGACGCCTGAGACGATGGTCTACGCAACCGGTGGTCTGGCTTATGGCGAACTGAATGACAGCGGCAGCATCACCAACGGCGTCATCACCGATGGATTCAGCTTCAGCAAGACGAGTCTAGGCTGGACGGCAGGCGGCGGTGTCGAAGGTCACCTCACCGGCAATTGGACGTGGAAGGTGGAATACCTGTTCCTCACGTTAGACGAACCGTCCGGTACGGCTTTAACGACAATCCCCTCAGGTCGTGTCGGGACGACGAATACGATATTCGATCCGATATTCACGGACAACATTGTCCGGGCCGGCCTGAACTACAAATGGCAGTAAGGCGCTTCTGATCATTACTGCACAGCGATCGAACAGGCCCCGGGGAGGCTCAACTCGCCGGGGCTTTTCTTTTCGCGCCGATTGAGCGCACACTTGGCGGCAAACAATGCCCAAGGTGAGCGAGCCGTTGCATGACAACCCAGAAAAAGAAATCGCCCGAAAGCTTGCGCAGCTATCGCTGGCTCGGCAAGAACGATCTGCGCTCGTTCGGCCATCGCTCGCGGCTGCGCCAGTTCGGTTACGACCGCGCCGATTGGGTCGGCAAGCCGGTGATCGGCATCATCAATACCTGGAGCGAGATCAACGCCTGCCACGGCCACTTGCGCGACCGCGCCGAGGACGTCAAACGCGGCGTCTATCAGGCCGGCGGCTTTCCGATCGAGCTGCCGGCGATGTCGCTTGCCGAGCCCTTCGTCAAACCGTCGACGATGCTCTATCGCAACTTTCTCGCCATGGAATGCGAGGAACTGCTGCGCAGCCATCCGATCGACGGCGCGGTGCTGATGGGCGGCTGCGACAAGACCACGCCCGGCCTGATCATGGGCGCGATCTCGATGGGCATTCCGGCGATCTACGTGCCGGCCGGTCCGATGCTGCGCGGTAATTGGCGCGGCCACACTTTGGGCTCCGGCTCGGACGCCTGGAAATACTGGGACGAGAAACGCGCCGGTCGTATCGGCGACGACGAGTGGAACGAGATCGAAGGCGGCATCTCGCGCTCGTTCGGCACCTGCATGGTGATGGGCACCGCGGCGACCATGATGGCGATCACTGAAGCGCTCGGGCTGACCTTGCCGGGCGCGTCGTCGATCCCGGCGCCGGACGCCAATCATCCGCGCATGTGCGCCGCCGCCGGCCGCCGCATCGTCGACATGGTGTGGGAGGATCAGACGCCGGAAAAAATCCTCACCCCGGCCGCTTTCGACAATGCCATCCGCGTCCACATGGCGCTCGGCGGCTCGACCAACGCCATTATCCACGTCATCGCCATGGCGCGCCGCGTCGGCGTCACGCTGGACATGGCGCGTTTCGACGCCATCTCGCGGCAAGTGCCGGTGATCGCCAATATCACGCCGTCGGGCAAATATCTGATGGAGGATTTCTTCTATGCCGGCGGCCTGCGCGCGCTGATGGGCGAGATGCGCGAGATGCTCGATCTGTCCGCCGTCACCGTCAGCGGCCGCAGCGTCGGCGAGAATATCGCCGGCGTGCAGGTCTATCTGCCCGACGTCATCCATTCGCTCAAAGAACCGCTTTACCCCGAAGGCGCCACCGCGGTGCTCACCGGCAATCTGGCGCCGCGCGGCTGCGTCATGAAGCCGGCCGCCGCCGACAAGCGCTTGCTGGCGCATCGCGGCAGGGCGATCGCCTTCGAGAATTACGATGCGATGGCGGCCGCGGTTGACTGCGACGATCTCGATGTCACGCCCGACCATGTGCTGGTGCTCAAAAACGGCGGCCCGAAAGGCGGGCCCGGCATGCCGGAATGGGGCCAATTGCCGATTCCGAAGAAGCTTCTCAAGGCCGGCGTGAAAGACATGCTGCGCATCTCCGACGCACGCATGAGCGGCACCAGCTATGGCGCTTGCATTCTCCACGTCGCGCCGGAAAGCTTTGTCGGCGGCCCGTTGGCCTTCGTGCACACCGGCGACGAAATCGAAGTCGATGTCGCCGCGCGCAAAATCCATCTGCATGTCGGTGACGACGAGCTGTCACGGCGCCGCGCCGCCTGGACGCAGCCGGCGCCGCGCTATCTCCGCGGCTACGGCGCGATGTATTCCCAGCACATCGGCCAAGCCGACGAGGGCTGCGATTTCGATTTCCTGGAGGGCCAGGCCGCGATCGCGGAGCCTGAGATCCATTGATCGCGGGTCACCCCGCCGGCAGCACCACGGCGCGGCATTCGCCGAAGCCGATGCGAACGCGGCCCGGCTTCTCGCAATAGCCGCGGAAGATGATCTCGTCGCCGTCCTCGATAAAACCGCGCTTCTCGCCGCCGGGCAGCGCCAGCGGATCGCTGCCGCGCGCGGTGAGTTCGAGAAGCGAGCCCCAGCTCGATTTCTCCGGTCCGGAGACGGTGCCAGAGCCGAGGAGGTCGCCGCCGCACATATTGCAGCCGTTGCTGGTGTGATGCGCGATCATCTGCGCCACGGTCCAATAAAGCAGCGCGCAGGAGGTCTGCGTCACCCGCTGCGGCGCCGTTCCGCTCCGCCGCATGGCCTCGGTCGCGATATAGGCCTCAAGCGTAATGTCGAGGCCGCCCTGCATCCGATCGCCGGCATCGTCGAGATGGGGCAGCGGCGCCGGATCGCCGTCCGGCCGCGCGAAAGCTTTGCTGCGGAACGGCGCCAGCGCCTCCGCGGTCACCACCCAAGGCGAAACCGTGGTGGCGAAATTCTTGCCGAGGAACGGCCCGAGCGGTTGATATTCCCAGGCCTGGATGTCGCGGGCGGACCAGTCGTTGAGCAGGCAGAAGCCGAAAACGTGATCTGCCGCCCGGCCGATCGGAACCGGCTCTCCAAGTTCGCTCGGCGTGCCGATGTAAATTCCAAGCTCGAGCTCAAAGTCGAGATTGCGCGAGGGGCCGTAGCTTGGCGCCGCATCGTTTGGGCCCTTGCGCTGGCCGCGCGGCCGCTTGAACGGCATGCCGCTGACGCGGACCGAAGAGGCGCGGCTGTGATAGGCGACCGGCACATACTTGTAGTTCGGCATCAGCGGATTGTCGGGGCGGAACATCCGCCCGGCATTGCTGGCATGAAAGATCGAAGCAAAGAAATCGGTGAAGTCGCCGATCGCCACCGGCAGCCGCATCTCGGCCCGCACCATTGGCGTCAGGTGTTGGCGCAGCCTCTCGTCACCATGCGCGGTGCTAAGGCCGCGCGACAGCGCGAGCCGTAGCGCTGACCATGCCTGCGGCCCAAGCGACATCAGGTGATTGAGCGCCGGAACCGGGCAGCCCCGGGCCGCTTCTGCCGCTAGCCCGTCGAAGTACGCACCGGCCGCTGAAACATCGAGTATCTGATCGCCGATGGCGACACCGACGCGCGTTGGCGGTCCCGATGTCGGCCGATACACGCCGAATGGCAGATTTTGAACCGGGAAGTCGCAGCCGGGCGCGTTGGCGCTTTCGACGAAGCTTTTGCGCGCGGGATCGTGGGTTTCGTTGAGTAGAATCGGCATGGGTGGGAAACTCGCGTGGCGCTCAATGGGTGGGTTGTCGTTCCGCGTCGGCGCGGATAGCGTCGTAACGTTCGAGAAAATCGGCATACATGCGTTGCAATCCGTCGCGCAGCGGTATGGTGGCGCGCCAGCCCAGTTCGTTGATGCGCGACACATCGAGAAGCTTGCGCGGCGCGCCGTCCGGCTGCGACGGATCGAAGGTGATTTTGCCGCGATAGCCGACTACATCGGCGACGATGCGGGCAAAGTCGGCGATGGTCAGGTCTTCGCCGGTGCCGATATTGAGGAACGGCAGGTCGGAATAGCATTTCATGACGAACACGCACGCATCGGCCAAATCGTCGGCCGCCAGGAACTCGCGCCGCGGCGACCCGGTGCCCCAGACGGTTGCGCTCGGCTCGCCGTTGATCTTGGCCTCATGAAAGCGCCGCAGCAGCGCCGCCGGAACGTGGCTGTCGTCGGGATGATAATTGTCGCCGGGTCCGTAGAGATTGGTCGGCATCACCGACACGAAATCGGCGCCATGCTGCAGCCGATAGGCCTCGCACAGTTTGATGCCGACGATCTTGGCGATGGCATACCATTGATTGGTCGGCTCCAACGGCCCCGTGAGCAGCATGTCGGGCGACATCGGCTGCGGCGCAAGCCGCGGATAGATGCAGGATGACCCGAGATAGACGAGCTTCTTGACGGCGCAGCGATGCGCGGCGTGAATGATATTGAGCGCGATCGCGACATTGTCGGCGAGGAAGTCGGCCGGCAAGGTCGCGTTGGCGCGAATGCCGCCGACCTTGCCGGCGGCGACAAACACGGCATCGGGCTTGGCCTGCGCCATGAAGCGTTCGACCGCGTCCGCCTGCCGCAGGTCGAGGTCGCGGCGCAAGGCGAAAATGATGTCGCAGTCTTCACGTTCCAGCCGGCGCATGATCGCGGAACCAGCCATGCCGGCGTGTCCGGCGACGAAGACCCGCTTGCCACGTAAATCGAAAATGACGGGCGCGCCACTCATGCGATTTCGCCGCTCTAATCGTGGACCTGGCGCAGCGCGCCTTCGCGACGCATTTCTTTTAGATCGGCATCGACCATTTCGCGCACCAAGTCGTCGAACGTGACCTTGTGATGCCAGCCAAGCTTCTGCCGCGCCTTCGATGGATCGCCGAGCAGCGCATCGACTTCCGTCGGCCTGAAGTAACGTTCGTCGATTTCGATCAGCACGCTGCCGTCGCGTGCATCGATGCCCTGCTCGGTAAGCCCGGAGCCGCGCCATTCGATGGTCCGGCCGGTGCAAGCGAATGCTTTTTCGACGAATTCGCGAACCGAATGCTCTTCGCCGGTCGCCAACACGTAGTCGTCGGGCTCCGGCTGCTGCAAGATAAGCCACATGCCTTCGACATAATCGCGGGCGTGGCCCCAGTCGCGCCGCGCGGACAAATTGCCGAGAAACAATTTGTTTTGCAGGCCAAGCTCGATGGCCGCGACGGCCCGGGTGATCTTTCGGGTCACGAAGGTCTCGCCGCGCGTCGGACCTTCATGATTGAACAAAATGCCGTTTGACGCGTGCATGCGATAGGCTTCGCGGTAATTGACGGTAATCCAATAGGCGTAAAGCTTTGCCGCGGCGTAAGGCGAACGCGGATAAAACGGTGTCGTTTCCCGCTGCGGCACTTCCTGGGCAATGCCGTAAAGCTCCGACGTCGAAGCCTGATAAAACCGCACTTTCTCCTCGAGACGGAGGATGCGGATCGCCTCAAGAAGCCGCAGTGTGCCGAGCGCGTCGGCATTCGCGGTGTATTCCGGCGTCTCGAACGAGACGCGCACGTGGCTCTGCGCGGCGAGATTGTAGATCTCGGTCGGCTGAACTTCCTGAACGATGCGGATGAGATTGGTCGCATCGGTCATGTCGCCGTAGTGCAGGAAAAAGCGCACGCCCGAGCCGTGCGGGTCCTTATATAAATGGTCGACCCGGGCCGTGTTGAAAGACGACGACCGCCGCTTGATGCCGTGCACCGCGTAACCTTTGCCGAGCAACAGCTCGGCCAGATAGGCGCCGTCCTGTCCGGTTGCCCCGGTAATCAATGCAACACGATCAGCCATGGGATAGGTTCTAGAGGCTCCAGTCCGTCGAGTCTCGCGTTTCTTCTTGCTTATTCACGCCGGCGATGCGCCGCCGGCGTGCTGTCGCTCCCGTATCTGCTGATTCTCGCTTACGCGCCGCTGCGCTTCGGCGTCGATCGCGCGTTTGAGATCGGGATGGTTGGCGGTAAGCGTACGGAAGTCGGCGAGGTCGAGGATGAGAAGCGTCGACGGCATGGTGGTGGTGACGTTGGCGCTGCGCACCGAATCGCCGAGCAAAGCGAGCTCGCCGAAAAACGCCCCGGTGCCGAGCCGCACGGGCACCGGCTTGATATCGACCTGCACTTCGCCCGCGGCGATGAAATACATGCAGTCGCCGACCTTGCCCCGCCGGATGATGGCGACGCGTTCGGGCACTTCGAGGCGCCGCAGCATGTGGGTGATTTCGGTGATCGACGACGGCTCCAGCGACTGGAAGAACGGCACTTTGCTGACGAGATCCCAGGTCTGGATGAAATTGCGCCGCCGGGTTTCCGCGGCGAAACCGGTGGCGAGAATGCCGGTGGAAAGGCCGAAGCTGACGATGCCGAAGACCATGACGACGCCGCCGAGCAGATGTCCGAGCTGCGTGATCGGCACCTTGTCGCCGTAGCCGGTCGTCGTCAGCGTCACCACCGCCCACCACAGCGCTTCCGGCAGCGAATTGAAGGCGCCCGGTTGCACGCGGCGCTCGATCACGTACATGGCGGCCGAGGACAGAAACAGCACGATCAAGAACAGTGCGAACACGCTCGCCAAAGGCCTTGCCTCGAGCACGAAGACGCGGCCGAGCTGAGCGAAGCCCGGCGAGTTCTGGGCAAGCTTGAGCACCCAGAATGAGGCGAAGAGCCATGCATTGGGACCGCTCACTCCGTCGAGCAGCGCGACCGGGACGGCGATCACGCTGATGACGTCGACAAAAAACGAAAAGGAGAAGAAATGCTCCCTCGTCAAGCTGGCACGGATGGCCGTTCGCGCGCGAACCGCGCTCTCGACCGCAAAATAGGCGAGGCAGCACCACAGGCATGCCGCAAGCCAGCCGCCGGCCGCGCTTTGCAGCGCCGGCACGGTGTACGCCGTCATCGCCGACAAACCGACGGCAAGGACGACGACGCCCGCGACAGCGGAGGCGCTGAAGCGGCGCAACGGCGCGGTTAATTGCGCGACGAGCCCTATCGCGTCTTTGACTATCACGCCAACCCCGAAAGACCTGATTGCGGCAAAGCCGGAGGTAAATTACGCCGTCACGGCCGGATGGGCCAGCCGAAATTCCATTTTGAAAGCGGTCGGGCACCCCAAAACTTATTGACAGAAAAGGTAAATTCGTCCGCTGCCGGGCGTTCCCTATGCTTAAACTTGCCCCGCGATGCCGGTACACTGCCTTGACTGGTGCGTAGCCAAGCTGGGGCAATTTCATGACACGACGGCCGATCACACGCTTGGAGCTTGCCGGCTATCTGCTGTCGCCGTCGCTGTTCGTGATGGTGGTGCTGATGGTGGTCGAGGCCATGCTGGCCGCGGCGACGACATGGCTCGTCATCAATGCCGGACGCCGGGTCGCGGTCGGAGAATTCCTGATCACCGATCTGGTCTGGATTCTCACCGCGCAATCGACGTCCTATGTGGTTGGCGTGATCAGCTGGATTTTTGCCGAGCGGGCTGGCTATCGCGGCTTCGGCAAATTCATGCTGCGCTTCGCGCGCGAGAACCGCGACAAGGTCACGCTGCTCAACGAGAAGCCTTCGCGCGAGCAAGTCGAGCCGTTCCTCACCGGCGAGACGTTCCAGTGCTTCTTCAACGTCATGTACGAACTGGAGTTCGCGCTGAAGCTTTTCTTGGGTCTTGTTTTCAACGCCCTGGTGCTCGGCGCCGAGATCGATCCCAGCCTGCCGTTCGCCTATGTCGGCGCCTTCGGCACACTGTTGTTGATGCAATGGGTACTGCAGAAGCCGATCGCGAGCGCTTACATCGAAAACCAGCGCATGAACAACCGCATCACCGCGCAAGGCTACACCGCGTGGGATAATGTTTTTGCCGGCAACAGCTACAATCTGCGGCTTTGGTTGTTCGGCTTTAAGACCAAATTGCGCGAAGGCCTGGTGGCGCAGATCCGCGCCATCGTTGCCCGCGAGGGCATGAGCGCGATGAGCGGCATCGTCAGCCTCGCTATCGTCTTCGCTACCATCACCATGGTCGCATTGCGCCATGTCGGCGACACCGTATTGCTGGTCGCCCTAGCGACAACGCTGCCGCGGCAGATCGAAATGACCTACGAGCTGCATCTGCTCGCCAGCGGGTGGAACGATTTCATCGCGATCTGGACGCGGTTCGGCGGTGTCGCCGCCAATATGTCACCGCAGCCGGATGCGGATTTCGACAAGCGCATCAAATACGACCGTCTGGTGCTCCGCGAGGGCGATCACGCAAATGTGGTGTCGTCGCTCGGTGACGCCTTGCGCGTGGCGCTGGCGCAGCCGACCGGCCGCATCAATGTGCGCGGCGGCAACGGTACCGGAAAATCGTCGCTGCTGGCGAGTCTGAAGACCGACCTGAAGAAACGCGCCTATTATTGGCCGACGACGGATCGTTTGGCGTTCCAATTCGCCGGCGGCGTCGTTCCGGTCGACGTCGAGGAGGACGAGGAGGGCGAGCCGATCGTGGTCGCCGAAACGATGGACAAGAAGCTCGGCTTCTCCTCCGGCGAGCGGCAGCTCAAATCGCTCGAGGAGATCGTCAACGCGACCGACGCGCAAGTGTACCTGCTCGACGAATGGGACGCCAATCTCGACGCCGCGAACAAAGCCAAGGCCGATGCGCTAATCGACGCGCTCGCGGCGCGCGCCCGCGTGGTCGAAATCTCGCACCGGGACCAGGCGGTGTAAGCGTCCAGGAACGCGGTGAATTATCGCGTTTGGCACCCTTTCCGGGGTGTGACGCTCGGCACAATTGTCTGCTTGAAATGTGATACC
>Ga0182024_10005107_pt1 | contig 29643 bp, 25 predicted proteins | sample P32metaG_FD_120480 | JGI IMG/M metagenome (GOLD analysis project Ga0182024, IMG submission 120480) | Permafrost microbial communities from Stordalen Mire, Sweden - P3-2 metaG (Illumina Assembly) | ecosystem: Environmental > Terrestrial > Soil > Wetlands > Permafrost | place: Sweden: Stordalen...
CGGCAGCGGCGCCGAGATCATCAACCATAGCTGCAATCCCAATCTGGTAAGCCGCATTCTGAAAGGCCATGTCCTGTACATGAGCTTGCGTAACATAAAGCCAGGCGAGGAGCTGACCGTGAATTACAACTTCGACAAAGATGTCCGGACCTTTCCTTGCTCCTGCGGCGCGCCGTCTTGCGGCGGAGCGATTGGGAAAAGCAAGGAATAGTTCCTCAGCCCGATCGCCAAGGGTGGACGCCAATGTAAGCCGCCCCTTCTTGCCATGGCCTTTGGATCTGTTGGTCCTCCGTGTCTCCCAGCAGTACTTGCAGTTTGCAAAGTGAATGTGCGGCTTGCAAAACTACGCTGCAAATATGCGGAAGACTTGAGCTAAGACAAAACTGGCGAAGCACACCGCGCGACGATTCACCTATTTTTGAACCTTCCAGCCCGCGTGTCCATACTAGTACTCCTGAATCATTGAGCCCGAAAATTACATTTCAGTTCATCGGGAACGATGTTAATATTGACCCCTACCAGTAAGTCTAAGGAGAGCTCGATGCGTTGGCCATCGCTCGGATGGATAGTGCGTTCACAAGAGCAAACCTTTCTCTCTGTCCTACCAGTACTAGAAATGCAAAACCCCTGCAGGGAGTTGCGGTACTGAAGGCTGATTTAAATCTGGTAAAGGCGCAAGCATACTGAGTTCACGGGACATGTCCATTTCACCGATCCCCATTGGCAGCGATTACACTTCGTCCGGAGCTTTTCCTCGATGGATGCTGGAGAAAAACGACAGGCGGCGCGCGTGTGTGGCGCACCTGGTGATGGAAGCCGCCAGATCGCGTCCTGAGGCCATCGCGCTTTGTGCCGCTGCGGACACCCTGACATTCGGCGAACTGGCGGCTCAGGCTACCCGAATGGCCAGCTATCTCATTGAGCTCGGCGCGGGGCCCGACGTGCCGGTAGCTTTGTGCCTGGAGCGCTCCTTCGATTTCATTGTTTCGGCGCTTGCGGTGCTGCTATCTGGGGCCGCGTATCTCCCGTTGGATCCCACCTGGCCAAGCGCGCGTCTGCATAAAATACTGGACAACGCCCAGGCGTCACTCGTCATCTCGCGTGGTTCCCTGGCTACGCTGGTGGCTGGCCAGGCACAACGCACTATCGACCTCGACACGGCGGGCAGCGCGATGGATCGCTGCGATCCCTTAGCGGAACCCGTGGCCATCACAAGAGAGAATCTCGCGTACATCATTTACACGTCGGGATCCACCGGCGAGCCGAAGGGCGTCGAAGTCACCCACGGCAATCTTTTGAACCTTATTTTCTGGCACCGGAATGCCTTCGGGATCACGTTCCGCGATCGCGCCAGTCATCTGGCAGGCGTCGGCTTTGATGCCGCGGTATGGGAGATCTGGCCTCACTTGACCGCCGGCGCAACCCTGGTGCTGGTGGAAGAGCGGGCGCGTACGTCGGCCGATCTTCTGCGCGACTGGCTGGTGAACGAACGCATCACCGTAGCCTTCGTTCCGACCATCTTCGGCGAGTCCATGCTCGGTCAATCCTGGCCGGCGGAGACGGCCTTACGATATTTGCTTACCGGGGGCGAGGCGTTGCATCGCCATCCGTCGCCGGGCCTGCCGTTTCATGTCGTGAATAATTATGGTCCCACCGAATGCACCGTGGTGGCGACTTCGGGCGCGATTCCAGCCGCGGGGCTTCCGGACCCTCCCTCGATCGGCAAGCCGGTCGCGCACACGCAAATCCGCATCTTGGATAGCGAGGGCCATCCGGTTGCACCAGGCCAGACCGGCGAAATCTATATTGCTGGAACCAGCGTTGCGCGCGGCTACCGCAACAATCCCGCAGCCACGGCGGAGCGCTTCCTGCAGGACTCCATGAATCCCATCCCCGGCTCACGCATGTATCGAACCGGCGACCTGGGTTGCTTTCTCCCCGACGGACAAATTGCGTTTCGTGGACGCGTGGATACTCAGGAACAGATCCACGGTTACCGGGTCGAACCCGACGAGATCGTCTGCGTGCTGAACCGTCATCCCGCCGTTGCCGCCAGTGCGGTGGTGGCGCGCATCCGTAATGGCGGCAAGACTGGTTGCTCCAAGAGCCTGGTGGCTTACGTGGTGCCCCGTGAAACTACGCCGCTCTCGGCGTCCGGCTTGCGCGAATTCCTTTCGGCGACGCTGCCGCATTATATGGTTCCGTCCACGTTCGTACGAATTTCGGCTCTGCCCTCCAACTCGAACGGCAAGCTGGACCGCGCCGCACTGCCCGAACCAGCCGCCGCCAATCGCATCGAGGACGCCGGTTATCGAGCGCCCAGTACGCCGACGGAGGAGAGTCTGGTCGAAATTTTGGCGGCTCTGCTGGAAGTGGAGCGCGTGGGAACGGATGACAATTTTTTCCTCCTCGGATTCCACTCCCTGCTTGCGACTCAGGTTGCCACGCGGGTGTACGAGCGCTTCGGCATTCAGCTCGGCCTGCGGCATCTGTTCGAGGCGAAAACGGTGGGGCGTCTGGCCGCGGAGTTGGATCGCCAGCTCATGGAGAAGCTGAACTCGATGAGCGATGAAGAGGTCGCCCGTTATTTGTCCCGGTAGTTCGCAGCAAAATCATCGGAGCGGAATCACTCGGAGCAAAATCGACAATGGACGCCGACATTAGTTTGTGCCAGCTCATGGAGCCGGAAGTCATGGCCTTCCCGTATCGCTTGTATCGAGCGCTCCGTGAAACCGATCCGGTTCGCTGGGACCCTTTCCTGCACGCCTGGGTGGTCACCCGGTACGCGGATATCGTGACCGTGCTGAGCCGTCTGTCGGCGGACCGCACACTCACCGCGCAGAAGTTGGAAAGCATGGGACTGGCCGCGATGAACCCCATCATTCAGGTAATGGCGCAGCAGATGTTGTTCCGGGATCCGCCCGCTCATACGCGCCTGAGAACCCTTTGCGCCGCGGCGTTCTCTCCGGCGCGAATCGCCGTTCTGCGCGGGCATATTCAAGACATCGCGGACAGCTTGATCGATCGTTTCATTGGCAGAGGGACGGCCGATATCGTCCATGAGATGGCCGCGCCGATGCCGGCTATCGTTACCGCCGAGATGCTGGGCGTTCCGGTGAGCGACCACGAGAAGCTGAAGCAATGGTCGATCGACTTCGCCGAGATTCTGGGAAACTTTCAGCATCAGCCGGATCGCGTGGCGCGCGTGGCGGCCAGCGTCCACGATATGAGCGAATATTTCCGCGCCGCAATCCGCCGGCAGGAGACCGATCCTCACGAGGGGCTAGTGCTCTCCCTGGTACAGGCCGAAGTGGATGGAACACGACTGACGGAACAGGAAATTATCGCCAACTGTATCTTGACCATGATCGGCGGCCAGGAGACGACCACAAATCTGATCGGTAGCGGCTTGTTGACCTTGCTGCGCCACCCCGGGCAGATGCGGATGCTACAGGACGATCCGTCCCTGATTCCCGCGGCCGTCGAAGAGCTCCTGCGATTTGAAAGTCCCATCCAGCATACGGCGCGCGTGGCGCAGGAAGACTTTTCGCTGGGCGGAAAACTGATTCGGCGCGGTCAAACGGTGGTGGCGGTTCTGGCGGCGGGAAATCGCGATCCGGAACGCTTCCCGAATCCGGATGTATTGGATGTGAAGCGCGGCGATAAGGGACATCTGGCCTTCGGTTGGGCGGCCCATTTTTGCTTCGGAGCGCCGCTCGCGCGGATGGAAGGGCAGATCGCTTTCAGCGCGCTTTTGCAGCGCTTGAAGAACCTGGAGTTGGCGTCTGAAGATTTCGTTTGGCGCGAGAATCTCGGCTTGCGGGGACTCAGCGGTCTTCCAGTTCGCTTCGAAGCGTGCCGCGAGGAACTCCCGGCTTCGCGCTTCGAATTAGTCCACACCTAAGACGAGTTCTGAAGAATGACGCAAGGCGACACACTCTCGGAAGCCCGGCGGCAACTTCTCGAAAAGTTTCGACGAGGCGAATTGCAAGCCTCCAACGGAGCTCTTGAGCCTCTAATTGCCCGGCCGCGCGACGCGCTGGCTCCGCTGGCGCCAGGCTTGGAGCAGCTTTGGTTTCAGGATCGGTTGGCCCGCGACGCTCCCATCAATAACGAATCGTTCACCATTCACAAACGAGGACCGCTGGACCCGGCGGTCCTGAAGCGCTGCCTCGACGAGATTGCCCGCCGTCATGAGATCTGGCGATCGGCATTCCCGGCGATCGATGGAAAGGTGGTTCAACGAGTCGACCGGAACGTTCGGATCCAACTGCCATTCATCGACCTGAGCCATCTTCCCGTTGAGGAGCGCGAAGCGGAGGCCCTTCGAATCGGAACCGATGACGCCCGGTGTCCCTTCGATCTGAACGTGGCGCCCCTATTTCGAGTTTGCCTGGTCCGATGCAGTGAGCGGCGCCACCGCGTTTATCTCACGGTGCACCGTCTGGTGTTCGATTGCGTCGCGGTAGAGCGCGTGTTCATGAGGGAGCTGGCCGCGCTGTACAGCGCCTATTCCGCCGGCCAACCGTCTCCACTTCCTGAACTCGCGCTTCAATACACGGATTACGGCGCGTGGAAGCAGCGCCAGGCTGCCGGCCACAGTCACGCGGCCCAAATGGAATACTGGCGTCAGAACCTCTCCGGAGATTTGCCGCCGTGCGGGCTCCCTTCGGACCGCCCTCGCTCCACCGATCCTACCTATCGGAGTGGAATGGAAACGTGCAGCATACCCGCGCCGCTTGTCGAAGCGGTCAGGGAATTGGGTCATCGCGAGGGCCTGACGCCCTTCATGATTCTGCTGGCAGCGTTCCAGGTTCTGCTCTATCGCTATTCCGGAGCGGATGAGATCGTGGTGGGCGGCAAGACCAATGCGCGTACCCGGCCCGAGTTTGAGTCCTTGCTGGGATCTTTTGTGGAAACGGTTGTCTTCCGCAGCCCGATCTCAGCCGAGCTCTCCTTCCTGGAGTTCCTGGGACGCGTCAAAAGCACCGTGCTTGGCGCCCTGGCGCACAGTGAGATTTCTTTCGACGATATCGTGCGCGAACTGGCGCCCAAGCGCGACTCCAGCCGTCACCCCCTATTTCAAGTTCTGTTCTCGATGCGAGCGCCCTTCGGCGATTTTCCGGAGGGCTGGAATCTTACCGACATGGAAGTCCACAGCGGCGCGTCCGGTTTTGAGCTGTTCGTCGAATTTTCGGAGCTCCCGCACAGCTTTGACGGACGCTTCGTGTATAGCACCGGCCTTTTCGATCGCGCCACGATCGAGCGCTTGCGGGAAAATTTTCTGGTGCTCTTGCAAGAGCTGGTTTCCAATCCCTACCAGACCGTCTCGCGGGCTGCTTTGCTCACCCGGCAGGAACGGCAAACGCTGCTCGTGGATTGGAACGCCACAGGCAAAAGCCTGCCTGACGCACGCATTCACGAGATGTTTGAGGCCCAGGTGGAGGCTAACCCCGATCGCCCCGCGCTGGTTTTTCGCGGCCACCAGCTCACCTATGCCGAACTGAACGCACGCTCCAACAAACTGGCGCATTATCTTCGCCAAAACGGAGCGACGAATGGATCGCTGATCGGCGTTTACATGGAGCGGTCGTTTGAAATGGTTGTGGCGCTGCTCGCCGTTTTGAAATCCGGTGGCGCCTACGTGCCTTACGACTCGGAGCTTCCGATATCCCGTCTGAAAGCGATGCTCGAGGACTCCCTACCCGTTTGCGTGATCACCCAACGAAAGTACAGGGGAAACTTAGCGGACTACACCGGGCGAACGCTGCTACTCCATTCCCGCACCAAAGACTTCGACAGTCAACCGGCCTCGAATCCGCGGACACCCGTGGAACCCTGCGACGCCATTTATGCCATATACACCTCCGCATCCGGCGGCGCCCTCCAAGCCGCCATAAATACTCACGAAGCCGTTGCGAATCGCATTCTCTGGATGCAGGATCGGTTCCCGCTGCAAGCCGGCGATCGCGTTCTGCAGAAGAATCCACACAGCCTCGACGTGTCCGTCTGGGAATTCTTCGGACCCATTACTTGCGGCGCCACGCTGGTTATTGCCGAGCCCGGCCGCCACGACGATCCGGCTTACATCGCCAGCCTGATCGGCGCCGAACGAATCACGGCCATTCATTTCGCGCCATCTATGCTGCGCGAATTCCTGGGGGCAGCCAACCTAGCCCGTTGCGGCTCGCTCAAACGCGTCTTCACGAGCGGCGAACCATTGCCCACCGGCCTGTTGGAAAAGTTTTACCGGCGGCTGGGAGCGGAGTTGCACCGCCTGTACGGCCCTGAGGAAGCGGCCGGGGTAGTCGCGCATTGGGACTGCAGTGAGCAGGCGCTTTGCGCAACCGTACCGGCCGGACGGCCGATTTCGAATGTCAAAGCGTATATATTGGACCAGCATCTTGCGCCGGTTCCTGTCGGCGTCGAGGGCGAACTGCATATTGGTGGCGTCGCCGTCGCACGGGGGTATCTGAACCGGGGCGAACTGACCGCCGAGCGCTTTATTCCGGATCCATTCGATCGTCGTCCAAGCCGGCGTCTCTACAAGACCGGCGATCGGGCGCGCTTTCTGGCGGATGGAAATATCGAATACCTGGGCCGGCTCGTTCCCGGCGACACGATCCCGCCGGCTTTCGACGGAAAAACATTGTCGGCGCCTGAGTTGCGGCCGGAAGCGCAGCGTAAATTCGTCCCGCCCCAAGACGAAATTGAAGAGCGCTTGCTCACCTTGTGGAACGAGGTGCTGGGAGTCTACCCCATCGGCGTCACCGACAATTATTTCGACCTGGGCGGCCACTCCTTATTAGCCCTCCGGCTCTTCTCCGAGATCAAGTTCTGTTTCCAGCTCGAGCTGCCGCTCGCAACCTTATTCCATGCTCCGACCATTCGGACCATGGCGGGAGTAATTCGCGATTCCGGAGTTCAGGCGGCCGCGCCCATCGTCCCCATTCAAACCAACGGCACAAAGCCGGCTATCTTTTGTATCGGCGCTCTAAACGGTGAGGTGATCCTATTCCGGCGGCTGGCTTTGGAACTCGGGCCCGATCAGCCTCTCTATGGATTGCAGCCATTCAGTTTGTTGGATCGCCTTTCCACCGTGGAAACATTAGCTGGCAGCTATATCGAACAGCTTCGGCAGTGGGGCGAGCACCGGCCGTTTTGCCTGCTGGGTTATTCTTTCGGCGGTTTGGTGGCCGTGGAGATGGCTCGGCAATTGCGGGAGGCTGGTACGCAGCCACCCCTGGTGGCGCTTATCGACGCCAGCTACCTGGCGGGCTGTAAGGCTCACGAGCCCTGGAGAGATCGCGTGCGGCGTTATCGGCATCACGTCCACCAGATCGTACACGGCGAGCGGGGCTTTTATCATCTGGCCGACCGAATACGGGCGAACCTGGTTCGAAAAATACACAAGGTTTCCACGACCCTCGGAGTGGAGGCGCCAAGAATCGCGAGCGATATTGCCGGCCGGCAGCTGCTTGCGGCCGAAAGTTATCGCGCCAAGCCCTACCCGGGACCGGTGTGCCTCTTTAAGGCGGAATCGCAGCCGGAGTTTTTCGGCGGCGACCAGGACTTGGGCTGGGGCGAAGTTCTCACCGATCTGCGGATCGAAGAAATTCCCGGAGATCACACGACGATAAAGACCGGGATCAATCTGCAAATCCTGGCGCAAAAGCTGACAGCAGCCTTTGCGAACTTGCCCAGTTCCAAGGGCGCCGTTCAAAAGGCCGCAGCCGCGGCGTCGGGCGATTAGAGCCGAAGCTTTCAGGCGGCGGCGGTGATCGGTTGGACCTCGTCCGTAACGACTGAGAAACTACACAGTATGGCGGGACCAAAGGTGGTGGTCAGCGCGACATCGGCCGCATCGTACCCCACCGCCATGAGCACACGCCCGATGCGAGGCCGATTGTGGCGAGCGTCGAATGCCCACCACCGATCTTCCAAATAAACCTCGAACCAGGCGCTGAAATCCATCGGCGCAGCGGAGGCGGGGATGCCTATGTCGCCGAGATAGCCGGTGGCGTAACGCGCCGGAATGTTCATACAGCGGCAAAAACTAATTGCCAGGTGCTGGAAATCGCGGCAGACCCCTTGCCTCTCCCGAAAAACATCCAGAGCAGTCTTGGTAGGTCGTGCGAATTGATAGCCAAAGGTTACATAGTTGTGCACCCAATCGACGATGGCCTGGACGCGCGGCCAGCCCGGAGTGGTGTTGCCGAACAAGCTGATGGCGGTGTCAGAGAGTAGGTCCGTTTCGCAATAGCGGCTGGCCAGCAGAAAACGCAATGTTTCCGCGGGAAGATCCGTGAGCGGATGTTGCCGGGCGCCGGCACAAACCGGGTCGGGCGCACCGGAATCCTCGATCAGGCTCGAACTGAAGAGCCGGATGTTACCCACCGGCGCCAGAAATCGTGAACAAATGTTTCCAAAGACATCAATGTATTGTTCCACTCCGACCTGAGGATCGGTATGAAGAAAGTCCGGTTCGCGCAAGTCTTTCTGGCGCGACGGATGCACGCTGAGCATCGCAATGAAGGGAACTTCGGCGTTGTTTTGAAAGCGAATATCGTATCCCAGTCGAATCTGCATAAGGGGTGAAGTCGTCATGGCAGAAGACTTCAACCGTTAGACTCGACGGGGAAAGACTTGTGACGGGATTTGTCGGGGCTGGGTTCTTGATCTGCTCAGAACTACAATTGCTGTAGATAATGGAGATCGATGAAGCTGCCCTGGCCGCGTTTCCTTCTCGTCGCCGGCGCACTGCTGTTGCTTCTTTACCTGGGCGATTACGTTTCGATCGTATACCGGATTCCGAATGGACGTGAGCAATTCGGTTCGGTCGAGGTGCAGAAACTACTCGCAGTGCCGCAGAAAGATCATAAAACGGAATACATCGCCGATCCGCCACAAACGCAGCAGTGTGTTCACTCGCTATTTCCGCAGCTCGGGTTGACACCCTGTTGGTATTTGGCGCGCCACGCCAATCAACAGGTCGATTATTGAATTTGCTCGGATAGATTCGCCCGGCCGCAGTCGCACATAGCCAACTACGGCCTCTCGCGCGAGCGGCCCATTCCGTCGGCAGTTAAGTTTGGCAGATAAGCGACACTGAGTCCCTTCCCTACCGGAATGATGGTGTGCGAAATGCCCTCAATCGCTTCTACCCGAGCGAGGTAGCCAGCGATCTGATCCGGGTGGGACATAGCATTATCGGCCAAAAGCAATGCGGGTAGTGACAGTTTGGGTAACAATATATCCAACTGTTTGGGCGCATGACGCGGTCCGCATCGAAAAATGTGCAGTCGAAGGGGCCGGGCAGACGGGCAGCAATCTCGGTCGCGTCACCCAGAACAAGATCAACGTAGCGAAGCAAATCGACAGCGGCCAGATTTTCACGGGCCATCGCCTGTTTGCCCGCATCTCGGTCGATACTTGTCACCCGCCCCCCGCGTGGCCCAATCGTTGATGCGAGCCAAATGGTGCTGTACCCGTTCGAAGTTCCAATCTCCAGCAGATTTCGAACACCAGCTATCCGCAAGAGCACGGCGATGACTTCAGCGGTCGCAGGCTCAAGATTTAAGAACCTCCGCGAGTGCTCTGTTTCCGTTGAGTCATGTTCTAGCCCCTCCGCTTCAAGCCGCTTGCGCAATTTCGAAACTTCCGTGCGCATGGGGTACCCGTTAGAAATCATACTCCTCGAAGCGGCGGTTCAGATTGAGGAAGATTCATCGGGGCCAAAGAATCCGGGCGCCGGTGCGATACGTCTAATTGGATGTGAGCGCACTGATCGAGATAACCCGGGAGGGCGTGGTGCGGGCGTTGGATGAAGCCAAAGAGAGGTTCATTCGCGCCGACGCCGCCTTGAAGACCTTCCGATTCTCGTATCCGGCCAAGTCAGATGAGTTTGAAGAATGGAAGCAATTGAGGGACGCATGGGATCAGCGCGACGAGGAATTACAAGCGGCGCGTGAGGACCTCAAAGATTTCGACTCCGGCAAGCTGACCACAATCAGCGAGTAGCGACGCTCCGAGTCCTCCTTGTTTTAAAGATTGCTAGGCGACGCGATGGCGGGAGCCATACTCTGCGCAATCGTCACGAATTCGGAGGTGAGGCTGCCTGAAGGGTTTGGTGAGCGCGGTAGGAATCGAACCTACAACCTACTGATTAAGAGTCAGTTGCTCTGCCAGTTGAGCTACGCGCCCGTTTGCGGGAATCACCGATGATGGCCTGGCGCTTTGTGAAATTCACTCGCGCCAACTTTTCGATTGTAGCATCGCTCGGGTTCATAGATCAGTGGCTTCTTTCGGCGCGAAGGAAGCTGCGGCGATCTGTGCGATGTCCAAAAGTTTAGGCGGCGTCGCGGAAACTCCCGCCAGCGCGTCGCGGAACATCGTGTTGCAAAACGGGCAGGCTGCCGCCACTACGCTCGCGCCCGTGGCCACCAACTCTTCGGCGCGCTCCACGCTGATCCGCTTGCCTTTCTCTTCCCCCAGGAACACGAGGCCACCGCCCGCGCCGCAACAGAACGATCGCTCGCGCGACCGCGGCGGATCGGTGAGCGTTCCATACTTACTGACGACATCGCGGGGGGCATCGTACACGTTGCGGTATCGGCCCAAATAGCACGGATCGTGATACACGATCTTCTCGCCCGCGCCCGCCCGCTCCGGCAACTGATCCAGATGCCGCGCCAGAAATTCGCTGTGATGTTCAATGGGTGGGGCCTGCCCGTATTCCAGCCAATCCGTGCCGATGGTTCGCACGCAGTGCGGACAAATCGAAACGATGCGCTTCACTTGGGCTTCGCGCAGCGTCTCCAGATTGCTTTCGGCAAGCTGCCCGAAAGCAAGATCGTTGCCCAAGCGACGGGCCGGATCGCCGGTACACTTTTCCTTCCGCAAGACGCCGAAGGTGACATTCAATCCTCGAAACACTCGCACCAGCGACGCGATGATTTCCCTGCCCTGCGGATCGTACGCGCCCATGCAGCCGAGCCACAGGCAATACTCCTGCGATCCATCGAAGATGGGCAGCTCCTGCTTCTGGACGAATTTGTCGCGCTCGCTCGACGAAAAACCGAGCGCGTTGCCGTTGCGTTCCAGATTCAGGAACAGCTTGGTGCCGTAGTCATCCTCCCATTTGCCGGTGTTGACCGCCCCGCGCCTTAGCCCGATGATCATCGGCAGATGCTGGACTCCTACGGGGCATTGAAACTCGCAGGACCCGCAGGTGGTGCACTGGAACACGGCTTCCTGTGAGAGGTGTGCACCGAGCAATGGCTCTTCACTCGCCGGTCCAAACTCGTTCAGATACCCGCGAACCCCGAGCGCGATTTCCTTGGGGTTCAAGATTTTTCCGGTATTGGTGGCCGGGCAGTGTTCCGAGCAGCGGCCACACTCTACGCACGTGAAGGCCTGAAGTGAAATCAACTCGGTGATGTCTTTGCCGGTATCGAGGCCGAAGTCGTCGTCGCCCGCGAGCGGCGGAATCTTGCTGAACGTATCGCGTTTTAAGAAGACCGTCGCCGGGCTCAACACCAGATGCAGATGTTTGGTGTGAGGGACCAAAGGCAGGAACACGAGGATCGTGAGCGTGTGCGCCCACCACAGCAGGCGGCTCGATTCCCAGCCCGGCGCGAAGGTCGCGAGATACGTGATCATCAGCAGGAAGATCAGCAGCGCGATGATGCCCGATTCGGGCGACAGCGGGCCCAGCCATTTCGGCCGGATCGCAAATCTCCGGAAGGCCAACCCGGCGATGGAGACAGCCACCGCGACCGCAAAGACCGCGGCAAAGTCAAAATAGAACGGCCCGAAGATTCCAGCACGGTCAAGAAATCCCAGCCGCACCCCTTCGGCGAAATGATTGGCCGTGATCAGCGCAAATACGCAGAATCCCCAAAACACCAGCGCGTGAGCGATTCCCGGCAGTGGCCGCTGGGAAATCACTTTTCCTTGCAGCATTACTTCCCAAATAAAATCGGCCATGCGGCGGGCCACCGGCTGGATGCGAAAATCGGGGTCTGGCTTGGACTGGCGGATGACCCGCCACACTTTTCGGAATCGCAACCAGAAGCCGATAATGGAAGCCGCCAGCAGAACAAGGAACAGGGCCGACTCCGGCCAGGACAGTTGGGGCACCAACTGCGAGTGTAGCGCAGGCATCTGGAGCGTAGTCCTCGCGGCCCTATAAAGACACCCGCCCTAAGCTACGATAGATGAATTGGGGGCTAAACGTTTGCGATTCATTATGTCTGGGGCCGCGGGTTTCATCGGCTCGCACCTCTGTGACCGTCTGGTGGCCGAGGGGCATCAGGTAGTCGGCTATGACAACTTCATGACCGGAGACGCTCGCAATCTTGAGCATTTGCAGGGCAATCGGGCGTTTGAGTTTCGGGAATGGGATGTGTGCCGGCCCTTTCAGCCGGAAGGACAGGTGGACGGCGTGCTGCATCTGGCATCGCTCGCCAGTCCCAAGGATTACTTCGACCACCCTATCGAGACTCTCGACGTGGGTTCGGCGGGAACCCGCAATATGCTGGAGATCGCGCGGCAGCACCAGGCGCGTTTCATGATCACTTCAACGTCGGAGTGCTACGGCGATCCATTGGAACACCCGCAAGTGGAGACCTATTGGGGCAATGTGAATCCGGTGGGAGTGCGCTCGTGCTACGACGAAAGCAAGCGTTACGCCGAAGCGTTGACGATGGCGTATCATCGCGTGCACGGCGTGCGGACTACCATCGCGCGCATCTTTAATACCTACGGCCCGCGCATGCAATTGAAGGACGGGCGCGTGGTGCCCGCGTTCATCGATCAGGCTCTGCACGGCGAACCGATGACGGTTTTTGGCGACGGAACGCAAACGCGCAGCTTCTGCTACGTTCGCGACCTGGTGGACGGACTGTTGCGCTTAACGTTCTCCGACGAGCGCTATCCGGTGAATCTGGGCAATCCGCAGGAACTGACGATTCTCGAATTCGCCGAGCGCATCCGCCGGCTCACCGGAACCACGGCCCAGCTCGAATTCAAACCGCTCCCGCAAGACGATCCCAAGAGGCGGCAGCCGAACATCGGCAAGGCGAAAAAGACCCTGGGTTGGGAACCCAAGGTCAGCCTGGAAGACGGGCTCAAGGAGACTATCGAGTACTTCCAGAGCCTGCCTTCGCCGGTTCTCGCACGGTAAAAGCCGGCGCTACTTCGATCCAGACCTTCGCGGCGGCGGCTTTCCCCAGTTGCACCGGTTTCCCAGCGATGCGCAAGGTGAGCGTGTCGTCGTAATTCGACGCCGTCATGCGCACCACGGCGCCCGGATGGATGCCGAGCCCATGCAGATATTCCAGCAGTCGCCGGTCGCGTTCAAAGACGCTCACCACCATGGATTCCGACTCCGGAGGCGCCTCGTCCAACGTGCGCAGACCCCGGTCGCGACGATCCTGCGGCGTGTCGCCCTCCACGCGATTCCCGTGCGGGCAGGCCTCGCCGGTGCCCAGCTTTTCAAGCAGCCGCCGCTCGAAGTCCGCCGAGACGGCGTGCTCCAGTTGCTCGGCTTCCTCGTGGACTTTGTACCACTCCATGCCGAAAAGTTCGGTGAGCATGCGCTCGATCAGATAGTGCCGGTTGAGCAGCCGATTGGCGATGTCGCGGCCGGCGGAAGTGAGTGAAAGCGTTCCATCGCGCCCGCTGCGAATCAGCGCGTCCCGCTTCAGACGCTTGATGGCCATGGTGACCGCGGGCGCCGACACGTTCAGCCAGCGCGCCAGGGTGGCGGGGATTACGGGTTCGCCTTCGCTTTCGGCCTCCGCAATCGCCTTGAGGTAATTCTCCTTGGAGACAGTGATTTTCACGCCATATCAAATTGTATCGTCAGTGCGTCTCGGGATGGCGAGCGTCGCCGCCGCGCCGTAACAGAAGGACCGTAATCTGTCCGTAAGGGCAGGGGAACTGTGGCGCACGCGCTCGGCGTGCAGCGTTCACACAATCTTGTGAACGGGTTCGATACTTCCACACGGCACGCACGAGGGTGCGCCACGAGGCACTTAGAGTGAGGCTGGGATCGCGTTCAGGTTTGGCGAACGGATGCTGGAGCACTCAATACTCAACGGACATCAGAAACAGCCCCCGTGCGGGCGCCGTCGGGCCGGCCGGAATCCGGCAGCCTGGTTCCAGGCGCGCCAAAAATCCGGCTCGATCCAGGTTTCCCTTCCCCACTTCCAGCAGGACACCCACGATGTTCCGCACCATATGCTTCAGAAAGCCGCTGCCGGTGACGCGATAAATCAGACGCTCGCCTTCCTGCGCCAGCTGCGAACAAAAAATGGTCCGCACTTTCGACAATTCTAATTCGTCGCGATCGTCCGACGCAGCGAACCCCGCGAAGTCGTGCTCGCCTTCGAGCAGGGGTGCGGTGGCGATCATCTCTTCGACCGCCAGCGGGTAAGGATGATGGTAGACGTAGCGCCGTTCGAAGGGCGAACAAATCTCGCCACGAAAGATGCGATATTCGTAGCTCTTCCTCGTGGCTTGGAAGCGAGGATGAAAATCGGGCGGGGCTTCCTCGACGCGCAGCACGCGAATGTCGCGCGGCAGCAGGCGGTTTAAGGCGCGGCGGAGATTATCCACCGGAATCGGATTCTGGATGGAAAACGCCGCCACCTGCGCGACGGCGTGAACACCGGCGTCGGTGCGGCCGGACCCAGCCACTGGCGCCGGCCGTCCCTCGATCTGTGAGATCGCTTGTTCGAGCGCGCCCTGAATAGTCGGCAGCCCCGGTTGCACCTGCCAGCCGTGATAGCCAGTGCCGTCGTAGGAGACCAGAATCTTGATGCGCCGCATGGAACGGGTAGTTTTCGAGTCCCCATCGGCAAGTTTAGCGCAACGTGTAACTCCAGCTAGGTAACAGTCGCCAAGTCTTAGCATGTTAAAATCGTGCGAACCCGAAGGTGTGGTTCTGTTTTCATTTTCAATAAGTTGAGGTATCTTCAGGATGCATTTTTGGCGTTTACGATGGTCCATCTTGCTGCTGTTGGCGGGCTCCGCAGCAGCCGAGAACGCGGTCAGGATCGACCCGGCTCAGGGGCCTTTAGCCCGCTTCACCCGTCCTTTTCGAGCGCGGCCGGTTCCCGCCGTGAATCTGGCTAACTCGGGGCGGCTGGAATCTCTGCTGCATGCGGGAAACCTCTATTTGTCAGCTCAAGACGCGGTGGCCCTGGCGGTGGAAAATAACCTGGATATCGAAGCCCAGCGCTACGGCCCGCTGTTAGCTCTGGAGGTGTTGAGACGGGCGCGAGCCGGGGGCGCGCTGCGAAACGTCGGTGTTGGCGTGGCGGCCGGACCTTCCAGTGTCAGTCTGGCGGGAGTTACGGTCACCACTATCGGTGCGGTCGGCACTGCCGGCCAAGGTGTCAGTTCCGGCGGAGGCATCGTGACGCAGCTAGGTCCGCCCATCTCGTCGTTCGATCCCACACTGACTCTCATAGGAAGTGTCGCCCATAGCACCAGCCCGCAAAGCAACACCATCCTCACCGGGACCACCGCTTTGATCCAGCAGAACCGAACCTTTCAAGCGGTGTACAACCAGAACTGGGACTTTGGTCTGGGCGCCCAGTTCACGTTCTACAACCAATACACCAACGTAAACAGCGCGCTCTTCAGCATCGATCCCTACACCACCGGGTACCTGGATATGCAAATAACACAGAACCTGCTCTACGGCTTCGGATCGGCGGTGAACGGGCGTAATATCCGCGTGCAGAAAAACAACATCAAGGTGAGCAATCTGCAATTTCGCTCGCAAGTGGCCACCACGGTGTCCTCCGTTCTCAACCTGTATTGGGATTTAGTCGAGTTCTGGGAAGACGTGCGCGCGCGGCAACGGGAACTTGCGGCTGCCGAACAGCTTTTGGAAAACAACCGGAAGCAAGTGGAGGCAGGGACGCTGGCATCCATCGAAGTGACTCGCGCCGAGGCTCAGGTCTACGTCAGCCAGCAAGACTTGCTGATCTCACAGACCAATCTGCTCCAACAGGAAACGGTTCTGAAGAATGCCATCAGCCGCAACGGGATTGCCAATAGCAGCCTGGTGGACGCACATGTGATCCCGCTCGACACCATCACCATTCCGGCTAAGGACGAGACCCCGCCCGTGGATCAATTGGTGCAAGAAGCCCTCGCCCTCCGGTCTGAGATCGCACAGAGCCGCTTGAACATCGATAGCAACAAGTTGAACCTGGTGGGCATCAAGAATGCCTTGAAACCCACCCTGCAAGCCTTTGCCGAGCTGACCAACAATGGGCTCACAGGACCGATCACTGCGCTCGGCGAGCAATCGCCAGGTGTCGCTTATTTGGCCGGCGGCTATGACAACCTGCTGGCGCAGATGTTCCGCCGCAACTATCCCAACTATTCCGCCGGTATCGCGCTGAACATTCCGCTGCGGAACCGCGCGGCGCAATCCGACTATGTCACTAGTGAACTGGAGCTGCGGCAGAACGAACTTGGCCTCCAGCAAAATATCAACCAGGTTCGTGTCGACGTGCAGAACGCCGTGATCGGATTGCAACAAGCGCGCGCACGTTACGCCGCCGCTGTCAAAGCCAGCACCCTGCAGCAACAGACTCTCGATGCCGACCAAAAAAGATTAGCCCTGGGGGCATCCACCGCTTACCAGGTCGTGTTGGATCAGCAAAACGTCGCCAGTGCGGAAAGCTCCGAGGTGCAAGCGTTAGCCAATTATAGCCACGCGCGCATTGGGCTAGACCAAGCCATTGGTCGGACGCTGGAAGCCAACAACATTACCTTCGATGAAGCTTTGTCTGGAACGATATCCCGGCCCTCGCAATTACCCGCCACGCTGCCCACGGACGTGCACCCATGATGGTCCGCTTGATATCGCTCCCTCCGGTCGCGGCTCAGAAAATTGCTCTCAGCGTTCACCGTCGCTTACGGAGCCGCGACCAAAGGGAGCGAAAAAACCTGACGCGCGCGGTTCTGCGTACCGCATTGTGGGGTCTGTGCTCCGCCGCTCTGCTCAGCGCCCAAGAGCCCACCGTTGAGCCAGTTCGCCCAACGGCTTTCATCGCGGTGCGGCCATACCTCGCTCCGGAAGTTCCCCCCGTACGGTTGGAAAATTCCGGGCGCTTGGGCAACTTGGTCCGAGCTGGCATGCTTTACTTGACCGTCCAGGATGCTGTCGCGCTCGCGCTGGAGAACAATCTCGATATCGAGGTCGCGCGTTACAACCCGATTCTCGCAGAGTGGCAATTGGAGCGCTCCCGAGCGGGCGGAGCATTGCCCGGTGTCCCGAGCAACGCCGCTCAGGCCGGTAACGTCGCCAATGGTCAGGGCGTCGCTGGGAGCCAGGCAGCCGCTGGTGTGAACACGGGAGGCAATGGAGGCGGAGGCACCGCATCCACCAATGCCACCATCGCTCAGATTGGTCCGATCAGCCAGACGCTGGACCCCGTCATCCAGGAATCCACCGTGTTCAGCCATCAGACCGCCCCTCAATCCGACACCGTGCAGAGCGTCCTGCCGGTGCTCATTTCCAACACCAGGAACTCTACCTTTTCGTATCAGCAAGGCTTTCTGATTGGCGGCAACGTCACCGTTAGCTACAAGGATAGCTATCTGAACGAGAATGCGCCGACCGACGTATTGAATCCTTCCTCGGCTCCCAGCCTCAGCATAACGTTCCAGCAAAACCTCCTGCGTGGCTTCGGAGTTGCCGTGAACGCCCGCACCATCCGGGTAAGCCAAATAAACGTCAAAGCTTCCGCCTTGAATTTCAAGACCCAGGTGAGCAATACGGTGAACCAGGTACTCAACCTTTACTATGCGTTGTCGGCCGGATATGAAGATATCAAAGCAAAATCGAACGCCGTGGACGTGGCACAGCAATTTTACGAGAACAGCGGGATTCAGGAACGGGCGGGAACTTTGGCTCGTCTGGACGTGATTACCGCCGAGTCTCAGCTGGCCACCGCGCAATACGACCTGGTGAATTCCCAAACCAATCTGCGGCAGCAGGAGCTACAGTTAAAGAACCTCTTGAGCCGCAGGGGCATAGCCGACCCGGTGCTGGCTTCCGTCCAAATTGTTCCGCTCGATCGCATTGCGGTGCCGGAGACGGACGAGTTACCCCCGTTGAAGGACCTGCTCAAAACAGCCCTCGACAATCGCAGCGATCTCGCGGCTGAACGGCTCGGCATCACCAGCAGCGAAATCTCGGCCCTTGGCACCCGGAACGGAATTCTGCCTTTACTGGTCGCGATTGCAACCGAGAGCGCCGCCGGTTTGGCGGGTACGCCCAAAACCGTCGTGAGCAGCTTCGGAGTCCAAACCGCCAACCCTTATTTCAATGGCGGAATCGGCGACGCGGTCGGCCAAGTCTTGCGGCGGAACTTCCCCACCAATCGCGCAGCCGCCTATTTTCAGACCCCGCTGCGGAACGATCAAGCGCAAGCCGACTATGCGATCGACCAGTTGCAGCTTCGCCAATCGCGGATCCAGTTAAGCAAAGATCTCAATCAGGTCGCGGTGGATGTCTCCAATTACCTGGTGGCGATGCGCCAGGCGAGAGGGCGTTACCGCGCCGCTGTCCAAACCCGCATTCTGCAGCAGCAGTTATTGGATGCGGAACAAAAGAAACTGGCTGGAGGAGCATCCACACCCTACAATGTGGTTCAGCAGCAACGGGATCTCGTCGCCGCGCAGTCGGCCGAAATTGCCGCGCTGGTTGATTTCAGCAATGCGCGGGTAGCGCTGGACCAGACGCTCGGCACCACGCTTGAGGCGAACCATGTATCCATCGAAGACGCCCAGGCCGGTAAGGTTCAACGGGTGTCGTCGCTTCCGGAGCCATCCAGGTAGAGCAACGTTACGAGGTTCGGCTTTTCAAAGTCCAAATGTCGACACCGTTCAAGCAACTTCGGCGCCCGTGACAGCGATGTAGAGGTCCGGTACGTCCCAGAGTGGCAGGCGAGCAGGCAATCTGTTCCATATTTGCACAAGGAACGTTCCAACCGGGTAATTTTTTCTAGCCCCCCCGAGCCCTACACCTCGAAAATAAGCCCCTTTGGGTTTTGGCGAGACGCGTGCAATCGATACCGGCGTGAAATCAAAACAAGCTCAAGGAGCAGAGGTCGTTCCTCAGTAATTTCCCCTTCGTACTCTCCAAGCTAGAAACTTCTTAAGATCCCCTACTGAACTCCCTCCCGACCCGCTCCTTGAGTTTTCACAACACCGATTTCCTCACGGCGATACATTCACCCACCCCAGCAGCAGAGGCTGCGAATAGCCCGGAGGCGTGAAGTACACAAACGCCCCCAGGTCACCACCGAATTGAGTTGGGATCGTGAAATTGATCTGCATCAGCCCATCGATCAGGCCTGGTGCGGCTCCTGCATACTGGACGGTTTCGGTAATATTCGTGTGCTCGTTGCTTAACGTAAGCTGGCAGGTGTTGCAAAAGTTGTTCGCGCCCGTCGCGACAGCCCCGTCGACAGGTGCACCCGTGGCTCCGAATCCGGTGGCCCAGATCGTGACAACGGTTCCCAGCTTGGCTGGGTTCGCCATTTTATTGAGCGTGCCGTCCTGATTGATTACCGCCATCGACCCGGCGTTCTCGAACACGGCAAAGTTGGTGCCGACCACCGCCATACGGAAATCGGGAAGCGCCACTGAATTGTTCACCACCTCCACCGGCGCGATCCCGTTGGTAAGGCCCCCGCTCGCTATGCCTAAAGGAAGCTCCGCATTGATCTGCGAAGCCGAAACATACAGCAAGGGAATCGGCGTGCCATACACCAAGACCTGGACTCCGCCGAGTGACGTCGGAAACAAGCCGTTCGCGGGAGTGGCCGTCACGGGAGTGGTTGGCCCCAGTCCCAAGCCGTAGATCGAGATGATTTCGCCCGGAGCGATGGTCCCCGTAAGTTGACCCGACGCCGCATTGACGATGCTAAGAGCGCGAGGAGCCAATGGTTGCCCTTCCGCGATCGTCGATATCAAGCCAAAGGAGCCTGCAAAATGAACCACGCCGCTCTGATCGACCGCAATGTCTTGCCCGGCCGCGCCTGCGGGAAACGGCTCTGAGTACAGAACGGCAGAGCCATCCGCGCTCAATTCAGCCACGGAGTTTCCGCCTGTCAGCCATAGGTTATCGGAACCGTCCAGGCTGATCGCGTTGGCCGTGCTGGGATTGAAGGCGCTCAGGGGGGTAGACCAAACCGTCGTGCCGGCCGGACTCAGCTTCGTGACGAATCCCCCAGCGTCAGTGTATCCGGCGACATAACCATTACCGGAAGCGTCGGCAGCGATCGGCTTCGCCGGGGACGTGTCGGGAGTGCTGGAATTGCCAACGCTCGCAGCCGCTCCGAGATAAGTGAAATAAACCAGTTCGTTTCCAGCGGCATTGATCTTGAAGACGAATCCCGGTCCGGAGCCACCGGTCGTTGTCACCGGAAGATCGGTGGCGCCGGTGTCGCCGGCCACTAGCGCGTTCCCCGCTCCGTCAATCGCAATCCCGATACCCATTGTGATGGAAACAGGAAAACAAAAAGCACAGTTCGCTGGTCCTGCAATTACCGTGGAATACAGGATTTTCTGTCCCGTGGAGTTGAGTTTGGTCGCGAATAGGCCAGAAACTGGAGCCGAGCCCCCGGTCACAGGTGACGCCGGAAGTCCCGGCGTGGTGGGAAAATCGCTGGCCTCCGTAAAGCCGGTCACATAGACATTGCCGCTTTGATCCGTTGCGATGCCATTCATGCCGCTGCTGCCAAGCGTACCGCCGAAATACGAAGAATAAAGCACCGTTCCATCCGGCGCTATTTTCACCAAAGATCCGACTCCGTTGCCAACCGACGTGGACTGCAGCGGGTTCACGAGCGGAATACCGAGGTTCTGGCCTCCCACCCAAACGTTACCATCCGGATCGACGGCGATGGCATTGGTATAGCCTGGCCCCAGCGAGACGGTAAAAACGATGTTGCCGGCAGGATCCAGCTTCGTGACGAAAGCGTTGATTCCGGTTACATACGTATCTAAAACATTGCTTCCAGTTACATACGTGTTTCCCGCCGAGTCTGTAGCAATCGCGGCGACGCCACCGGACTGACCCACGCCCGAGGGCCCAATGTAGGTCGTAAAATCCGCGCAATAGGCCGTCGAAATCGAAATCAAGAGCGAAATTATTAAACGCATGCCGGGCAATCCTCTCAAACGTATCATCGCTGCCGCAGGGCTTAAAGTAGAAGGATGCTCCGCATCGTGTCCCTGATCGCCAGCGCCAGTGAGATTGTTTCTTCCCTGGGACTCAGCCGGTTTCAGGTGGGCCGCTCTCACGAATGCGATTTCCCGCCGGAGATCCTCGCGCTGCCGATTTGCACCTCGCCGGCCTTCCCCACCGATGGATCGAGCGCTGAAATCGACCAGCGAGTGAAAGAGCGGGTCGCGAGCGCGCTATCGGTTTACGAAGTGTCGCGCGAGATGTTGGACGCGTTGCAGCCGACTCATGTTATCACTCAAACACAGTGCCGCGTCTGCGCCGTCAGCTTGGAAGACGTAGAGCGCGCGCTGACGGGCTGGGTGACCAGCCGTCCCAAGCTGGTGGCGCTGGAGCCAAACGCGCTGGCCGATGTTTGGAGCGACATCCAGCGCGTCGCGGCCTCCTGTGGCGTCCCCAAACGCGGGGAGGAAGTTATCGAACAGCTTCAAGCCGAAATGCGGCGGATCTCGAAGCGAGCCGGCGCGGCTCCTTTACGGCCGCGTGTTGCATGCATCGAATGGCACGAGCCGCTGATGGCCGCCGGCAACTGGGTCCCTGAATTGGTGGAAATGGCCGGCGCGGTGAACCTGTTCGGGCAAGCGGGCGCACACTCACCCTGGATGAACTGGCAGCAACTGGTGGACGCCGATCCGGACGTCATCGTCAGCATGCCCTGCGGCTTCGATCTGGCACGCACTTGCGCTGAAATGTACTGGCTCACTGACCGGCCGGAATGGCGAACGCTGCGCGCCGTGCAGACGGGCCGGGTGTACCTGGCTGACGGCAATCAATATTTCAATCGTCCGGGCCCCAGGCTGGTGGAGTCGCTCCAGATCCTGGCCGAGATCCTGCACCCGGAGGCGTTTGAGCCGACGCTGGAGGGTATGGCGTGGCGCGTGCATGAAAAACTTGCAGCATGAAATCACACGCTCTCGTCCTATTGGCCGTGTCCGCCTCTGTGGCGCTCGCTCAGTCCGCGAGCCAGACACCCATCCGCCGCGTTGATCCCGCTTTCGATCGACTCATTTCGCCCACAGCGAAGATCGAAAAAGTCGCAGGCGGATTCCAGTTTGTGGAAGGCCCGGTTTGGTATCGCAAGGGCGGCTATCTGCTCTTCAGCGACATACCCGGCAACGTGATCATGCAGTGGTCGCCCAAGGGTGGCGCGACGGTTTTCCGCGACCACATCTATGCGGACTCCTATCCGGCCGGCAAGCAGGTTGGGACCAACGGCCTGACGCTCGACAAACGGGGTCGTATTATCGCGGCCGAACATGGCAATCGGCGAATATCGCGGATCGCGCAGGACGGAAAGCTGACGGTTCTCGCCGATCGCTACGAAGGCAAGCGCTTGAACAGCCCGAACGACGTGGTGGTCAAAAAGAATCAGGACATCTACTTCACCGATCCGCCGTTTGGTCTGCTGAACCCTGGACAGGGCTTGCAGGATGCCGCGAAAAGCCCGTTGCGCGAGCTGAATTTCAACGGAGTCTTTCGCATCACGGCGGCCGGAAAGATCGATGCCGTGGTGAAGGACATCGCGCTGCCGAACGGACTGGCCTTCTCACCAGACGAAAAGAAGCTGTACGTCGCCAATTCCGCGGGCAAGACATGGAACGTGTATGACGTGAAGCCGGATGGAACGCTCGCGAACGGGCGCATCTTCTTCGATGCGGACAAAGAGACCGCGCCGGGCCTTCCGGATGGGATGAAGGTCGACACGGCGGGCAACGTGTGGGCCACCGGCCCCGGCGGCATCCTGGTGATTTCGCCGCAGGCGAAACTGCTGGGCGTAATCGGATTCCCCGAAGTCCCAGCCAACTGCGCCTGGGGCGGAGCGGACGGCAAAACTCTTTACGTAACGGCGCGCACCGGGCTGTACCGGATCAAGACCAACATCACTGGCATCCGGCCGTGATCCTACTCGTGCCGGAGCGCGGCGAGCGGACTCACCCGTGAGGCGCGCCATGCCGGCCAAAGAACGGCAATCACCGCGACGCTAATCAAGATAATAATAGTCGCCGCAATTGTGGCAGGATCGTTCGGCTGGAGCCCATAAAGGACGGACGCGATCGAACGAGCAGCGAGGATCGCCACGAACAATCCCACGGCCAGGCCACACGCAATCGGCGCGAGCGCCTCTCTAAGAATCGACCACAGCACGTTCTTAGGCCGGGCGCCGAGAGCCATGCGCACTCCGATCTCGGACGTTCGCCGCGAAACAGCGTACGACATTACGCCGTACAGTCCGAAACAGGCCAGGCCTAGAGCCAAGATCCCGAACGCCGTAGTAACGATGCTGCCCATACGATCCGGATTAAGGCTCCGATCCACTTGCAATGCGAGTGGAGTAATGCGCTCGATGGGGAGATCGGGCGCAAGCTGGTGGAGCGCTTTGCGAACATCGGCGGCTATTGCATTTGGGTCACCCACGGAGCGAACTTCCAGGCTGCCGGCGTAGACCACATTTCCTTTAAGTGGATAGTAGGCCATGGGAACCGCTTCTTCGCGAACGCGATTCACCCGTGCGTCTTGAATGACGCCGACGATTTCCGACTCCAGGTGGAGGCCGAATCGCTGCCCCAGCGGGCTCCGATTCGCGAAGTACCGTCGCACCATGGCTTGGTTGACGATCGCGGACCCGTTGCCGCTATCGGCCGATCGGAAATCACGGCCATTCAACAGTCGCATTCCAACCGTAGAAAAATAGCCTGGATCGACAGAGCCCTCCTGAATAAGCACTTGCTCACGCGGCGCGGCCTGGTAGCCTGTGATTCTGATGCCGTCGGTGTTATCGCGGCACTCCACTGCAAGACCGCACATGGACACGGCTGCCGAGCGTACGCCCGGAATCGCCTCCGTCCGCTCAACCAGGCGCCGATACAAGCCGGGCAATTGCGTCGCGTTGTAGCCCGCCGAGCGCGGATTGATCCATACGGTCAAAACATGCTGGCGATCGAATCCGAGTTCTACTTTTGCGAGATTGCGAAGGCTGCGGGCGAATAGCGCCGCGCCAAACACCACCACCAGCGAGAGAGCCACTTGAGCGGCTACCAGAAACTTCGCTGCGCTGAAATGAAAACGCCCGGGCGCGCTTCGATTGGCGGTCTTCATCGCCGCTCCTAGTTCCATCTTGGTTGCGCGGAATGCTGGAGCCAGGCCGAATAGCAGCCCTGTCGCAATCGAGGTTGCGGCGGCGAACATCGGCACGTGTCGGTCCACGCCTGCCAGGAATGGAACGGGGCCGGGAACAGCCGCGCCGAACGCCATCCGGACCAACCGATCACCCGCCCATTGAGCTAACAGCAAGCCGAGCCCGGCAGCGATGCCAACCAACAAAAAGCTCTCGGTGAGCAATTGTTGAATCAAGCGGCCGCGGCTGGCTCCGATGGACAAGCGCACCGCGATCTCGCGCCGTCGGCCCTCAGCGCGCGCCATCAAAAGATTCGCGGTATTTGCGCATGCAATCAAAAGAACGAGCGCCACCATCGCCATCATGGCGATCAACGGAGACGCGAACCGCTGGCGCGCGTTCGAGGCCCCTCGCGCGAACGATTCCAAGACGAGACTTCGTTCCAGGTAATATCGCCGCGTCTCTTTCCCGAGATTCCCGGTCACGCTTTCGAGCGAATGCAGAAAGGCGCCGTTGAGCGCGTTCCGAACTGGGCCGACAGACGCCGGATTTACGCGCACAATCACGTCGAGCCAAGTGACCAACTCCTGCGGGACCCACGGCTTTTCTGGATCGGCGCTCTGGTCGCTACTGAAGTTCTGCGCGTAATGAACGTTCGCTTGCATCATGAGCGGAATCCAGATGTCGGTAGGCGATTCGATCCACACGCCACGGAAACCCTCCGGTGCAACACCGACGATGGTGAATGGCGAGCCATTGATTCGAATGGTCCGCCCGATTGCGTCGGAAGATCCCGCGAAAGCGCGTTGCCAAAACCCGTGACCGATAACCGCAACCGCACTGCCGCCGATGGTCTGGTTGTCGCTCGGCGTCAGCAGGCGGCCCAGCGCCGGAGACAAGCCGAGCAACGAGAAAAACTCGCCGGACACCAGTTGAACCGGCGCTACTTCCGCTCGCGATCCAGTTTCCAAAGTGGTTTGAGCGCGAGCCACGTGGCTCATCGCCGCGATCTCTTTCGCCCCAGACTTGGGATCGCGGAGGCGCTGAAACATGGGATACGAGAATCGTTGTGAGACTGGCGCGCGCGATTGCTCGCGGAGAACGAACAGCTCGTCCGGCTCGGCAACAGGCAACGACTTGAGCAGCAGCGCATTCAAGATCGAAAAAATCGCAGTGTTTGCGCCAATGCCAAGCGACAACGACAGAACCGCAACTGCCGCGAAGCCTGGCGAGCGCCGGAGTTGCCGCAACGCGTACGTCAGGTCCCGACGGATTCTTTCCAGAGCGATCCAGCCCCACATTTCGCGTGTGACCTCCTTGATCATCAGCTCGTTTCCAAGCGCCCTGCGGGCATTTTGTTCCGCCGTCCGCGGCGTCTCTCCGCGCTCTAGGCCCTCCTGTGTGTCGAAGGCAAGATGGGCCCGGATCTCCTCGTCAAGCTCGCGCTCGAGTTGGCGCCGCCGAACCGCGCGCCGAAGTAGAAACTTGAGACGGAGGAACGCCATATCATGCCCGCTCGGCCGGTTTCATCACGCCGGCGATCGCCTGGACCAAACGCTTCCACTTGGATTCCTCCGCGAGCAATTGCTTTTTTCCGGCCGAGGTCAGACGATAATACTTCGCCTTTTGGTTCTTGTCCGACACTTTCCATTCGGAAGCCAACCAGCCCTGCCTTTCCAGGCGATGCAGAGCCGGATACAGTGAGCCGGTTTCTACGTGCAGGAGCTCTCCCGACCCAGCGCGAATGGCCTGTCCAATCCCGTGGCCGTGCTGCGGACCCCACTGCAGCGTTGTGAGGATCAGCATGTCGAGAGTCCCCTGCAACAGTTCGATGCGATTTTTGTAAGGCTCCTTGGCCGCCATATAGTGCTGTAGACACTCTACTACCGTTTCCGTAGACCGTCTACTACTTTTTGCGGAGGCGAGGGACCCAACTTTTTATGCACGCGGTCCAGTGTCGTATGCTTGGTAGCGATGGCTACACGAAAGAAAGCTGAACCAGAGAAAGAACAACCCAAGGAGGCGGCCGGCGAGGATACTCTCCAAAAAGCCGCCAAGGCAATTGGGTCCGCGCTTGGGACCATGGCCGTGAAGACCGGCATCGCCCACCCTCAGACGGCTCCGAAGAAGAAGATCGGGAAGCTGGTAAAAAAGAACAAGGCGCGCTTGCCACGCAAGGAGAAGAAACAGGCCAAAAAGAAGCTGGCGAAACAGGCTCGCTAATTCATACAGGAGCCCGACGTGCTACACTAATCTTTACACATCTTGGTGTGTAGCTATGCCAACTAACCTCGCCATCGACGACAGCCTGATCGAAGAAGCGCGCAGAATCGGTCGTCACAAAACCAAGAAGGAAGCCGTGACAACGGCTCTTTCGGAATACATCGCTCACCGGAAACGTCTGGAGATTCTGGCTTCCTTTGGCACGGTCGATTTCGATCCGAAATACGATTACAAATCGGAGCGAAACAGGAAGCGCTAGGTGCAGGTTCTCGTCGACACCAATATTTGGTCTCTCGCTCTTAGAAGACACCGAAACCGCACCAGCGAAGCCGAGACAGAACGCGTGGCGATGCTGCGCTCGCTCATTCAGGACGGTCGGGCTCGACTCATCGGGCCAATTCGTCAAGAGTTGCTCTCGGGCATTCGAGAGTCTGGGCAGTTTGAAAGACTGCGAGCTCAATTGCGCGCCTTTTCGGATGAAGCACTCAGCATGGCGGACTACGAAAAAGCCGCGCACCTCAGCAATGAATGTCGCCGCCGAGGCCTTGCCGGTTCAGGAGTCGATTTCCTGATCTGCGCTGTCGCAATGGCTCGCGAGTGGCGGATCTTCACCAGCGATTCCGACTTTCGCAGCTACGCCAAGGTGGTTCCGCTCCAATTCCACTCTTCTTCGACTTCCGACAACTTCGATTAGATTTTCACCGGTAAGGAAGGGACCCTGGGCCAGACCGATTTTCCAAACTGGGCATCCGGCAGTAGCGCGTAGATCAGCACGGCCGACAGGGGATGCATCAGTCCGGCGAGCAGAAATACCGGCGCGTAGCTGAAATACATCACCACGTATCCGGTTCCAAGATTCGCCAGCGCGCCGCCGAGCGCGCCTCCCATGCCGGAGAATCCGGTGACCGTTCCCACCTCGCTCGGGTGAAACAAATCGGTCGGAATTGTTTGCAGGTTCGCCACCCACATTCCATGCCCGAACGTGATGGCGCAGGTGGCCGCGATGGCAAGCCCGGCCGTCGGAACAAAGGGCGCGGCCATGGCGATCGGCAGCACCGCCGCGCCCAGGTCCATGGTGAATTTGCGCGCGCGCCCGAGCGGCCATCCGGCTTCGATCAGGTGGCCCGAGAGCCAGCCGCCGATGAGATATCCGACGCCTCCGAGCGCGAAGGGAACCCAGGAATACTCGCCCACCATCGCGAGATCGAAGCCGCGCTCCCGCCGCAGATAGTCCGGCAGCCAGAAGATGACGAAATAGATCACTGGATCGGTGAGAAAGCGCGTCAGGATCAGCGTCCAACAACCGCGGGCGCGCAACAAAGCCAGCCAATTTCCGGCCGCCGGCCGCGCCAATTCCGACGCGGAGCGAGCGGGAGACCGATAAAAGAGCAGCCACAGCGCAAGCCACGCGATTCCGGCCAGACCCGTGACCACAAACGCGCTGCGCCAGCCATATCGCAGCGTGATCAGCGCCACCGTCACCGGCGCAAGCGCCGAACCAAGCGATGAGCCGGCGTTGAAAATCCCCATCGCGAGCGCGCGCTGAGACGCCGGAAACCACTCGGCAATGGCTTTGGCGGCCGCCGGCCACGCGCCCGGTTCGCTCAAGCCGAGCAGGAAGCGATACGACCCGAGGCTCCATTTGCCGACGGCGAATCCATGCAGCAGCTGCGCGAGCGACCAGCTAGACATAAAAACCGCGAAACCACGGCGCGCGCCGAGTCGGTCGACAATCGCCCCGGCGACAGCGTATCCGATCGCGTACGCAAACAAAAACGCCGACACGATGTAGGAATAATGTTCTTCGGTCAGCGCGAACTCGCTCCGGATCTCCACCGAGACGATCCCGATGGCCTGGCGATCCAGATAGTTGATGGTCGTCGCCAGACACAGCAGCAGCGCGATAGCCCATGCGATCCGGGGGGGCTTCATCCAGTACGAGTGTAGCCGCGGATCGCGGTGGCGCGCGGCGAGGCCGCGATTTGGATCGGCCTCCAAGCCGGCAATCTTCAACCAGTACGAGTGTAGCGGCGGATGGCGGTAGCGCGGCCGGTATTAGGATCGACGGTCACAATCACGGCGTGCAGTTCGGCGCCCAACTTGGCATTGTCCAGGCGGATCGGCATGCCCGTCAAAAAACGGCGGATGGCCAAACTCTTTTCCGAACCGATTACCGAATCGTACGGCCCCGTCATGCCAACGTCGGTCTGATAAGCCGTCCCGCCCGGCAAGATGCGTTCATCGGCCGTGGGAATGTGCGTGTGCGTGCCCACCATCGCCGATACGCGGCCGTCGAGGTACCAACCCATGGCCATCTTCTCGCTGGTCAGCTCCGCGTGAAAATCGACGAACCGGACCTTGACCTCAGGACTGAGAGACTTCAGAATGCCGTCGGCCATGCGGAAGGGGTCCTCGATGGCGGGCAAGTGCACGCGGCCCTGCAGATCGATCACAGCCACTGGAACGCCGTTGCGCGCTTTGGTCACCAGCAAGCCGCTTCCCGGCAGATCGGCGGGATAATTGGCGGGGCGCAGCAAGCGCGGCTCGCGCGGCAGATAGTCGAAAATTTCTTTCTTGTCCCAGATGTGATTGCCCGAGGTGATTACGTCCAGGCCAAGCGAAAAAAGCTCCTCGGCGATGGAAGGAGTAATGCCAAATCCGCCCGCCGAGTTCTCCGCATTGGCGATGGCCAGCTGGATCTTTTCCTCGGTAATGATCTCTTGCAAGTAGCGAGCGACAAGAACGCGGCCCGGAGACGCAAAGATGTCGCCAATGAATAAAATGTTCATCAGATTGTTGGCTGGAAAAAGAAAGAGGAGCGCAGCCGACCAGCGGAATCAGTTCCCGTCCTTGACCCCAGAGACCAGGGCGGAGCCCTCCGAGCGTCTTTAGGCTTCTCCAATGACAGCTTTTACACCGCCGGAGCTTGCACACCAACGCATAAACCGAGACGGACCCCTAGACAATTGACTGTCGGATCAATTTAAGGAAACCGATTCCCAAACTGAGCAGAAACGCTCCC
>Ga0182024_10005108_pt1 | contig 29641 bp, 34 predicted proteins | sample P32metaG_FD_120480 | JGI IMG/M metagenome (GOLD analysis project Ga0182024, IMG submission 120480) | Permafrost microbial communities from Stordalen Mire, Sweden - P3-2 metaG (Illumina Assembly) | ecosystem: Environmental > Terrestrial > Soil > Wetlands > Permafrost | place: Sweden: Stordalen...
GGTTCCCGGGAGCTTCTTCGTGGAGGCGACCGAGAACTACCAGGAGGGACTCCGGATCACGCCGATCAAGCTGATCTCGGAGGGCGTCATCGACCAGCACGTGCTGACGTTGGTGCTGAACAACTGCCGGCTGCCACAGCAGATGCGGATGGATCTGCAGAGCCAGGTGTCGGCCAACGCGACCGCGATCTCGCGAGCCCAAGCCGTCACCGAGCGCTACGGCACTGACACGTTCAGAGCCGCGATCAGGACGATGCTCGACACCTCCGAGCGTCGCACCCGTGCGGTGATCGCCTCCTGGCCCGACGGCGTGTATGAGGCATCGGACCTGATCGACAACGACGGCATCACGCCGGAGCCGCTCGAGGTGAAGGTCACGCTGACCGTGCACGGGGACGAGGTGACGGTCGATTTCGCAGGCACCTCGCCCCAGGCGAAGGGTCCGTTGAACAGCGTGCTTGGTTACACGCACGCGGGTGTATACATGGCGCTGCAGGCCGCAACCGATCCGGACATCACGCCGAACAGCGGCTGCTACCGCCCGATCCGGATCCAAGCGCCCGAGGGAACGGTGGTCAACCCGCGCTTCCCGGCCGCGTGCACGGGCGGGAACGAGGTTTCGATCATCGTCTACAACGCCGTCTTCCGCGCGCTCGCGACGATCCCGACCGACGGGCCTCACCCGAAGATCATGGCCTGTGATCACGGTTCCTCGAACAACCTCCTGATCGCGGGTCGCGAGCCGGAGACGGACGCTCGCTACGTGTTCTACGAGTACCCGGAGGGTGGCTGGGGCGCGAACGCGGACCGCGACGGGCTCAGTGCCGTGTGGTCGATCGCCGGCAACACCTGGAACATTCCCGTCGAGGCGATCGAGCGGCGGTTCCCGATCCGGGTCGAACGCTACGAGCTCCGCTGCGACAGCGGCGGGCCCGGCCGGCATCGGGGCGGTCTCGGCATCCGCCGCGACTACCGCGTGCTCGACCACGACGCCGAACTGACCATCCTCGGAAACCGCGCCGTCGCTCCTCCATGGGGCCTCGACGGCGGGCACCACGGCGGTGCCGCGGACTACCTGATCGACGCCGGAACCGATCGCGAGCGGCCCGCCGCGCCCGTGCTGCGCTCGAAGGGTTCGATGATCGAGCTCGAGAGCGGCACTGTCGTCACACAGCTGACAGCCGGCGGCGGAGGCTTCGGAGACCCGATCCGCCGCGACGCCGATGCCGTCGCGAGCGACGTGGCGGCCGGCTATGTCTCGAGCGCGCAGGCCGAGCGCGTGTACCGCGTCGCGCTCGATCGGGATGGATCGGTCGACGTTGCGCGAACAGCTGAGCTACGTGAAGGGGGCGGATGATGACCACCGGTGAGGCGACGCTCGACGCGCGCGCACTGAACCTCGAGCTGTACCGCTCGATGCTCGCGATCCGCCGCTTCGAGGAGGCGGCCTACCGGGCCTACGAATCCGGGGAGGTCGTCGGCACGATCCACGCCTCGATCGGACAGGAGGCGGTCGCCGTCGGCGTGATCTCGAGCATGCGTCCGCAGGACCTCGTGTTCTCCCACCACCGCGGCCACGGCCACGCGCTGGCGAAGGGCGTGAAACCCGAGCAGATGTTTGGCGAGCTGCTTGCACGTGCCTACGGCGCCTCGGGTGGCAAGGGCGGCTCGATGCACATCACGGACGTGTCCGTCCGGTTCATGGGCTCGTACGCGGTCGTCGGAGGCCCGATCCCGCTCGCGGTCGGCGTCGCGCTCGCGGCGCAGCGCCGGCGCGAGGATTCCGTCACGGTCGTGTTCTTCGGCGATGGGGCGATCAACCAGGGCGTTCTGTATGAGAGTCTCAACCTGGCCTCGATCTGGCGACTGCCGATCGTGTTCGTGTGCGAGAACAACGGCTTCGCGATCAGCGTCCCGACGTCGTATGCGACGGGCGGGGCCGGCGTCACGGCGCGCGCATCGGCTTTCGGCCTCCGCGCCGAGCAGGTCGACGGGCAGAGCGTGTCCGCCGTGCGGGCGGCGGCCGCGGAGCTGATCGAGGGGGCGCGGTCGGAGGGAAGGCCGGCGCTGCTCGAGGCGCTCACGTACCGCTTCGTGGGACATTCGCGCGGAGACCCGGCACATGGCCTGTACCGCACCAAGGAGGAGCTCGACCAATGGCGCGAGCGCGATCCGCTGATCGTGCACCGTGAAGAGGCCGGACTCGACAGCGACACGTGCGATGCGATCGACAGCGAGACGACCCAGAGCATCGATGACGCGTTCGACATCGCCCGCGCCTACCCGCGGGTACCGCAGGACATGCTGATGCGAGATGTATGGGGCGACGCGTGAGCGACCGGACGGCCAAGCTGGAGGAGACCGACGGCGACGCCGGCGCGGCTGAGACGACATACGCGGAAGCGATCAGGCGGGCGCTGCGCGACGCGATGGCCGAGGACGAGTCCGTGATCCTGCTCGGGCAGGACACCGCGCTCGGGTTTCCGTTCGGCGCTACGCGTGACCTCGTCGAGCGGTTCGGCGCTGAGCGCGTGATCGACACGCCGATCTCGGAGGCCGCGACGATGGGCTGTGGCATCGGCGCCGCCGTCCACGGGCTGCGACCGGTGGTTGAGGTCGACTACGCCGGGTTCCTGTTGCTCGCCTTCGATCAGCTCGTCAACAACGCCGCCAAGCTGCGATACATGAGCAACGGTCAGTTGCGCGTGCCGATCGTGGTGCGTGTGGGCCAGGGGCCGCTGGGCGCGTTCGCGGCTCAGCATTCGCAATCGCTACAAGGCTGGCTGGCCAACGTTCCGGGCTTGTGCGTCTGCACCCCGGCAACCTGCCAGGACGCCTACGAGACGATGCGCTGGAGCCTGCGGCAGGGCGATCCGGTCGTGTTCAACGAGGACATGCGCCTGTACCGCAGCCGAGGACCGCTCGTAGAGCGCGAGCCCTCGGGCGGCACCGAGGCCCGCGTGGTGCGACCAGGCAGGGACGCGACCGCGATCGTGTTCGGATACGGCGTGCCGCGCGCTCACGAGTCGGCTGCCGTCCTTGCCGCCGAGGGGATCGAGCTCGAGATCCTCGACCTGCGTTTCCTGTCGCCGCTCGACGTTCCTGCGATCCGGCGCTCGATCCGGCGGACCGGACGTGTCGTCTGCGTCTCAGACGACCCGCTGCTCGGCGGGTTCAGCGCAACGCTCGCGACGATCGCCACGGAGCAGGGCGCCGGCTTCCTCGAGTCGCCGGTCGTGCGGCTCGGTGCCCGGCACACCCCGGTCGCGTATGACCGCGAGCTCGAGAAGCTCACGTATCCGTCGAGCGAGTCGCTGGCCACGGCCGTCAGACATCTTGTGGCCGGCGGAGCGACGGCATGAAGGAGCTGACGATGCCCCAGATCGCGCTGGGCGCCGATGAGGTGACCGCGCGGGGATGGCTGATTGCGTTGGACGAGCCATTCAAGCGAGGCCAGCCGATCCTCGAGATCGAGACCGACAAGGCGACGATGGAGGTCGAGGCGCCGTTCGACGGGGTGCTGCTGTCGCAGCTATGCGCTGACGGAGAGATCGTCACCGTCGGCGCGACGATCGGCCAGGCGGCCGAGCCGGGCGAGGACCTCGACGCCGCCCGGGCGTCGCTCGAGTCCGGTGGCGCACCGCAGCCGCCCGCGAGCGACGCCGACGTGGCGACCGGGCGACCACCGGCAGCAGCGCCGGTGGCGGCACGCGCCCCGAGCGACGGCGACATCGGAAGCCCGCCCGTGTTCGTACAGGTGCAGGACGGGGAGCTCGCCGGGCTGTTCGCGACGGCGCCCGCTCGCGACGGTGTCGCGACGCGGTCCGCGCAGGCGAGCCCCGCGTTGCTCGACGACCCCGTCAAGGCCGGACCATCCACGCTCCGACCCCTCAGTCGCGCGCGGGTGGCGATTGGCCGTCGGACCGGCGTCGCAACCGCGATCCCGTGTTTCTGGGTGGCGCGGGACGTCGACTGGGCACCCGCCCGCGAGGCGGTCGCCCGTGCGCGCGCGTCGGGCGCTTCGGTGACCATCACCGACGTCGTGCTCAAGGCGACGGCGGCCGCAGGGCTCGCGTACCCGAACGTCAACGCCTGGTATGGGGAGGACGGGATCCGCGAGTTCGGCAACGTGAACATCGCGCTTGCCGTCGACAGCCCCAACGGCGTCATCGCCCCCGTTCTGCCCGCGGTCCAGGAGCTCGAGCTCGCGGAGATCGCCGGCGCGCGGGCCAAAGCGGTCACGGCCGCCCGCGAAGGCAGCCTGCCGGGACAGGAACTGACGGGTGCGACGATCACGGTCTCGAACGTCGGCGGGCTCGGCGCGCATGCGATCATGCCGGTGCTCACGGCGCCCCAGGTGGCGGCGATCGGGGTCGGCGCCCCGAGGCCGATGTCCGGCTCGGAGCTGCTGACGATCGTCTTCGTCGGCGACCACCGCGCGCTCGACGGCGCCGATGGGGCGCGGTTCCTGGCGTCGCTCGCAGACAACCTCACTGACGTCGATGGATGAGTGCAGCCATACATCGGCCCCGGCCTACGATCCAAGCAGGAGGGACATGAGATGCCGATAGCCGAACGTGGCTACATGAATGGAACCCGTGGAGTGATGGCGGTCGATTGGGAGCGCCGGATCGACGTCGACCGAATGCGACGCGACCGCCACGAAAAGGCGACCTCCGCGATCGTCGAGGCCGGCTACGACGCAGCTCTCGTGCTGACCGCGCCGAACATCCGGTATGTGACGAGCGTCGCCACCACCTCGGTCTCCGGAGCCGGTGGGTTCCACTATTCACTGCTGGCCGCCGACGGTGGGATCACTCACTGGGACAGCGCCGATCACGCGATTCACGAGCGGCTCACGTGCCCATGGCTCGACGACGTCCGGTACGCCGCGCCCGGGATCGGGATCGTGCCGACCGCGCTCGGCGGCGGTGGCCCGGCGGTCGAGTTCCTGTGCGAGAAGATGGCCGGCGAGGTCGTCAAGGCCCTGCACGACCGGGGCATCACCTCGGGCCGGATCGGGATCGACATTTCGCAGCCCGGCCTGATCCGTCAGCTCGAGCAGCACGGGTACACGGTCGACACCGGGCTCGCGTCGGTGATGCTGTGGGCGCGCGCGGTCAAGTCGGGAGACGAGGTCGAGTGCCTGCGCCTGTGCTGTGCGATCTGCGAGGCGGCATTCCAGGACATGCGCGAGAAGATCAAGCCGGGCGCGCTCGACAGCGAGGTGTTCGCCGCAGGCGTCAAGCGGATCATCGAGCTCGGGGGCGAGCACGGCGGGGGCGTGATCTCGAGCGGGCCGAACACGTGGCCGAAGAGTCAGGCCGACGTCACCGACCGCATCATCCGGCCCGGCGACGTGGTCTACATCGATCTCTACAACATCGGTTACAACGGCTATCGCTCCTGCTATTACCGCACGTTCAGCTGCGGCAAGCCCAAACCGGCGACGGTCGACGCGTACAAGCGCGCGGTCGACAACCTGTACTCGGTGCTCGACGCGATCCGCCCCGGGGCGACCACGGCCGATGCGGCGGCGCGCTTCCCGGACGAGTCGGGCGAGTATTGGGAGTACTACAACGCGACCGAGCCGTGGCAGATGACGACGAACCATTGGGGCCACGGGCTCGGCCTGTCGCAGTACGAGATCCCGATGACCTGGCGCGGCGCGCCGCCGGAGCACCCGATCACCTACGAGGCGGGCATGGTCATGGCCGTCGAGACGCAGGATCGCGACGGCTCGCAGGGCGTCCGTGTCGAGGAGGAGGTTGTGGTAGTCGAGAACGGGGTCGAGCTGCTGTCGCAATGGCCGGTCGAGGAGATCACGGTCTGTGACTGACTCACAACTGGACGGCAAGGTCGTTGTCGTCACCGGCGCGAGCCGCGGGATCGGCGCCGGAATCGCGCGCTGCTGCCTCGACGCAGGTGCCTCGGTGCTCGGCGTCAGCCGGACACGGATCCCGCGCTCAGACAGCGAGCGCCGTGCCGACATCAGCGTCGACATCACCACCCAGGGCGCCGCGGAAGCGGCGCTGGCTGCCGCGATCGACACGTTCGGTCGCGCCGACGTCCTGATCAACAACGCCGCGGTGCTGGTGTCGGCGAACTGCTGGGAGCAGACCGACGCGCAATGGGACTCGATGATCGCCACGAACCTGACGGCGCCGTTCCTGCTGGCGCAGACGTTCGCCCGTCACTGGGTCGAGAACGAGCGGCCCGGGACGATCCTCAACATCTGCTCGCTCGAGTCCGAGATCGCGTGGAAGTGGCCGCCGCAGTCGGTCTACGCCACGACGAAGGGCGCGCTGCTCGGCCTGACGCGAGCGATGGCGTTCGATCTCGCCGAGTTCCGGATCCGCGTCGTCGCGATCGGCCCGGGGATCATCGAGACAGACATGACCACGCCGGACCGGGATGCCACCGAGCGGTCGATCCCGTTCCGCCGGCTCGGGTCACCGGCCGACATCGGCCGGGCGGCGGTCTACCTCTGCTCGGACGAGGCGGCGTACGTGACAGGTGAGATCCTCTACGTCGACGGGGGGTACAAGCTCCGATGAGCGATCGATTCACGGGTCGGCGATTCGTCGTCACCGGAGCGGCGTCGGGGATGGGTCGCGCGACGCTGCGGCGGCTCAGCGAGGAGGGCGCAAAGGTGCTCGGCCTGGACCTCAACGAGTCCGATCTGGGGGAGTCGTGCGCCGGCTACCCGGACGCGGAATCGCGCGCGGTCGACGTCAGAGACGATGCGGCCGTGCATGCGATGCTCGAGTTCGAGTGCGACTCGCTCGTCAACGCCGCCGGGATCCTTCGGCGCCACCGGCTGCTCGAGCATCCGCTGGACGATTGGCAGACGACGATCGACGTCAACATGAAGGCGATGTTCCGGCTCTCCCGGGAGTTCGCCCGCCAGCGAGTGGAGGCCGAGAAGACCGGCGTGATCGTGAATGTGGCCTCGGTCGAGTCGTTCACCGCCGCCGCCGACCACGTGGCCTACACGGTCTCCAAATCGGGCGTGGCGATGCTCACGAAAGCGTTCGCCTTGGAACTCGCCGAATACGGCATCCGCGTGGTGGCAATCGCCCCGGGCGTCACCGAGACGGGGATGAACATCGCCCTGCGGAACGATCCCGACCGCGCGGACCGGCTGCGGGCTCCGATCCCGATGCACCGCTTCGCGCAGCCCGAGGAGCAGGCGGGAGTGATCGCCTTCCTCGCGTCCGACGATGCCTCGTACGTGACCGGCGCCGTGCTTCCGGTGGACGGTGGGTGGTTGACGGCATGAGTCCCCGTCCTGGTGCAGCGATCCGGGGCGTCCACCACATCGGGATACCGGTCAGCAGCCTCGACCGCTCGCTCGCGTTCTTCGAGCAGGCCTTCGGTTTGCTCCCGCTGTTCGTCGGCGAGTCGTCCGGGCCTCAGCTGTCCGAGGCGGTCGGGGTGCCGGACGCGCATAGCCGCGTTGCGCTGATCGAGGCGCCGGGCGGGGTCGGGATCGAGCTGCTCGAGTACGTCAACCCCAGAGGCCGGGCCCATGACCGCGCGAACAACGACATCGGCGCTTCGCATCTGTGCTTGCAGGTCGACCACATCGACCAAGCTGCCTCCGCGCTGGAGGCCCACGGGGTCGAGTTCCTCTCGGCGCCGATGACCGCGACCACCGGGGAGCTGGCCGGCTGGCGGTTCGCCTACTTCACCGACCCCATTGACGGTGTCACGTTTGAACTGATCCAAGCCCCAACCGGATAGGGGACCGAGCAATGAGCAGAGATCCCCGTTACGACATTCTGTTCGAGCCGATTCGGATCGGGTCGAAGACGCTCAGGAACCGTTTCTGCCAGACGCGGCATCGCTCACACTTCGGCGTCGATTATGCCGCCAGCCAGGCCCATCTGCGTGCGACCAAGCCCGAGGGAGGCTGGGGCCTTGGTCAACACCGAGTACTGCTCGATTCACCCCGAGAGTGACGATTACCCGCACAACGGCGCGCGTCTCTGGGACGAGTCGAACGTCCGCAACCTATCCGTGCTGTGCGACCACGTTCACGAGCACGGCGCGCTCGCTGGCGTTGAGCTGTGGTTCGAAGCGGCGCACGCCGCGAACCACGAAACGCGGATGCCGGCTCGCGGCGTGTCGCCGATCCAGAGCGACGAGTACTTCCTGCAGTCGTGTTGGGAGATGGACAAGGACGAGATTCGGGGGGTCCAGCAGTTCTATGTCGCCGCCGCAAAGCGTGCTCGAGACGCTGGGTTCGACGTGGTCAATGTCTACGGCGGCCATTTCCGTGCGATCCCGCACCAGTTCCTCGTGCCCTTCTGCAACAAGCGGACCGACGAGTACGGCAGCTCGTTCGAGAACCGGGCGCGGTTCTGGACCGAGTGCCTGGAGCTCGTGTGCGAAGCGGTCGGCGACGACTGCGCGATCGCGGCACGGTTCGGCTTCGACGGTGTGCGCGAGGACCAGATCATCTCGGTGCAGGAAGACGCAGCCAGGTTCATCGCGCACGCCGATCACCTCGTCGACGCGTGGGACTTCCAGATCGGGACGATCTCGAACGCGGAAGAGGACAGCACCCCGAGCCGGTTCCGCAAGGAGGACGCTCACGCCGATCTCGTACACGGCAAAGCAGCACACCAAGCGACCGGTGATCGCAACCGGGTGATTCGTGAGCCCCTGACGTTGATGGTGGCAGCGATCCAGAGCGGGCAGCTCGACATCATCGGCGTCGCACGGCCCTCGATCGCCGACCCGTTCCTGTCGCGCAAGATCGAGGAGGGCCGGCTCGACAACATCCGCGAGTGCACCGGCTGCAAGATCTGCCCGGCCACCGTCTGGGGCGTGGGCTCGCGCCTGGACGAGCGACCGTCCGAGAACCGCATCCGCGAGGCGATCGGTCTGGAGGGCGTCGAGCTGTTCGTCGTCGCCTGTCCGAAGGACGTGACGATCTATGAGGAGGCGATCAAGAGCGCCGGGAGCGACTCGCGCCTCACGCTGCGCGAGGTGACAGAGCTTGTTGAAGAGGCGGCGTTGGTGAAAGGAGCGGCATGAAGGTCTGCATGATGGTTGAGGGCCAGGAGTCGGTCACGTGGGAACAGTGGGTCGCGCTCGCGCGCGCGTGTGAACTGTTCGGGCTCGCGGGCCTGTTCCGCTCGGACCACTATCTGTCGGTCGAGGATCCGCCGTTCGGGATCTACGCCGACGACACGCGGAGCTCGCTGGACGCGTGGTGCACGCTGTCCGCGCTCGCCGCGGTCACCGAGCGGATCACGCTCGGAACGCTCGTCTCGCCCGCGACGTTCCGGCACCCGTCGGTGCTCGCGAAGTCGTTCGTGACGGCCGACGAGATCTCCGGTGGTCGGGTCGAGGTCGCGCTCGGAGCGGGCTGGTGGGAGCGCGAGCACGCCGCCTACGGCTTCGACTTTCCACCGCTGCGAACACGGATGGAGATCCTCGGGGAGCAGCTCGAGATCGTCCGCCGGTCGTGGGGCGAAGAGCCGTTCTCGTTCGCCGGCGAGCACTACCGGACCGCCGAGCTCGATGCGCGACCGAAGCCGGGGCGGCCCTGGCTGATCGTCGGCGGCGAGGCGGGTCCGAAGGGATCAGCGCTGGCGGCCAGGTGGGCCGACGAGTACAACGTGAACCTCGTCGACCTCGACGAGTGCTCCCGCCGACGCGCACGGATCGTCGCGGCCTGGGATGCCGCCGGTCGGGACCCGGCGAGCGTGCGCTTCTCGCTGATGACGGGCGCGCTGGTCGCCGGCGATCGCCAGACGCTCAGGGCGCGCGCCGCCGAGCTGGCGCGGCTCTGGCGGCGCGAGATCGACGCCGAGGACCTGATCGCCGAGCTCTCGAGCAGCTGGTTCGTTGGGACGCCCGACGAGGTCATCCCCAAGCTCCGCCAGTACGCGGAACTGGGCGTCGATCGGGTTATGCTCCAGCATCATCTGCACTGGGACCTCGACTCGATCGAGCTGATCGGGAACGAGGTCGTGCCCGCGGTTGCGGACGCTTAGCCGCGCGCGCGTCACTTGCCCAATGGGTGGCCGACGCTCGGTGATCGCCGGCGCGGGGAGATGTACGCGGTGTTGGCCGCGCTCGCCTGGTCGAGCGCGGGCATCCTGCAGCGCCAGCTGAGGGTCGATGCCGTCACGCAGATCGGCGACCGAAGCGTGTTCGCGTTCGTCGCGTTGGCCGGATACGCGTTGTGGCAGAGGCGCGACACGGAGCTCGAGCTTGGCCGTGGCGGCCTCCTGGTGTCGGCCGCGATGTGCGTCTCAACGGCCGGATTCTTCCTCGCGCTGAACCACACGACGGTCGCGCACGTTCTCTCCTTTCAAGCGGTTGCTCCGCTCCTGGCCGCGGCCGCGGGCGCGGTCATGCTCGGAGAATCAGTCAGCCGGCGCATGCTCGTCGCGATGGCGGTCGCCGTCGCCGGCGTCGTCGTGATGGTCGGCGGCCCCGGCGGGGGAAGCGCGCTCGGTGACGGGCTGGCCCTGCTGACGGCGTGTGCGTTTGCGCTCGTGATCGTGATGGCGCGCCGTCATCGCGGCGTCTCGATGGTCACCGCGATCTGCCTGTCGCAGCTGCTTCTGATCGTCGCCTGCGCCGTTCATGAAGTACTCGAGCATCGACGCGAAGGAGGTCGGCTGGTTCGCGCTGCTCGGCGCCGAGCAGACGATGCTCGGGACGGTCTTTTCGCGCAATCGGCACGGCTGTTGTCCGCCGCCGAGATGGCGCTGATCTGATGCGCGCGTGGCACCGATCACGCCGGCGGGACCGGCCACGGCCGCAGCCGTGTCCGTGGCGGCTGCCTCAGCTCGCGGTCCGCTCGCGGATGATCGCGAGCATCCGGGCGGGCGGCGGCGGCTGAGCCGTCGAGCATCTCGGCCGAGCCCACCTGCGGCTTGGCCACGAGGTTCCGCCTACGCGCGCCGCAGGACCGGCGCAGCGTCTCTCGATCGAGGCCGATGTCGGCCAGGCCGAGCACTGCCATCGGGTTCGAGCTGGCCTGCTTGATCGCCCGCAGGTTTGCGTAACACGGTTGGTTGATCCCGGTCTGGATCGTCAGCAGGGCGGGCATCGGCACTCCGAGGCTCTCCGTCAAACCACCCTCGAGCTCGCGATCGACCACAGGCCGCCGCCGCCGCGCTCGACACGCTTGGCGACCGCCACGTGCGGAACGTCGAGCAGGCCGGCGAGCGCCACTCCGGTGGCGGCGTCGGAGGACTGAACGCCGCACAGGATGAGGTCGGCCGGATCCCCGGCCGCGACCGCCGCGAGGACGCGAGCCACGCCCAGCTCATCGAGCTCGTCGAACCCATCGCCCCACACCCGGATCGCTCGATCGGCGCCCTTCGCCAGGCAGGTGCGCAGGATCTCCTCGGCCTCCTCGGGGCCGACCGTGGCGACGACGACCTCGATGCCCTCGCTCTGCTCGGCGAGCTGCAGCGCCACCTCGAGCGACGAGTGATCCCACTCGTTCAGCTCGAGCTCGAGGCTGCCGGCATCGAGCTGGGCGTCGGCGGGATCCCAGTCGGACTGCGGGTCGAGCACCGCCACCTGCTTGACCGGCACGAGGATCCTCACCGTTCGAGCTCCCGTGATCGGGCGCGCTCGGTGGCGTGTTCGAGGACACGTCTCATAAGCGTCCGGAGCGCATTGCGTCTGTATTCGCGTGTCCCGCGGCCGTCGTCGATCGGGTTCGCGGCGTCCGTCACGGCGGCGGCCGCGGCTTCGAAGGCGGCGGCGTCGCTGAGCAGCGCCCCGACGATTGGAGCGCTGGCGGAGTCGACGACCAGCGGCGTTGGCGCTGCGCCCCCGATCGCAATCGAGCAACTCGAGTTCCTCGGCCCGTCTGTGCTGACGCGTGCCGCCAACCCGACGACCGCGAGGTCCATCCAGGCGCGATATGTGACGCGCCGGTAGGCCGGCCCGGTTGTACCGGGAACTCGATCGCCGTCAGCAGCTCGTCGGCTCTGCCCGCGGCGCGGCCCGGCCCGAGGAAGAACTGCGCGGCGCCGATCGTGCGCGAACCGGACAGCGACCCGACGCGGAACGAGGCACCGAGCGCGAGCAGAGCCCGCAGCGCGTCTCCCGCCGGGGGTGCACGGCAGATGTTGCCGCCGATCGTCGCTCGGTTCCGGGTCACCGGCGAGCCGACGATCGAAGCACCATCGATCAGCGCCGCGGCGCTCGCCGGCAGCGCCGCTTCGAGTTCCGCCAGTGGCGTGGCAGCGCCGACCCGGACCGTGTCCGCCGAGGCCTCGACACCCCGCAGCGCTCGCCGACGTGCTTGATATCCACGAGGATCGACGGCGACACGGTCGCAGCGTTGCGCATCGTCACCAGGTCCGTACCGCCGGCGAGGACCATCGCGCCGTCCTGGCCCAGTAGTTCGAGAGCCTCGGAGAGGTCGCTGGGCCGACGATACGCAAACGGCGGCGCTGCCGTCACGGTGCTGATCCCGCTCCCCGGCAGCCCCGTTCCGGTCCGCGCCCGCTGGGCACAAAGGGCCGCATGTCGATATCGTAACTCGTCAGGCGATACTTGTGCCATCCCTTCAGAAGGAGCTCAGTTGACCACGGTCGGCATTGGCGGGCAGGAGTCCCAGCGGTTCACGGACCGTGGAGCGGTCGTGACCGGGGGTGGATCGGGGATCGGCCGCGCGACCTGCGAGCGTCTGGCCGCGGAGGGCGCGCGCGTGGCGTGTCTGGATCTCGACCTCGGCGCCGCCGAGTCGACCGCCGAGTCGATCCGCAGCGCCGGCGGTTCGGCCCAGGCGTACCAGTGCGACGTCACGAGCGAGGACAGCGTCGAGCGTGCGATGGCGGCCGCTGAGCGTGACCTCGGGCCCGTCAAGGTGGTAGTCGCGAACGCCGGTATCGCCGGTCCCGTCGCCCAGATTCCCGATATCGAGGTCGAGGCATGGAACCAGCTGATCGCCGTCAACCTGACGGGCGTCTTCCTCACCGCCAAGCACGGGATTCCACTGCTGCGCCGGGCGGGCGGCGGTGCGATCGTCGTCACCGCCTCGAACGCCAGCATCGACATCGAGCCGAACTGGGGCGCGTACGCAGCATCGAAGGGCGGGGCGCTGATGCTGACCAAGGGCCTGGGCATCGATCATGCGGCGGAGGGCATTCGCGTGAACTGCGTCTGTCCGGGACCGATCGACACGCCACTGCTGCGGGGAGGCTATGCCGATGAGCTCGGCGAGGCGATCGTCAAGGATCTGAGCGCGCCGTTGCCGGTGCCCGCCGGCCGTCCCGCCGAGGTGGCCGCGGCGATCGCGTTCCTCGCCTCCGACGATGCGGCGCTCGTCAACGCCTCCGCGCTCATCGCCGACGGCGGGAGCACGAGCCGGATGGGTTCGGGGTTCGCCAAGCAGCTCGCCGGCATCTGACCGCGCGGGCTTCCGGTTCGGCGCTAATCGAGATGCCAGCCGCCATCCACCAGCACGACTGAACCTGTGATGTAGGACGCATCGTCCGAGGCCAGGAAACTGATCGTCGCCGCCACTTCCTCGGGCCTTCCGAAGCGACCCATCCGGATCGGCCGCAAGGCTCGCTGGGCCCCGACCGGGTCGTTCCGCAACTCAGCATTCTCGGCTGTTTCGATTGCCCCCGGCCCGACCCCGACCACTCGGACGCCATGCGGGCCGAGCTCGTATGCCAACGCACGCGTGAGCATCAGCAATGCCGACTTCGATGCCGTATACGCAACGTGCCTGGGTGCCGCTACGAACGACTCCACCGAGCAGAGGTTGACGATCACGCCGGGCGCCTCTCGAGCAATGTGATCGGCCGCGAATTGCCGGGCGAGGCGGAACGGAGCGCGCACGTTCACCTCGAGTGTGCGGCGCCAGTCGTCAAGCGGGTAGGAGGCGAAGTCGTGGCGACGCAGGATCTCGGCGGCATTGATGAGGACATCGCAAGGCCCGAAACGCTCGATCTCGGCCAGGCACTCCTCGCTGCCCACCTCGGCCTGCGCCCAGCTGCAATTGGCAAGGTCCGCGAACCCTTCCTCGAGACCCTCCGTGTCGATGTCGATGCCGAGGACGATCGCGCCGTCCGCAGTGAGCCGACGCGCGGTCGCGAGCCCCTGACCCGACGCCGCACCCGTCACGACCGCGCGACGGCCGCTGTGACACAGATCGGTCATTTCGCGAGATAGCCGCCGTCGACGACGAGTGTCGTGCCTGTCGTGTAACTGGCAAGGTCCGAAAGCAGGAACACAGCCGCACCCGCGACTTCATCGGGATGCCCGAGCCGGCCGGCGGGGATCAGCGCCTCGAGCTCGGTTTGATTGACCGACTGCTGCTCCGTGTCGATGTAACCCGGAGCGAGCGCGACGACACGGATGTCGTGTCCCGAAAGCTCTACGGCCATCGAGCGTGTCAGACCGACGATCCCGCCCTTCGTCGCCGCGTAGCCGGCTTGCCGTGGACACACCACCTCGGACTCGATCGAGGCAATGTTCACGATCACGCCTGGCTGCTGTGTGCCGAGCCAGTAACCGACCGCCTGTTGCGAGAGCCGGAACGGAGCGGTCAGATTTGTCTCAAAGAGCTCATCCCAGGCCTCGTCGTCGTGCTCCCAGCAATTTGCATGATGGATCGTCCCGGCGTTGTTCACGAGCGCATCGAGTCGTCCGAAAGCCCACAGCGCCGCGGTGACGATCCGCTCTGGCGCATCATCGCTGCGCACATCGGCGTCAACCGGCAGGACACTCGGATGCGCCGGCACATCTCCGGATCGACTTACGGCGACCACTTGGGCGCCGGCAGCGACCACACGCTCCGTGATCGCACGCCCGATCCCGCGGCTGGCGCCCGTCACGGCGACAACGCGGCCCGCCAGCAAAGCCGGCATCGAGTCAGCGGGTCGCATGCCTGACGTCCGCGATGCTCTCGCTCGCAGCGTCGAGTCCGTTGCCCCAGGGTGGCTCGATGATCACCTCGTCGAAGCCCATGTCCTCGGCCTCCAAGACCAGGCCTGGTAGCGCTGAGGCCGCAGCCGGAGCTGCGTGAAGCTTCAACAGGGTCTTGAACGGACGTTGAGCGTGGGCTTCCCGCCGCAGCAGGCGGAGTCGGTCGAGCCTCGTCCGCAGACCCTCGGAGTCCCACTTGCCCGCGTAGCCCAGCGCGATCCAGCCGTCGCCGCGCTCGGCAGCCCGGCGCAACGCCGGTTCAGTCATGCCGCCGATCAGCAATGGAGGTCCGCCGAGCTGCGCTGGAACGGGGCTGAGGACGATCCCAGGCGGAATCGTGATCTCGCGCCCGGAGAACGCCTCCGGTCGCCCGGACCAGCAACTGCGAAGGACATCGATCATCTCGTCGAACCGAGCGCCTCTGCGCACGAACGAGTGCCCCAGTGCTTCGAATTCGAACCTGTACCAGCCGGCGGCCAGGCCAAGCGTGAGCCGACCGCCGCTGAGCTGGTCGATCGATGCCGCGATCTTGGCAACCTCGAGCACGTTGCGTTGCGGGAGCACGAGGATTGCCGTCCCGATCCGGCAGCGCTCTGTGACCGCCGCCATCGACGCGCAACAGACGAAGGCCTCGTAGTGCTCGGCGTCGACGCTCCACGTCGGGCGGCCATCAGCGCTGTACGGATAATCACGCGAGTCACGATCGACCATCAACAGGTGATCGCTGACCCACAGCGCGTCCGCACCGGCAGCCTCGGCGCGACGGGCCATCTCGTGCACCCCGAGCTTCGCCGGCAGCTCGCCGGCGTTCGGAATGTCGACGCCGATCACCATCTTCGCGAGGGCAGGCTACCTGGCTGTCTCACCGCGCCAGCGGGCGTCGCCCAGGTCTCCGGCATCGGCAATGATCGTCTGACCATTGCCGGCCGCCTCGGGGCTGGTCAGCAACATCGAGACGAGATCGGCGATCTGACTTGGTAGCAGTCTTGGCGTCGTACCAGCGCCAACTTTGGCTCGCAGCGTCTCGGTGTCGACGTCGCCAGGCGCAATCGCAGTGACACGAACGCCTTGCGCGCCGAGATCGCTGGCCATGGACTTCGTCAGTGCGACCACGGCGGCCTTTGAGCCGCTGTAGAGAAGCTGCGTTGCCGGCGCCTCGAACGCGTCGAGGGACGCAATGTTGACGATCGTGCGGAGTCGACCAGGATCGGCGACGCGTATGAAACCCTGCGCCACTAGCAGCGTGCCCAGCACGTTGAGGTCGAAGACCCGACGGTAGAGCTCCAGATCCATGCTCTCTAGCGTCGAGTAGGGATAGATCCCGGCGCAGTTGAGGCACGCGGACGGAGCACCCAGCTCAGATGTCAGCTGGTTCAACGCAACGGCCACCTGCGCCGGATCGGTGATATCGGCGGCGAGCTCGGCGAAGCGGCTCGAATCCTCGCCGGACAATGACTGTGGGTGTAGGTCCAAGCCGCCTACGGACCACCCATCAGCCAGCAGACGCTGCGCGGATGCGCGTCCGATCCCGCGGGCTGAGCCCGCGATGACCGCCACACGAGTCACCTCGGTCATGATCCTCGTAGCGCTCGACTCGCGCTAGGCCGCGGAGCGTTTGACCGCCACGACGTCGAAGTCGATGAGCATGTCCGGATACACGTGGCTGGAAACCACGGAGGTGCGCACGGGCTGGTCTTCCGGGAAGTGACGCTGGTAGACCGCCTGATAGCGAGGATAGTATTCAGCGCGCTCTAGGAACGCGCGCAACTGAACGACGTCCGCCAAGGTCGCACCGACGCGCTCGAGCACTTCCTTGACGTTCTCGAACGCCTGCTCTGCCTGTGCCTCGAGGCCGGCCGGAAGCTCCCCGGTTCGCTTGTCCCATCCCGGCTGTCCAGCGATCCACACGAACGGGCCGACGCACACAGCATCGCTCCACGATCCCTTTGCTCCAATGCCATCCAACAATGTCTGCGCCACCGGGTAGTGCCGCCGGTCGTTCAAATCCATCTGATCCTCCTTTATCCGCTGAGCAGTTGATGACGAAGCACCTCGCCGGCGCCAACCTCGACGATCGCCCCCGCGAGGCCGCCCCGGGTGTACTCGCTACCCGGATTGATGCAGAGCGTCCGTCCGAGATGGATCGCCCCAGGGCTCTCGTGCACGTGCCCGTGTAGGCCCAGCAAGGGCTGCGTGTCTTCGATGAAGCTTCGAACCGCCGTCGAGCCGACCGGCGTCATGACGACCCCGGACCCGGGCCGGACCGTGACTGCGAGGCTTTCATTCAGTCGGGGCGCCTGATCGAGGATGGTGTCGTATGGGGGTGGATGCAGCACGGCGATCAAGTTCGAGGGATCGCTTACGTCACGGCTCATCGCGTCGATTCGCTGGCGGAGATCCTCCTCGGAGAGCTCGCGCTCGGTCTCCCAGGGCGTCAGGTTGGAGTAGCCGGTCGTCACCATCTCGTGCACGTCGTCGATCATCAGACGCTGGTTCTCGGCGAACACGACGTAGTCAGAGCCCTGTAGCGCCCCGTCGATCTCGAGGAAATCGTCATTCCCGGGAGCGACATAGCACCGGCGTTCGGTCCCGCGCAGCCGCTCGTCGGCGAGCGCGACCCAGTCCGCCACTGACTCATAGACCGCCTTGCGAAACGCACGATCCTGCTCGACGGGGTCCGCAAGCTGCTCCCATTCGTCCTCGGTGACGACGATCGTGTAGTGGCCGATGCGCCGGATGCGCTCGATGATCTCAGCGCGACCAGCTTCATCGAGCCCTGAGTACTCGTTTTCGCCAAAGCTGCACGAGTACGTACCGTCGCCCCCCCGGACGATCGGAACGAGCACCTTGCCGGTGATGTCGCCGCCTAGGACCAGACAGGGACAGCCATAGCTCTTGCTCGCGTTGAGGAATTTGCGAAAGCACGTGTCCGAGCCGTGGATGTCTGTGGCAAAGAAGATCCGAGTCCCATGCTTCAACGGTGCCTTCCGTCCAAGCCATCCCATCACTCTGGTGTTGTCATCTCCGTCGCCACTCCCTACTCGGCCGGAAGCGACTTGTAGACCAGGTCGAGATCGACTCCACGCGCCCGCTGAGCCGCGCGTGCGCCGTAGTACAGCCCGGCGGCGAGGACGAAGCCACCCACGATCACGACTGTCAGCCAGACCGGATTCATGGCGACATTCACGTTGAACACGTACATCAGGACCAGCATGTACACACCGACGAAGACCGTGATGGCTCCGCAGACGGGCAGGACCGGTATCCCCGCGACCTTCCAATCCGCGGGACCACCCTCGTAGAGGTCTCGGCGGCGGTAGTACATCCAGATGCCGGCGAGTCCGACAACGATGAACGGGGGCGGAGCGACGAAGTTGGCGTAGGCCAGGATCGTGATGAAAGACGGGCTGAAGGCAGCCCAAGCCGCCATCGCGACACCACCGATCGCCGTGATGATGATCGACGCGGTCGGGGCGTGCGTCTTGTTGCTGACGGTCGCGGCTCGCTGCGGTATCAGCCCGTCGAACGCCAACGCAAACGGGACGCGCTGCGTCATCGCCATGTTGCCGTACAGGAGTGGTGGAAGCGCAAAGGCGAACAGCACCGCAAGCAGGATCGGGAAGAACGAACCCCCGACGATGATCGACGCGAAGAAGCTGTAGAACGGCGATCCGACCGAGAACTTGCCATTGCTCGCCGACGCGGTGAAGTCGTAGCCGGCCGTGTGGATGAAGATGATCATGCCGAGCAGCAGCACTATGCCCTGGAACAGACCGGTCCCGAGCATCGAGCCGATTTGGCGCCGCCGGCGCCCAGCGCCCTTGAACTCACCGGCGAGATAGATCCCGTAGTACGTCCCCGACGCGACACCCAGCATCACCAGCGACGCACCTAAGGTGTTCTTGAACGAGTAGCCCACGCGAGCGGGGTACGCAATGCCCGCCTTCGCGCCCGCCGCCACAGTCGAGCTGTAGACGTCAGGCTTGTGGAGCAGTGGCCCGGCGAACTTGTTCACCGACGAAATGAAGTGGTGGTGCGACGTGAACAGCAGGATGACGATCGACGCCAGCGCCACGATCAGCGACGCGAAGTAGAGGTACATCACGAAGCGGGTGATGAACTTGGTCCCGAGCACCGAGAGCAGAGACACGACGATGATCGCGACGGCCGCAATCGCAAACGTCCAGCCGTTCTCGGCAATCGTCGCGCTGGCGGTCGCCCACCAGTGGTTTCCGGTGACGGCGTCGATCGTTGCGAACAGTGGCGTCAGACCAAGCTTGATCACGTAGACGCTCGAGATGCCCACGCCGAGCAACGTGCCCAGGAACATCAATATGTTCGACCACAGGCCAAGCACCGGGTGCAGGATTCGTGACCCGTAGATGTAGTCGCCACCGGTTCTCGGCATCGTCGCGGCCATCAGCGAGAACAGGATCCACACCGGCGGTAGCAGCGCGAGCGCAATCAGCAGCCCAATGATGAGATTGGCTCCCGGGAAGGCCGCCATCGCGAAGAACACCCCGACGGCGAGCGACATCGAGACCGGAAGCGCAACGCCGGCGTTGACGCCGATCATGGCGGGCAGGGACACCTCCCGCACAAGCCCAGTCGCCTTGCGCGTGAACACCGTCGGCGGTCGAGCAGGCCGCGTAGCGCCGGCCGCGTCGCTAATTGAACTCATGTGTTACCCAACCTCCTCGGGTTGTTCGTACCATCGCACGCGGTCACCGACCCGAGCGCGCATTTTCCATTTCGCCGATTTGGGAGCCGTCTGAATCCATTCGCTGAGCTTCCCGAGCTGCGACGCCAGCCGACCACTTGCCTGCTCACCGAGCTCGCGCTGACGCAACGCTTCCGTGCTTCGCTCGATGTTGAGCTCAACTGTCCTGAACAGCCCCCAGTCCTTCGCGCAGATCTCACCCACCCGGCTGCCGTTGATCATGTCGCCGTCGCGATCTCCGACGTCGTGGTGATACAGCACCGACAAGATGTCTGACTGGTCCTTCTCGTTGAGCTCTACCACTTGGAGCTTCGTCAGCAGGAGCTCGGAAAGTGGCAGCGTGCGCGGCTCGGCGAACAGGCGATCCCCGAGCGGGATCGTGTGGCACATGCTGAAGCCGCCGACGAATACGTCGACCTGGCGACCGTGCCCGTCGTCGTAATAGAGCAGTCGACGGTGCCCGTTCAGGGCATTGAACTCCGGATCGGCCCGGTAGCCCCCCGTGAGCATCAACGCATCGACACCCGCGCGCGTGCCGCGACCCACGATCAGATCGATATCGCGATACTCACGCGGCAAGAACGGCGGCTCGCCCGGGGAAACGCGCATGGCGATCGCCACACCACCGAGTAGTCGAACCTCGAGGCCGGATTCGCCCGCACTGTCCAGCAGGCGTGCTGCCTCAGCCACGACATCGCTGAGAGGGCCGTCGGCCGAGTCACCGGCTGTCGGCACCGGGGACCCGCCGCTCATCGCGAGCCCAGACCGCAAACTGTGCTCCTAAGGCCTCTGCTTGGACACTGGCCATGTATCGCACAGCGATAATGCATTTCGGTAGTCTACAATCGACGTTCAGCGAAGTCAACCGGCGATTGCACGGCTACGACGCTCGGGCGATGCCGAAGCGGTGCAGGACGTTGCGCGTCAGAGCCTGGATCCCGGGGTCAACCGCCAGTGACCCGGTGTAGCCGATGCTCCCGGCGTTGAACACGCGCCCGCCCCCAGGCCGGTCCCAGTAGATCACGTCGGCACCGTAGCCCTCCTTGACCATCGAGTGTCCGATGTGTCTCTGTCCGTGCTCGGCACGGGCGAGGAGCGTGAGACCGTCCGTCGACAGCGATGGTGTCATTCCGACCGCCTCGGGGAGACCATCCATCTCGTAACCGCTCACGGCCCCGCCGTTGACCGAGCGAGTGCCGACGAGGCCTTCTCCGTCGACCGGAACCCGCTCCGGCTCGCGCATCAGGAAGTGATCGGGGGCGCGTACGGTGAACGGCGCGAATGCCGTCGGGTCGCCGCTGTCGATATAGCCGACGGTCTCGAGTCCCAGCAGCTGATTCGGCGGCTGGCCAAGTAGCGACCACGTCCCCCCGGGCCGGCCGTCGGTGTGCCAGCGCTCCCCCCATTCTTCCGGCGCAAGCCACGCGTTCTCCGGCGGAAGCCACTCGTCCTCGCCCGCATGAATGGTCTTGCGGGCCTCGATCGAGCTCGTGACCGGATCGTGCGTTACACGCCAGTAAGCCGTGTTGGCACCGAGATTGAGCACCGCGCCACCTCGATCGAGGTAGCGCTCAACCCCATCGCGCATCGCCTGAGTCCAATACTCCCCGTGCCCCACGATCATCAGCGCGCTGAAGCGGTCCAGAAGCTCCGGCTCGGCATCGAGCTCGGCGTCGGTGATGCACTCGTACGCGTAGCCCTCCCGAGCCAGCCACGCCTCGGCAAGACGCTCTGGTCGCACGAGATGCTGATGCACCGTCATCGCTCGAAGGTGGGTTAGATGCACGAACGGCTTGGCGTGCGGCAGCGGCATCCGCAGACCGACGTGGAAGTACAGCCTGCCGCTGATGTTTCGCGTGTAAAATGAGGACCCAAGCCCAGGAATCGGCAGTCCGTCGACGAGCGGGCAGCGAGCATACGCGGCCCAGGTGAAGGTCGCGAACAGAACGGCGACCGAGCCGCCGCGCCGCGGTGTGGGCCGCACGACGACGAACGGGATCTCGAGAGCCTCGGCGGCACCCGCGAGCGTGACGTAGACACAGTAGGTGCCGCTGTCGGCCTCGACCGGGACCTTCACCTCGGCCGCGGGCGGCCAAGCGCAGTCGATGAGGTCGTCACACGCGAACCTAACGGACCCGCCGCGCAGAGGGTCACGCCCAGGATCGTAACCAGGCCGCCCGATCGCCGTAGAGGCCGATGGGCCTGGAATCCCGAGCGTCGCGCCGTTGACGATCGCGGCGTGGCGACCGTGCCCGCTCGCGTCCACGATCCGCTCACCCGATGTCTCGCGCATCGGCCAGTACGCCTCGACGTCGTCCCGCCCCGAGGCAGCGGGAGACGATAGCCCACGGTCTTCAGCGAGGCCTCGGACTTCGCCCGGGTCCAGCGACTGGGCGAGTAGGGCAACTGCGCTCAGGTCCGCGTCCAGGAGATGGTCGACGATCCCGCCCTCAGCAGCTGCCCCGATCCGTATCCGACCGATCCCTCCGGGCGTCGGCGCAGCGGCAGCACTGCCGGTCGCCGACAGACGTCCGTCCACGTACAGCCGCACAGACGACTCGTCGACGCTGCACGCCACATGAACCCACTGTCCCAGACGTGGGGTGAGTGTCGTCTCTGCAAACGTCCACCACGCTCGATCGTGGAAACCGCCGCTCCCCATGTAACAACACGGCCTGCCGGCCTCGTCGACAGCCATAGCCCAATGGCAGTGATCGGGGAAATCCAACTGGCCGACCAGCGCGACCCAACTCCATCCATCCACGATCGAGGGGACACGCCACAATCGAACCCACGCGGAGATCGCTGACGGACGACCGACACCCGCTCCGTCTAGATAGGCATAGGATCCCGGATAGACATCGTGGCGCGCCGCCGACGGGCGTGTGAATCCGCAGAGCGTCGTGGCTTCTGCCCGGTCAGCAAGATCATCGACCGCCTCATTCAACACTGCCTTCAGGCCGAGCCGCTTGATTGAGATCCGATGCGCGGCAGGCGCGCTCAGGTGCACCGACAGCACCTCGCCGGGCCGAACGCCAAGCGGGTCGACGTAGCCGTCGAGCCCACATACGCGTACGGGCCGATGGGCTGGCGGCTCGTACGCTGACACCAATGGCTTCTTCAGCTCCCAGGCATCCATCCAGGCTCCTCCGTCGGAGTCCTCCGTCAATCATTTACACGACGAGTATCGCTTGCCGACTCAGCGTATCGTATGCGCTCACACTCGCCAACACGACCCATTTCAGTGGCGGAATACCGCAGAGCGCTCAGACGTGTCGCTCAGCGACAGCTGCCCAGGACCAGTAGCCACGCCGCTGCTCCGCCGGGGCTACGCCAGACAACTCGGCCAAGGGATCGTGGAGGACCCAAGCCAAGGCCCTCCCAGTGCCAGCCACCGACCCGTCACGGGTGCGGCCACCGTCGCCTTCCTTGCGTCCGACGCTTTAGCGTTGATCACCCGACCGCCCCGCTCTCGCTGGAGACTGCAACACCAGTCGGATGGGAGGCGGGTTCGGTAGCAACCTCGGCGAGCGCGACTATCCGGGCTGTCGAGGTGTCCCCGCTGGGATCGCCGGGTTCTCTCCGAACCGGTGCCGAAACGCACCGAGGTCGGCGCTGATCGCGTCGGTCGCGGGGATGAGCGTCTCGATGGCGATAGCGGAAAGCTCCTTTGCCGATATCCGCACCGTCGGGACGGACACGCTCACCGCGCCGACGACCGCCATGGTGTGACCACGAACCGGCGCCGCGATCGACCGATGTCCGGCCGTCAACTCTTCGTCGTTGAGTGCGTAGCCGCGACGACGAACCCGCTCGAGGCGGTCGATCACCTCGTCGATCGTCTTCAGTGTTCGTGGCCCGCGCTCTTCGAATTTGCAACCGGCCAGCATCGTGCGAACTTCGTCATCTGAGAAGTCGGACAAAGCCACCTGGCCAGTGGAGGTGCAGTACGCCGGCAGCCGTTCACCGAGGTGGTAGCGAGGAATCAAGCGCTGGACCGTTTCGATGCGGTCGATGATCACGACCTCGATCCCGTCAAGCGTCGTTAGCACGACGGTCTCGCCGGTCGCATCGTGCACACTAGTCATGTAGGGCTGCGCGACGTCGACCAACCCCGTCGCCCGCACTGCCGCCTGCCCGATCGTGATCAGCCGCGGGCCAAGCACGTATTGCTTTCCGTCTACGCGTCGGAGTGCCCCAACTGACTCGAGAGTCCGCAGCAGTCGATACACCGCCGGCTTCGTCCAACCGAGCTCGCTTACTATCTTGCTCATTGTCACCGGACCGTCCTCGTCGGCGATCACCGCCAGCAGGTCCAGCGTCCGCACGGCAGTGTCCACGTGATACCGCTGATCAATCGGTCGGCCGACTGGCGCCGGGCTCAACGCTCGGCCGCTCCTGAGGTTAGGTCCCTCGACCTGATGCGGATCCCAGGAAACCGTAGAAGTCGAGGCGGTAATAGTCGCATCTTCAACCAAGCCTACTGCTCATGCCGGAGACGAGCCTGAGTCCGCCGCGGCGTGTCGATGTGCCCGCGTAGCCTCACGGTGGCCATCACACGCTCGATCGCGACATCGTAGGCTGCATCGCGCAGACTTAGGCTTTCGCTCCGCGCGGCTCGCTCTAACACTGCGTGCACCGACTTGGTCATGATGGACCGCAATCGACCGTCCAACTCCCTCTCGACCCAGCGAACGTGCTGCAGTGAACCCATTCGAAGTACGAGGCAACAACACCTCCGGCGTTCGCAACGATGTCCGGCAGAACAACGATGCCGCGATCAGCCAGGATCTGATCCGCGTCAGCCGTAACCGGACGATTGGCGCCCTCCGCTACGAGTTCGCAACGCAGCCGCCCTGCTTCGGCAGGTCCGATCAGCCCCCCAAGCGCGGCCGGAATGAATATTTCGCACGGCGTCGACTCAAATTCGTCTTTCGTCAGGGCGTCTGCGCCGGGGCAGTCTGCCAGCGAGCCTCCCTGAGCGAGATGTAGTTGGACTGCCTCGATATCAAGACCCGAGGGGCGACCCGCAGCACCGTCGGCGTCTGACACTGCAACGACTCGAGCACCGAGCTCCGCGACCAGCGCCGCTAGCCAGCCGCCCACGTTGCCCGTACCTGGATCACAACGCGCGTGCCGGCGATCGGTCGTCCGCGGAGCCGAAGTAGCTCTGAGAGGACGCAGATGAGTCCGCGAGCGGTGGCGGACTCCCGCCCCGGCGAGCCCTCGAGTTCGACCGGCTTGCCCGTGACGACGGCGGGCGTATACCCGTGGTACTAGCTGTACTCGTCCATGATCCAAGCCATGACCCGAGCATCGGTGTTGACATCAGGTGCAGGTATGTCACGGGTGGGGCCGATCACGTCCTGAATGCGTCCCGTGAACTGACGTGTCAGCTGTTCAAGCTCGGCTGTGCTCATCGTCGACGGATCGCAGCAGACCCCTCCTTTCGCCCCGCCAAACGGAACCTGGACGAGCGCCGTCTTCCAAGTCATCAACGCCGCCAGCGCACGCACCTCCGCCAAGTCAACCGTAGGGTGATACCGGAGGCCTCCTTTGAAAGGGCCGCGGGCGCCGTTGTGCTGCACGCGGTAACCGGTCAGGACATGGCTCTCGCCGGCGAACTCAATGCTGAACTGCACGTTGATTTCGCGCGCGGAGCCTTCCAGCCATTCGATGAAGGCCAGATCGGCGGCGCCGCCGCGTGGACCTTAGGCAACATGGACACACCGGCGATGATGAGCAATCTCGCCGAGGCGAGATTGCTGGAGGCGTTGATCGTGGCTAGTGGCGCACGTCACGTGCTTGAGATCGGAACCTTCACAGGAGTTGGCGCGCTCACGATGGCGGCCGCATGACCTGCCGACGGACGTGTCACGACTCTTGAGGTGGACAAGGAGACTGCCGTCGTGGCCCGCGGTCACATCGACGCGAGCCCGTATGCGAGCCGCGTCGATCTGGTCGTCGGCGACGCCCTGGAAACGATCGCAGGGCTCGATGGCCCGTTCGACCTGGTTTACATTGATGCCGGAAAAGCCGACTACCCGGCCTACTACCAAGCCGTGCTGCCGAAGCTTGCCGACCGCGGCGTTGTCGTTGCCGACAACCTGTTTCGTGGCGGCGCGGCGCTCGTCGCCGCTACCACAGACCAGGGCACCATCGGAATGTGGGAGTTCACGCGCCGTGTCCAGAAGGATCAGCGGATGCAGAACGTGCTCCTGACGATTGGTTATGGCGTGATGCTGGCGTGGCACAGCCCAGCGGTGGGCGATAGCGTCGGTGCCGACGCTGGAACCGCCTTAGGCTCTGGCTCGGCGGCGTCCTGGCCCTGTCACTGATCGAGATGTTCAGCGTCTCTTTTACGTGTACCTACTCGCATGAAGGAGGCAGCATGACGGCGAGATCACGCGAACAGGTGCGAGACGCGCTGGCGGGCCTCGCGAATGCGATGCCCGCGACCATGCAGCCATTAATTCGCAAGGCTCCACTCCGCCGCGATGACCAGAGATGCCGTGTCCCCGCGGTATGAGCGAACTGATCGCGGTTGCGATCGCGATCTGCACCGGCTGCGAGGGCTGCATCGCCTACCACCTCGAAGAGGCCGTCCGCGCAGGAGCCACGCGTGAGGAGGCGCTCGCGGTGCTTGCCGTCGCACTCGCGATGGGCGGCGGTCCGGCCGCTGTTTACGGCGGCAAAGCGCTGCGGATGATCGACGGATTGCTGGACGCTTCGGCATCCGGCGCATCCGCTGTCGGCGCCTGAGTCGCCTCCCGGTTCGGTGTTGACGCGCCGCAGACGATGCGCTAGGTTCCCCCCGCTAGCGAAGCGTGGGTTCGGAGAACGATACTGATCCCAGCCGACGAGAAAGCTCGGATCGGGCGACACGCACGAAGGAGAGAGCGACCTCATGTGGGCAAACGTGTACGTCAGAAGGGCCATGGGCACCGGTCGTCGCGCAGTCGTGCGAGGGCCTGCTCAGCTTCAACGAGGCGACCGGCGCCCTCGGCGAACACCGCCACTGATATTGCTGCGTACAAGAATCCGCTCGTCAACACGTACCTCAACGAGGCAAAGGCAGCTCCGAACGATGCAGTCAAAGGCAGCTCCGAACGATGCAGTCAAAGCCGCCGACACGGTCAAGGCTCAGGCGTTGATCATGAAGGACGTCCCGATGATTCCGTACATCGCTGGCGACTCGCTCGTGCCGCTCAACAAACGACTCACCGGATTCGTTCCCCCGTTCTTCTCGTACTGGACCGCCTGGGCCGTCGGGTTGTCCGGGACGACCTAGAGAGTCCCGGCTCGGTCGCGACCGGCGTCATTGTGCGAGCAACAGAAGGCGGTGATCTGATCGACGGCGCGGCCGAGCTGATGATGTGGTGCGGTTCGGTTCGGGAGTACTCGACCGACGACAGGATCAAGGCGATGCACGCTGGCGGCTTCTCGGCGGCATCGATCTTCCCCGCGGATGTCGCCCGCGCTGAGGCGGCCGGTGCCTCGCGCGCGGAACTGCGGCGGGTGTTCGACGATGCCGGGATCCGGATCGCGGTCGTCGAGCCGCTCACGACGTGGCTTCCGAGCTGGACACCAGGCCCCGACATCACGCCCGAAGAGATCGCGTTCGCGTCCTTCTCTGAGGAGGATGTGTTCTCGATGGCCGATGTTCTGGGTGCGGAGGTCGTGTCGCTGAACGAGTTCTTCGGCGAAGTCGTCGACGTGAAGGTAGCCGCGCGCTCCATGGCGGAGCTGTGCGACCGGGCCGCTGAACGCGGCTTCCGAATCGCGCTCGAGCCGATGCCGTTCTCGGGCGTAAGCGATCTCGCCACCGCTTGGGAGATCGTCCGTGGCGCGGACCGCGCCAACGCTGGCCTAGTGCTCGACTCATGGCACTTCTTCCGCAAGGGCCCAGATCTCGAGCTCCTTCGATCAATCCCGGCAGAGCACGTGTTCGCGGTTCAGCTCAACGACGCCCCGCGCCTGCCGGATGGGCCGGCGAAGGATGAGTCGATGCATCGCCGCCTACTGGCCGGCGACGGCGAGCTGCCCCTCGGCGAGTTCATAGCCGCGATCCCCGCGCCCTGGGACGGTCGTCTCGTGGGTCCCGAGATCTTCTCCGATGAGGCGTGGAAGCTGCCACCGGAGGAACTCGGCCGGCGGCTCGGAGATACGGTCCGCGAAGTGCTGTCGGGCCGCGGCTGAGGCCGTCGTCAGCGGCCTTCTTGCAGCTCAGCGAGGACGGGCTCCGTCTTGACACCGGCGCGACCCCGAGTTTACGCTACCGATTCAGTGTATCGACCACCGAACCCGCCCTGGACTCGTAGGAATAGGAGCCTGCTGAACGACTCCTTCCATACGAGCCGGAGTCGTCCTTGCCTTTTCGCTGGGTCCTCGGGAAAGTGGCTCACCGCGATCGCGAGCGCACTTTTATGGGACGCTGTGCGGAACTTAGCTGCTTGGCAATCTGTGCTCGAACGATCCGCCACTTCGAACTCGCATTCGGACACATGCAGCCACGCATCACGGTCGCCGTGCGTACCCGCGCGACATCGAACGCAGGTCTCGAGCCGGAGTTCAGCGCCGGTCTCGCAACTCGCCAAATGCCTGCATCTCGCCATCGCGGCGCCGGCCGGATGGCGCGGATCGCTTTCGCCTCTGGATTAGCCTCGAACTTCACGATCGCCGCGGCGACGGCGGAGGCGCCCGGCGCGCGCCGTCCCACGACCGCGTGCGCAGCTGATGCCCGGCGACCTGGGGGTCGCCGACCGTGGCGCGCTAACGCGCCCCTTCCTCGACGGCCTCGCGGGCATCTTCGACGGCACTCTGAGCATCCGACATGTGCGGAACCGGTCGCGCAAATCCACGGGGTCTGCGATAGACCTCGCGAGTGGCGCGAAGCCTGAGACTCCGTAAACCCGACACCTGCCTCGTCTGCGGGACGAGCCTCCAGGCCGGCGAACGCGCGTGGTTGGACACCGTCGACAAGACCGTCACCTGCGGCGATTGCCACGGCGGGCAACCGATAGCGAGCGAGAAGCAAGCTGCCGACTTCGATCATGGACACGCCGGCGCGAGCGCTGGCCGGGAACACGCCCGGCGGAAGACCAACCGCGAGACGCGTGTCCGGGAGGCCCACCCGCACCTCGGCGGGCTGCTGCTCTGGCTCCAGGACGCGCCGCAGCACGAGGTGGCATTCAAGACGGGCAAGCTCGGCGAGGTCGGCGTGGGTAAATCGCTCGAACGACGCACCGCCGAGGGACCGCGGTCGTCCTCCACGACCGCCGGATGCCTCGCGGCCGAGGGAACATCGACCACATGGCGATCGCGCCCACCGGCGTATTCGTGATCGACGCCAAGGCCCATTCGGGGACCGTCCGAATCGAGAACCCGCTGTTCGGCTCGGCGAAGCTGCGAATCGCCGGACGCGATCGGACGGGCCTGATCGGCGGGCTCAACCGCCAAGTCGTCGCCGTCCGCGAAGCGCTCGATCGCGCCGATCGTCCCGACGTTCCGATCCAAGGCGTGCTGTGCTTCACAACCGCCGACCTCCCGCTGTTACGCACTCTGAAGATGCGCGGCCACCTTTTGCTCTATCGCAAAGCGCTCGCCAAACGGCTCAACGCGGACGGCGCGCTCGAGCCGGCCGAGATCGAGGCGATCGCCCGCGACCTCACGCGCGAGCTGCCAGCGGCGTGACTCGACGCGATTGCGGCGACGCATGCTCACCGGCGCGGCGTTGCTGGTGCTATGCCAAGACGGGTGCGGTCGCGCGCCGCGGTGCCGAGCCAGTCCGACGGCGGCAACCCCCACGTCGCCAACCGCTCGCGCAGGCAACGGACCGGCCGAGGGCGAAGCGATCGTCCGCTCGGCGAGGGCGCTAGTGGTGTGTAATTGAAATAAGTGGTGGTTGGCGGTATGATGAATCATGCGCGCTCCAACCCCTCCCCTGATGGTCTCCGAGGCTCAACGTGAAGTGCTCGAGACGCTGTCCCGGTCGCA
>Ga0182024_10005109_pt1 | contig 29640 bp, 27 predicted proteins | sample P32metaG_FD_120480 | JGI IMG/M metagenome (GOLD analysis project Ga0182024, IMG submission 120480) | Permafrost microbial communities from Stordalen Mire, Sweden - P3-2 metaG (Illumina Assembly) | ecosystem: Environmental > Terrestrial > Soil > Wetlands > Permafrost | place: Sweden: Stordalen...
GAAGGGCAGAACTGGAGGCCGTCTGAACGCTGATCTTGAGATCACACCGAATCTTGAGCCCCTGTTTGGGACCCGCGATGAAAACCTCAGGCTGATGGAGGATTCACTAGGCGTAAAGATCGATCTGCGATCCGACGCCGTACACGTGAAGGGGCCGGAAGAATCGGTGGCTCGAGTCCAGCGTATCTTTCAGGACTTCGAAGCGCTCCGCCGCCAGGGCATCAATCCGCACAATGGAGAATTGAACGGCATGTTGCGCCTGGTCGTCGCTGACCCGGCTACCACGCTGCGTTCCATCGCCGACGCGGGCAAGCAGCGCTCCGCGAGCGTCAAGCGTTCCGTGCATCCACGCTCCATCAATCAACGCAAATACGTCGAGGCCATCGAGCAGAATGACATGGTCTTCGGCGTCGGCCCGGCCGGCACCGGCAAGACCTACCTCGCCGTCGCCATGGCCGTCGCTGCCATGAATGCGAAGAAGGTCGCGCGCATCGTCCTCGTTCGCCCCGCCGTCGAAGCCGGCGAACGTCTCGGCTTCCTGCCCGGCAGCCTGCAGGAAAAAGTCGATCCCTATCTCCGCCCGCTCTACGACGCGCTCTACGACCTGCTCGAGCCCGAGCGCGTCGACAAGATGCTCGAGAAGAACATCATCGAGGTAGCGCCGCTCGCCTTCATGCGCGGCCGCACCCTCAACGACGCATTCATCATCATGGACGAGGCGCAGAACACTACCATCGAACAGATGAAGATGTTCCTGACCCGCATGGGCAACAACTCCAAGGCGGTCATCACCGGCGATATCACGCAGATCGACCTGCCCAACCCTCGCAAGTCCGGCCTGGTCGATGCCATCAACGTGCTCGATGGCGTCGAGGGCATCACCTTCTGCCACTTTGAAGACGGCGATGTGGTGCGCCATGCCCTGGTACAGCGCATCGTACGCGCCTACGAGTCGGCCAAACCGCAGCAGCAGGAGTTGTCGCTCTCGCTCGGCGAAAACATGGCCGTCGAGCCGCCTGCGCCGTCGGCTCCCGCTGCCAAACCACAGTAAATCCAGCCTTCGCGTAAAATTGAAGGTGAACCGGAGCCGCGTCCTTTGCGGCTCCGTGTACGATGATTCTCCTCGACCCAGATCTGGACACCCAATCGCCCCACGGACCAAGACCTGTCCGTAGGGGCCCCGGCCTCCGCCCCGCCCCGAAGGCCGCTTCGGTCAGGCGCCGATCTGCGGGCGCTTCGCGTAAGGCATCACCGCCTGCTCTCGTCCCTTCGGCGCGCACACTCGCCCGCTTCCTCGGCCGGGCCCAGGCCGCCGTCCGTTTGCCCGGTCGCGTCTCGGTACTCCTCACGACCGATGCAGCCCTTCGCCGCATGAACCGCCAATTCCGCGGCTACGACAAGCCGACAGACGTCCTTTCCTTCCCCACCGAAGCGCTGATCCGGAAACAGAAGAAACTCGCAGGCGACCTCGCCATCAGCGTGCCCACAGCGCGCCGTCAGGGCACTGCGTGCGGCCACTCCCTTTCGACAGAGCTGAAGGTTCTAATACTCCACGGCTTGTTGCATCTGGCCGGCTACGACCACGAATCCGACGCCGGCCAGATGGCGCGCCGCGAGCGCCGTTTGCGCGCCCATCTCGGCCTGCCCCAGGGCCTCATCGAGCGCTCCGAGTCCGATCCTGCTCTGAAAAGAGTTGGCCCCACCGCAGGTGGTGGAAAGGGTGGGAAAGGAATGACCCGAGCTGGAAAGGGGCGCCTCATATGACGGCCCTCACCATTTTTCTCCTCATCCTCGCGGCTCTTGTTGAAACGCTGGCCGCCTACATCACCCGTGTCTACTCCGAATTTGGCAAGATCCTCTCCCGCGAGGTGCAGGACAACATCGATGCATGGGAAGAGAAAGTCGAGCCGCATCTAGGCCTGAGCCGCGAACACGCCGCCATCTCCGCCGCGGTGTTGCAGCAACTGGCGCTCGGCATCATCGCGCTCGTGTTTGGCGCGGTGCTTTTCGATCGCGCACCGCACCTCGGCCGGCCATCCTATGCCGAGATTGCACAAGCAGTCCTCGGCGTCATCCTCGTTGTCGTTTTCTGCAACCAGGTTTTGCCCACGGCGCTCTTCAATCTCACCCAGGGCCGTTGGGCCGCGCGCCTCCTGTGGCCCATCCGCTTCCTGCTCTGGGTAGTCACGCCCATCACGGTATTTGTACGCTTCTTCTACTCCGTGGCCTCGCTCGCAGACCAGCCTCCAAACCTTGAAGAAGAGGCTGCAGTCAACGTAGAGGCCCTGCTCGAAGCCGGCCAGGAAGAGGGAATCCTCGAAGAAACCGACCGCGATCTTGTTCGCTCTGCAGTCGAGTTCGGAGACAAACTGGTGCGCGAAGTCATGACGCCGCGCCCGCGCATCTTTGCCGTATCCGAGTCCATCACGCTCGAAGAATTCATCGAGCAATTGCGCGATCACAACTTTTCGCGTGTGCCGGCTTACTCCGGTTCGCTCGACAACGTGACCGGCATCGCTTTCGCGCACGACCTGCTGCAGATCGCCGACGAAGAGGCGCGTACTCGCACCGTTGCGGAGATCCAGCGCCCGGCTGCCTTCGTGCCTGAGACCAAGCGCGGCTACGAGTTGCTGCGTGAGATGCAACGTGAAAAACAACACATGCGCATCGTCATCGATGAATATGGCGGCGTCGCCGGACTGGTCACCATCGAAGATCTGCTCGAGCAAATCGTTGGCGACATCAAGGACGAACACGAAACGGATACTCCAGTCGAAGATCCGCAACGCGAGCCCGGCGGCTCATGGCTTGTCCCCGGCAGCTTTCCCGTCGATCAGCTAGTCGACCTCTTCGGCGAGCCAGTCGAAATCGAGGGCGAGTTCGAAGCCACAACCCTCGGCGGCTTGGTCAGCGAAATCGAAGGGCGCATCCCTCTGCGCGGCGAAGTCGTGATGCTCGATCACGCCGGCCTGCGCATCGAGGTCGTGGCCTCGACAGATCGCCGCGTAGAGCGCCTCCGCGTCTTCCCGCCCCACATAGAAACCGCCGCCGCTCAAGCCTCGTGACGCCAGGAAACTGCTGTCGAAGTCCATTTTCAGTTTTCATCTGAATCCGGAGCGCTTCAGGTTTTGAATACGGTTGTCGTGAGCAAGTGCAAATGTGCAAGTCCAATGAGTCCCCTGATCGCCTTCGACCAGGGAAGGCAGGTGGAGTAGGCCGACTGCGTCGTGGGGGCTGGCTGACGTTGGGTGCGCGTCATTGAAGTTTTGTATTCAGCCTTAGTCCTGATCCCTGCTCACTGTCCGCTGTCCACGGGCTTCGTCACTCCCCTCCGCTGAGCCATCCGGTATTGGCCCACGGCCCAGTCTTCGCTGGCCAGCCCTGTGCGCTTCGCTTCGGCGAAGATCTCCGCCATCTGGTCAGCAAGGCTCAGACGCGTCTGACGGCTCGCGGCTGCTTCGCGTAGTAAGCGCAGATCTTTCGCGCCCAGTTCGATGGTTGCCGCAATATGTTCCGGCGGATGCAGCATGGTGTTGGCATACGCGGCGTAAAAGGGTGACTGAAACAGGGCGTTGTTTACGGTTGCGAAAAATGTCTCGGGCTCGACTCCCTGCTGGGATGCAAAGACAAACGCTTCGCCGAGCGAATGAATCATGGCGCTGATGAGAAAATTGCCGCCCAGCTTGACGGCATGCGCTTGCCTGGGCTCTTTGCCGGCCACGGTTATCCCTCGCGAAAATGCCTCGAGCAGCGGGCGCGCACGGTTCACGGCTCTGTCGGCGCCGGCTGCTACGACCCAAAGCCGACCCTCGTCCGCCACATTTGGACGGCCGAACACCGGCGCTCCCACAAAATCGATACCCCGGTTTGCATATTCCGCGGTGAGCCGCTCACTGAGCGCAACGCTGATGGTGCTGCACGAGATGTGTAGCGCGCCCGGTGAAAGCGCATCAACCAGTCCGTTGGGGCCGAAAAGCACGTCCTCATACGCCGCATCGTCAAAGAGCATGGTAATCACAGCGTCGGAGCCCAATTCCGCCTCGGCCGGAGTGCCTGCGGCGATAGCGCCTTCGCGGATCAGCGGTTTAGAACGTCCTTCGCTCCGGTTCCACACCGACAATTCGTGTCCGGCAGCGATCAACCGCAGCGCCATCGGTGTTCCCATGTTGCCCAATCCCAAAAATCCGATCTTCATAGCTATCCCTTCCCATGTGCCTGTTACTGGATCAACGAATCGTGCCTGGGGCTACAGGAACAATCATTTCGCATCTACGGACATGGTATGACCTGTGACGACAATCGGGCACACAAGCTGCACACAGTTTGCTGTGGAGATCGGAATTCACGGAGACTTCGGAGGGGTGTCATGGATAGGGAATTCAGTGAACAGGTCAGTCACAAGCAGAGGCCTGCAAAGGACGCGCGACGTAGTTGCGCGCTTGAACTCTCCGCACTTCGAAACGGTTCGCCTCGCGAAGCCTCGATGCGATGGACATCAGATTTGTAAACCAGTGAAGGAATATACTGCACGTGGGTCCCCGAACCGATGCGACCGGAACTGATCGAAGCAACCAACCTGTTGCACCGCAATACACCTGAAGCCGTGGAAAAGGCGATCGGTCTGCTACAGAACACGGTTTATTCCTTCAGCATGAAAGTCTGCGGCCACCCGCAGGACGCGGAAGATACCATGCAGGAGGTCCTCTACCGTTCGTTAGGTCACCTCGCAAAAATACAGGACCCGCAGGCACTCGCGGTTTGGCTTTATACCGTGACCAGAAACCGCTGTTGGAGCATGCGCCGCAAATCGGCGAACGCACCCCGCGAGGGCTTCTCACTGGATGAATTAATGCCGGGTGACGCTGAATTGGGGCGATTGTTACAGGACGCAGCCGACGGTCCCGAAAGCGATATGCTCAACGCCGAGCAGCACCATTTGCTGCATCAGGCTGTCTTGCGCGTCCCGGCGCAGCTTCGCATTGTTCTCGTCCTTCATGACATGGAGGAGCTGACAACAGAGCAAGTCGCGCGGATCCTCGGTCTGCAGCCGGGGACAGTGCGGGTTCGCTTGCACCGCGCGCGCCTCTCCGTGCGCAAGGAGATGAGTCGCATTCTGGAACACACGGCGGCGAAAGTACAAAAGGGCAAACCTGCCAAAAACAAGTTGAAGGTCAAGCCGTCTAGAAGTGCACAACGCCCGGCTGAGTGCCGCGAATTGTTTTCCAATCTCTCGGAGTACTTGGATGGGAGAGTGGAACCGCGCACATGCGGTCAGATGCGCGAGCACATCGAGGCGTGTCCCGCCTGTATTGCATTTCTCCGTGATCTGCGTGCCGCCATCGACCGCTGCCGTTCCTTGCAGGTTGCGTGCGATCCTGCCCTCGCGCCGCGCAGGCGGTCCATCCTCACCCAGGAATACCTGCGCTTACTGGGAATGCCTGGCGGAGAGAAAATATCTGCTGTTGTGTAACGATTCGGCCCATTCATGTCTTTCTTCTAGTGGGAAAGAGAGGCCATGATGGAAGTAACAGTCAAGCATCTTGACCGCGTAAGGTTTACCGTTCAGGCACGCTCGCACACGATCCATTGCGACCAGCCGTTGGAGAACGGAGGCGACGACTCCGCCATGACGCCACCGGAACTAATGCTCGCCGCGCTGGGTTCCTGCGCGGCATTCTACGCTGTGCAGTACCTCAGCACCCGCAAGCTCGTGGAGACTGGCGTTGAAGTTTCAGTGACGGCTGACAAGCTGATGCAACCGGCGCGCCTCGGCAACTTTCGCATCCATGTCGCCTGCCCCATTCACCTCACCGAAGAGCAGAGTCAGGGCCTCATGCGCTCCGTGCAACACTGCCTGATCCACAACACGCTCTTGTCGTTGCCGGAGATCAAGATCGAACTGGCTACGGCCGATACGGCAATGCAGCACGGATGATTGGGCGTCTGGTCAGAACCGTCGTCTGCGTCGCGCGCCGGTGTTCTAATCGTCCCAGGGTGAGCCTTGCCAACCCTTCAATTACCTTTTCGACAACACTGCGCGCATGTGTCAATCGACGGCAGGTGTGCTTACTCCTCTCTCAGAGCTTGCATGGGCTGAACTGAAGCTGCGTTTCGCGCGGGGATCAAAGAAGAAACAAGGCCGATGGATGCGAGCACAATGGCCACTGCAACGTAAGTCCACGCATCCAGGGGTTGCACTTCAAACAGGAATCCCTTGAGCAGGCGGCCGCTGAGCACTGCCAGAACAAGACCGATCGCCAGTCCCACGCCGATCAGGATCGAGCCTTGACGAAGAATCATCTTTGCCACGCCGGCCCGCGTTGCGCCCAGTGCCATGCGCACGCCGATCTCGCGTCTCCGGTAATTTACGAGCTGTGACAGCACGCCATACAATCCCGTGATCACCATGGCAATGGCAAGACCCGCGAACGACCCGATCAGAGAGAGCATCAGTCTCTGGCTGAAAGTGTTCTTGTCGACCACATCCTGCATTGTCTGAAAATCGTCCAGGGCAAATCCTGGGGCACTCTTGTGAAACACAGTGCGCATCACTGTTTCAACGGGGATGTCGCCGCGTGTTTTGACAACGAAATTGACGACGGTCTTCAGCAGTGCCTGGTAGAACAGCGACGTGGTTGGAACCTGGCTGTCGGGAATGAGGAGAAGAGGCTGGGGTTTGACGCCGACTTTCGCATCCACCTGGTCACCCAGAATACCGACAATCGTGAGCGGCTGCACCATACCCGTGTCGACACCGCCCAGACTAATTTGCTTTCCAAGGGGGTCCCGCCCGGGGAAGTACTTTTCCGCCAATGTCTGATTGATGACAACGACGGGAGGCATGCCAGCTGTGTCGTCGTCCTGAATCATTCGCCCTCGGACCACAGGCGTACCCATCGTGTGCGCATACTCTCCGCTGATGGCGGTCACGTTTGCGGACGGCTTCTCACTATCAGGAGTCTTCACTCCGACAATATCGAAGCTTGAACTGACACCCAACCCGGAGAGAGGCGGTGAGCTCACAAGAGCGGCACTCTCGACGCCGGGAAGGTGGCGCATGATCTGCAGTACGGGCTCGTACGTCAGCACGGCGACAGAAGCCGGGGCATGCGTTGTGTCTTTCGAGACAGCCATTGCGGAAAAGCCGGCTGAATCTGCCGGCATTGCCGAAAAGGTGGTTACACGAGTCACATCAAAACCCAGCCGCGCTTGCTCGAGATTCCAGAGCGTGCGAAAGAGAAGGCCGGTTCCCACGAGCAATAAGGTGGAAAGGGCCACTTCGCCGGCAACCAGCGAACCTCTGAACTTGCTGCTCGCGGTGCGTGTGCCGGTGGCCCGTGATGCGGCCTGCATTGCAGCATGGGGGTTGGCGCGCGCCACAAGCAGCGCGGGAAGGAATGAAGACAGAAGCGTAACGATCATCGCGATGATGGCTAACACCAGCACGACCGTCCAATGAATGGAAAGGGCGTCGGCTCGCGGAATGGTCCCATCCGGCAGTTTCTTGATCGCGATCATGGCTAACTCGGCGAGCCCAATGCCAATGACGCTCCCCAAGAGGCTGAGAATCATTCCCTCGGAGAGGAGTTGCCGTATCAACCGCCATCGGCCGGCTCCGAGCGCTGCGCGAACAGCGAATTCCTGCTGGCGCGCAAGACAGCGCGCGATAAGCATATTGCTCACGTTGGCGCATGCAATCAGCAAGACCAATGCAAGCGCGCCAAAAAGCGCATACAGCTCCGGGCGCACGGGGCCTGTCAGCAGGTCCTGGTAAGGAAAGGCCTCGAATGTGATCTTGCTTTCGTTGGCCTTCCTTGGAATATGAGACGCGATGCCATCCAACTCCCGCTGAGCTTGTGCGATGGAGACCCCTGACCGCAGTTTTCCGATCACCATAAAGAAGTGGTAACCGCGGTCGTTCAACATTTCAGAGGTTGGCTGCAGGGGAAGCCAAACTCCCTTTTCGACAAAGGATCCCATCTGCTCGGGAAAGCGGAACGATTGCGGCATCACGCCCACGACGGTCCGCAATCGGCCGCCAATCTTGGCCGATTGGCCGACAATGCCGGGGTTGGAGTGGAACGCTGTTTTCCATTGATGTTCCGACAGAAGAACCACGTCGGGGCCGCCGACGAGGCCTTCTGCGTCGCTGAAGGTGCGACCGAGAAGAGGCCGAGCATCAAGGAGTGAGAACAGGTTCGTCGACACCCGAGGAGCCGCGATGCTCTGGGATCCGTCCGGGGTCTCCAGAACGCTCAGGTCTTCGGAATAGCCTGCCGTGTTTTCAAGGAGCCGCGACTGTTCGTGGATGTCGCGGAAGTTCATCCATGACGTTGTGTTGAACCCCGGATTGTCTGTCTTCGGACCGATGAAAACGAGACGATCGGCATCTCGATAAGGCAGCGGGCGTAAGATCACGTCCTCAATTACCGTGAAGATCGCCGTGTTAGCGCCGATGCCGAGAGCCAGGGTCAGAACGGCAAGAATCGTCATTCCCTGCGTCTTGCGCAATTGCCGTAATGAAAATCGGAGATCATAGATCAGAGTTCTCATCGTCGACCTCTATGGATGTAGCATGTAGCCACTATGCGGTTGAGTTGAGGGTCGCCCGCTCCACTTCAATTTAGGCCAGCTACTGCGGCTGTTTCAATTCCGGATCGTCGCCAAACATTACTTTACCGGCTGGTCAAGATTCAGGCGTCGATTCATCTGCGGCCCCGCATCGTGAGCAGCAGAAGCAGCACCCCCGCAACGGCTGCAATTCCCCCACGATAGGCCCATTGAATCTGTCCCGTCATGAAGCTGCCTGGAAGCACGTTGATCCCCTGCAAAATCCAGATCACGCCGACGGCGATCAACAGGATCGCCAGCACGCGGACAGCAAGCAGAGTCGGTCGATTCATTCTGATCAGAATCTCCTTTTTCAGCGCCGATTTAGCGGAATTGTATCGCTCCTGAGTCAGGTTGTGAGGCCAAGGAACGTTTGCCTTGACCCGCGGCGGATGGGTCTGAGGATCGCCTTGGCCGGCCGCGCATCCAATTCGCTGGGCAACTCGGCCATTTCACGCGCCAAGCGCGCCCTGATCCATTACCAAATTCCATCAATTCAGTCGTTTCGACTGGAAGCCCACGCGCAACTGGCCGAAAATAGGACGGAGCGGCCAATGGCAGAGTTTCCGCATTTTCGATCATCCGTAGCCCGGAAAGTTGAGGCGAATGGCCCCGGGTCTGCAATCGCGCCCGGGGACCGGTCCAATCCAGAAGCAGGCAAGTATTGCGCCTACAACCAGACTCGGCAACGCTTCCTCTGCGCCAACGTGGAAGCCGCCGATTTCTCCACGACCGGACTCGATGCTCGCTTGCCTGGCCTCACACCGAGTAGCGGTACGGGCCTCTGGATCGTACCCATCCGGAATATCTTCCCCACCAGCGTTCGTGTCCCTCTCGATCTCATTTACCTCGACCGCAACTCTGTCGTACTCGATGCGGTCGAGTCGTTTCCCCTCTCCCAGGCCACGGCTTCGATCGGGTCAGCCACAAGTATCCTCGCTCTGCCTAGCCAGACCATTGCTTCTACCGCAACACAGCCCGGCGATCGATTGATCCTGTGTGCTCCAGAGGAAATGAAGCTGCGCCTGCAGCAGATGGCCGACCCAAAGGCACAGACACGTTCCGAACAGAGCCCGTCTCCCAGTCAAAGCGCCGCTTTGGCGAACGACCGGCTCCACCCAAAAGCGGTTGGGAATCTAATCCCCTTTGTGGACCGGTCGAATCCAAAAGCTTCCAGCGAGAACGAACCGACCACGTCTGCTTCGGCAGCTTCCATCCCGATCGCCCCTGCTCCGCCCGAGGTCGCTCCGGCAGTAACTGCGCCGACAACTCCCGAGCCGGTCGCCGCCCCCGTTCCGCCGCAGCCGGATCAGGAGCCGGCCCCTCGCTGGAAAGCCATGCCCTCAAAGGGCTGGTTGAAGCGCTTGCTTTCGGGCGAGCCTTCCGATCCTCGCAAGGCGCCGCGGACCGCGCTGCCATGGCTCGTTGTCTATTTCTTCACGGGCGGACGTCCCGTGCCGCACGAAATTCGCGATATCAGTGTGACGGGGGCATTTGTCTTCACCGAAGACCGCTGGTATCCGGGCACAGTCGTTCGAATGACCCTGACCGATAAGCGCAATCCGGCCGCGGAGCGCTCCTTCACCATCAATGCAGAAGTCATTCGCTCGGCGGACGACGGCGTCGGATTTCAATTTGTTCTCAAAGATGGGAAAGACTCGCGACACGCCGCTGCCTCCGGCGTAGATCGCCAGGCTCAAGGTGTTTTCCGCGAGCAAGTCGAAGAGTTCCTGCAGCGCATGAGCAGTGGCGCCAACTAGAACCGCCTCCACATTAACTTGATTGCACCTGCCAACAGCATCGTGAGCGGATGACAGTCATTCCATGCGCAAAGAAAACTCGCGACCAAGATCTGAAGGCGTGCGCCGCTATAATCGCTTCACTGGGAGAGGACGATGCGACCAGATGGGTCGAAGGCCATTGTGTCCGCAATTGTCGCGGCGGTGTTGAGCCGGGGATCGCAGTGATGGGCCAGACTCCGAAGGCCGCCCCTTATTCAGCCATGGCTCCGCTCGCCCAGTACATGATGGACCTCAACGCGGAGATCGCCCTAGCGCGCAGCGCGGCGCCGAAGTCCATTTCCGGTGATGCCGAGATCCTGGTTCTCGGGCACGCGGGGTTCAACGTCGCCGTGAAGGGCACGAATGGATGGGCTTGCCTCGTGCAGCGGTCTTGGAATGCGGCGGTCGATTTTCCTGAATTCTGGAATCCGAAGATCCGCGCGCCTATCTGCCTCAATCTCGCCGCGGTGCGCTCGGTGCTTCCCGTGGCGACTTTCTGGACGAAGATGGTGCTGGCAGGAGAGTCAAAGGAGCAGATGGCCGCCGAAGCGAAAGCCGCGTTCGACACGAAGAAGTTGCCGGTGCTGGAACCGGGCGCGATGAGCTTCATGATGTCGAAGGACGGATACCTGGCCGATGACAACCCGCACTTTCATCCGCACGTCATGTTCGTTGAACCGCTGGGTGAGGGGCCGCAGTGGGGCGCGAACCTGCCGGGATCGCCGGTGTTCGCGGGCGAGGACAAGGTGAACCGGATGACGATTCTTCCGGTTCCAGTGCCGCGGTGGTCGGATGGGACGCTGGATGCTGAGCCGGCAAAGTGAGCCCTTGGCACGCGGGGCGAGTTACCGCCCAACCGGCGGTTACTGTTTGAGAAACACTTTCCCCGCCATAGGCACCGATGGTGCCGCGCGGATCCTCGCACGGAGAGTGGCAGGTTTGTTGTGTGCGTGGGGCACGCTTAACGTCGTGCCTCGTAGCTGCAAATTCCTGGAATGGTGAAAGAATCCCCTAGAATCAGCACTTGCGCCAACTCACGCTTAGGGCTCCTTCGGCTCCGAACACCCTCACCCAGCGAAAACGCCGTAAACTCAATCAGGAGCATTACCTTCTTTGAAATCGGGATTCGTCGCCATCCTCGGCCGGCCCAACGCCGGCAAAAGCACGCTCCTCAACGCCCTCACCGGCGAAAAGGTGGCCATTGTCACGCCCAAGCCGCAGACAACGCGCAACCGCATCGCAGGCGTGGTGGAAGTCCCCGCGCGCAAGCGTGTCCATCCCGCCGCGCAGATCGTTTTTGTCGATACGCCTGGCGTGCACAAGCCCGCGTCCCAGCTCGATCGGCGCATGTTGCAGGAAGTCCACGAAGCTCTCGAAACCCGCGACCTCGTGCTGGTCCTGATTGACGCCAGCCGCCGCGTGCAACTTGAGGCAGCAGGCGCGCCAGGCGGTATCCCAGGCGCGGAAGTGAGCGTAGCGGTGGGTGCCCCAGGTCCGGGGTCCCCACGAACAGGTCTTGGTTCGAGGGGTGGAGATCTCGATTCTGAGACCTGGGAGGCCAGATCTCAGTCGCCACATCCCTCGCGCAAGACGAGTTCCTGGTCCAGCGAAGAAGAGTTCCTCTTCGGCCTCATCCGCGGCCTCGATTGCCCCGTTTTTCTCGTGCTCACCAAGATCGACCTGGTCGCGAAGGATTTGCTTTTGCCGTTGATCGAAACCCTGACAAAGGAATTCAACTTCGCCGAAGTCATCCCGGTAAGCGCGCGCAAGCGCGATGGGCTCGATCTGCTCCTGCGCAAAATCGTGAACGTGCTGCCCACAGGCGAGCGCTATTACCCCAAGGATCAATACACCGATCAGCCCATGCGCTTCATGGTCGCCGAACTGATTCGCGAACGCATCCTCGTCGAGACCGGCGAAGAGGTGCCTTACGCCGCGGCCGTTGTGATTGAGCAGTACGAGGAGGCCGAACCGCCCGCGCCACCCCGGAAGAAAGGCCAGGCGCCGGCTCGTCTCCCGCTCACCCGTATCGCTGCTGCCATTTATTGTGAGCGCGAAGGGCAGAAAGCCATCCTCATCGGTAAAGGCGGAGCCAAGCTGAAAGAGATCGGCACCGGTGCCCGCAAGCAGATCGAGTCGCTGCTCGGCACGCGTGTTTATCTCGAACTGCATGTCATCGTTGAACCCGGCTGGCGCGAATCGCGCCCCTTCATCGACTCCCTCGATTGGCGCAATCAGTTGGAGAAGATTGCCGAGAAACAGGGCAACGAGCCAACGGAAGAATAGGTTCGATTACGAATTACGCCCCGCGCACCTGGCCGCGCCCTTCCGTCTTCACTTCATACATGCGCGCATCGGCTGCGCCAATGATGGTGTGAATGGTGGACCCGTCGGCCGGCGCCGTCGCCAGCCCGACGCTAGCACTGACGGTGAGCTCCAGGTTTCCATTCATGTGAAAGCGTGTTGTCGTCAGTTCGCGATGGATGTTGGTCGCAAGGTCGCGCGCGTCGGCCCTTCCGGTCTCGGGCATCACGACCACAAACTCGTCCCCGCCGTAGCGAAAGCACAGGTCCTGCGGCCGGCTCAACTCCTGCAGCCGCTGCCCGGCGCGCGAAAGCAGCTCACTCCCCACCAGGTGCCCATGCATATCGTTCACCTGCTTGAATCGATCGAGATCGAGAAACGCCAGGCTCACAGGAAGGTGCAAGCGGCTGCAGCGTTCCAATTCTCGGCCTAGCACGTCATACAGGTGCCGCACGTTGAAGAGGCCCGTGGTGTCGTCGGTGATGGTCAGTTGTTGAATGCGCGCCATGTCACGCGCATTCTCAATTGCAATCGCCGCATGATCGGCCAGGATGTGCAGAAACGCGATCGTGTAGTCCGTCAGTTGATCGGCGCGCGGATTGAAAATCTCAATTGCGCCCTGCGTCCCCTTGCGTCCCCGCAACGGCAAGGCAATCACGGACCGGATTTTCGATGTGAATTCCGATCCCGGTTGGTGTAGCCGCGGGTCGTCCTCGGTTTCGGGAACAATCAGCGTCTCTCCGTGCTCTACCACCCAGCCCGCCACGCCCTCGCCAACCTTCACGCGCAGATCCCGCAGCGCCTCTTCTTCGCCTCCGGCGGCAATGGCGTAAAACAAATCCTGGTGCACTTCATCCAGCATCAGAAGGCTCCACAAGTCGGCCTGGATGAAGCGTTCCATATGTTCCAGAATTGTGCGCAGAATCGTATCCAGGTCGAAGCTCGAGGTAAGGGAGCGCGCCAGCTTGTGAAATACAAGCAGGTCTTCAATCGGAATTCGATTTTCCGGCAAAGGCTTCATTTGGGGGACCAATGGAGTATGCCACTTGGCCAGATCGGGAAATTGTGCAATGAATGCCATTTGTAAATTCGGTGCGCTCAAGAGTAAGCAGCGCCCCGGGTATTATCCAGTCTGCCCTCAGTTTGAATTCTGTCACACGTTGGGCTCGCGGTAAGCGGGTTTTGCACTAAGGTAATGCACGATGGTTTTAATGTTGAGATAGATTACCCGCCGATGTGCACCATCGATCGGGACGGCTTCAGGAATCCGGGCTCGCCGATGTGGTGGCGCGCCTCCTTGCCCTGCACGGTCCGCGCAATGTAGGCGCGAAGCTCCGCATCGCTTTCGCCCGCCCGCATGTGTCCATAAAGGTCGTGTTCCACCTGCGAGAAGAGGCAGGTCCGAATCTTGCCGTCCGAAGTAAGACGCACCCGGCTGCAGGCGCCGCAAAATGCCTGCGTCACCGGCGCAATGATCCCAATCTCGCCTCTCCCATCTGCAAAAGTAAAGCGCCGCGCCGTCTCGCCCGCATCGCGCGCCGGTAAGGCCATCAGCGGCAGAACCCGCCCGATGCGCTCCACAATTTCGGCCATCGAGACCACGATCTCCGGCGTCCAAAGCCGCCCTTCCTCCAGCGGCATGAACTCGATGAAGCGCACCACTACATCTTCTTCACGGGCAAAATGCGCGAAGCTCTCGATCTGGTCGTCGTTGAATCCGCGTAGCAGCACGCAATTGATCTTCAGCGGCGTCAACCCGGCATCCCGCGCCGCGCGAATCCCCGCCAGCACCTTGCTGAAACTCCCCGGCACCCGAGTGATCCGCTCAAACGTGGGCGCATCCACGGCATCCATGCTCACCGTCACGCGCTGCAACCCGGCTTCCTTCAGCTGCTTCGCAAGCCCTTCGAGCAGATGTCCATTGGTGGTCACCGCCAGGTCCAGAGGCTCGCCTGCAAGCGTGTGCAGCGCTCCCAGTTCTCGAATCAGTTCGAGCAGCCCATGCCGCAGCAAGGGCTCGCCGCCGGTCAGACGCACCTTCTCGACCCCCAGCCCGACAAAAAGCTTGATCAGCCGCAGATATTCCGCGATGTCCAGTTCCGGATACTGCGCGCCCAACTCCCCCGTACGGCAATACACACACTTGTAATTGCAGCGGTCGGTGATCGAGACGCGGAGATCGTGAATGACACGTCCGTGGCTATCGGTCAGCCGTGCAGCGGACTTCACGGCCGAAAGAGCAACTGGGGAAGCAACCGCCATCTGCACCTTTTACGACGAATATTTGCCGGCGCATCGCTGCAAGGGCACTTGATTAGATGTCGTCCGCTTTAATCGAGACGCGGCGTTCCCCTGCGCAGAATGAGCCCCGTCAACCCGAATCCCGCTATCAGGCACAGCGCGAGAATGAAGTAATACGCCATCGGATGCGCCCAGCCCGGCGAATACGTCAGGTCCTGTCCCACCCACAGCAGCAGCACGACGGCAATCACGGAAAACTGCCCTGCAAGGACCAGAAACGTGTGCCCCAGGTCGCGCCGTTTGTCCAGCGCCTCCACTTGGTCGGGGGTCAAATTGCGCTCTTCGGGGGGAAGCAGGAAATTCGCCATTCTCGATCTCCAGGCAGCCCGCTTACGCATCTGGGCCGTCTCCATCATCAATTCAATCACAGACCGCAGCCGCTCCGCCAGTCTCATCCCGACCCGGAGATGCAGCCCGCATCACGTATATCGATCAGATCGCGTGTCTGCCAACCTACTTAGGCGGATATCCCACCGATTGCGCATAGAGCGGACGCCTGCCATCCGGCAGTTTCAACGCCGCCGAAACAGCTGCCGCATCTTGCTGACCATGCAGCGCATAAAACCACGCATTCAGTCCCTCTGATGCAGCAAACAGATATACATTCTGCCCGATAAAGCCTACATCGACCTGGGCAAAATCATTACTCGCGGGAGCAACGTACACAATCGTCGCAGCCGCGTGGGCCGCGGCCCCCGAGCCCACCTTGGCCCGTACATCGCCGTCCACCTTCGGCTTCAGCGCGTTGGTCTCGGCGTCATAAAGATAAACACCCTTTGCCAGCACAACGTAAAGCTCCACTTCCTGCTTGTTCATCGCCGAAGGAGCCGTGCGGCCAAGACCCGGCTTCACGTCGCGCGGCCGGTTCACGCCAAATGCAGCCCACAGCAAGTTCGATAATGTTTGCGGTGGCAGCTCATCGTCGCGAAACGCCCGCGTGGTTCTGCGCTCCGCCAACGCTTGCATCAGCGGCTTGCCGCCGGTGGTTTGGGGCGCCGGTAATTGCAGCGGTTGTTGCGCCGCGGCGGTCAAACTGGCAATTAGCAGAATGAGAGCGTGAGCCCTCGAGAAGCACGACAAAAGATGCATGGTTCCCCCTGGAGTCGATGCTCTGGCGTGCCAACCTCCCAAGGCACGCGATCAAGGGGAAGAAGTTCTTGAGCGTTGCGATCGCTACTCCGTCAAAAACGCCAGCGTCTGCAGCGACGTAATCTCAAACGGCTTGCGGCAGCGGACATTCGCGCAGGCAAGCTTGTCGTCGCGCCGCACCATGTACGACTGTGCCTTCGCAAACCGCGCCCGGTCCCGTTCATCGGCGTTCCGAGGCAACTGCGCTTTCTTGCGCCGCACCACCCACGTCACCTTGTATTCGGCGGCCTGTCCGCACTTCGGGCACGTCAGGGTATGTGTGCGCGCCTCCGTGGTCTCGTTGAAAAACTCCCGCTCGTCCATCCGCTTCCGTTCTCTCCAAAACCGGCGAAAAAACCCGCCGAAAAATTCCCGATTTCCGCTGTCCGTTCGTCGAAAATGCAACCGGAGAAACGGCTCGGACCTTCCGCTTGCGCTCAAACTATTCCATACTCTTCCTTGCCATGACGAAACGCAAGCCAGCCAAATTCACGGCCACCAAGGCGGTCAAGGCCAACGCCCGCGAACGCGTCGGCCAGCCTAAGCCCGCACGCGTCCTCGCCACACAGCCCCGCACCGGGCGCGAGGCAAAACACAAACCCAAGCTCGATCAACTCATCCGGCAGGAGGACTAAAAATGGCCCGTGCAGTTGGAGTGGGAGGTATTTTCTTAAAGGCCCAGGACCCGAAGGCTCTGTCCGCCTGGTACGCAAAGCACTTCGGCCTCGCGCCGGCAGAAGAGACTTCGATCATCTTCGACGGACCTAGCGCCGCAGGCATGACCGTCTTCGCGCACTTCCCCCGCGACACCGAATCCTTCGGCCCCGGTGCGCAACAAGTCCCGCAGCAGGCCATGGTCAACCTGCGCGTCGACAATCTCGACGAAATGCTCGCGCAGCTCGCCGCAGCCGGCGTCTCCATCGATCCCAAACGCGAAGACTACCCTACGGCCGCTTCGCCTGGATCATCGACCCCGAAGGCAATCGCGTCGAACTGTGGGAGCCGCCCGCACAAGGCGCTGTCTAGGACCTCGTAGCATCTACAGCCCAGCTCGTCCTGGTTCTAAATTGCATTCGTAATGCTGTCATCCTGAGCGAAGGTCGCCGCGGCGACCGAAGTCGAAGGACCTGCGGTTGTTTTTCAGCCGTTTCAATCCGCACGACCATGGGTGCCCTAGGTCTGGATTTTCAGACCTGGGAAAGCACGACCCCGGTCTGCGATGCTCGGTCACGAGCCACTAATTCCGCAACACCAGCAAACTCCCCAGCAGCGCCAGCGGCATCGCAATCATGCCCACTTTCAGAAACTCCCACGCGGTAATCTCCACCTTCTCCCGGCGCAACGCGATCAACCATAGAATGGTTGCCAGCGAGCCGGTCACAGAGAGATTCGGGCCAAGATCGACCCCGATCAAAAGCGCGTGGGCGACAATCCCCGATTCCTGCGCATGACGAATCGCAGAGCCGCCAATCAGACCGACGGGAAGATTGTTCATCCCGTTGGCGACCAGCGCCACCGCGAAGGCCGGCGCGCCCTTGGCAAACCAGCCCGGCCCGTGCGCCAGCAGTTTGAGGCCTGCTAAACCAGCGCGCAGAAGACCGGCGTTTTCGAGCGCCTCCACAATCACAAAGAGCCCCGCAACCAAGGGCAGCACCGACCAGGAAATTCCCTTGGCCACGCTCGCCACAATTCTAGGATTGCGGAACGCCACCACAACCAGTACAAAAACGGCCGCGCAACAGGTGGACGCTCCCAGCGGAAGACCAAACGCCGAAGCCGCGATCAACGCTGCCGCGGCCAGCAGCAGGCCGGCAAGAGCAAGTTTCCCTTCCGTCGTCAGTGGAGCAGGCGCCGTTTCGCCCTCGATCGGCTGCCGCAACTCCTTGCGCGCATGCCAGCGAAGGCAAAGAAAAGTGACCGCGATCGAAGCGATCGAGGGAAGCAGAAAGATGTCCATCCACTTCAGCAGCGGCGGAAGACTCCTGCCGAAAACAACGAGATTCGCGGGGTTCGAAATCGGAAAGACGAAACTGGCAGCATTGGCGATGAAAGCGCAAGCCAGCAGATAGGGAGCAGGGTTGACCCGCGCGCGTCGCACCGCAGCCAATACCGCCGGCGTCAGCACCACTGCCGTCGCATCGTTCGAAAGCAGCGCGGTGACCACGATACCCACGCCGTAGACAAGCACGAAAAGCCGCAGCGACGAATGCTTGGCATGCCCCGCGGCAACTCCCGCCGCCCAATCGAACACATGCTCTTCGCGCGCCATCTCCGCAAGAACCATCATCCCGGTCAGGAACAGATAGACGTCCAGCCCCTCATAGACCGCGTGCGCAGCCTGCGGCAGCGGAATCAGACGCAAAACGACCAGGAGGAGAGCCCCGCCGCAAATCCAATACGCCTCGCCGATTTTGCGAGGTCGCAAAAGCATACACACAATGCTGACAAGGGAGACGATCCAGACGAACACCATAGGCCAGTCGAACACCAGAGGTAGGATGCAATTCGAGTCAATTCAAGTATCAGTCAAGACCCATACCATCAGGTCCCACAGAGGTTCCATTTCGGGGCAGCGACGCTTCGAAATCCCATTTTGGCACGACCAACAGACGCGGGGGGGATGCGAGTGAGAAAGCGATTCGAATCGACTCAAGTCCCGAATGAGTTCCAATTCGGGACTTTGGCGCTTCTGATTTCCCAATCTGGCACGACCACGGCGGTTCTCCAATTGGTGTAGAGGGAAATCGCCGCTGCCCAGTGGCGTTTTCCTCAAGAAAATGCCACCCTGCGCGATATTAGAGACTCCACGGAAATGGGAGAACTGCCCCAATAGGCGCAAAAAGAAAAGCGGACGCCTGACCGCAGGCCGGCTGGAAGGTAAGACAGATTCGTCCGGGAACGCAGGACTGTCTTACAGCGTAAGACATGCGAGTCGCCATGTCTTACAGGCTGTAAGACAAATGTCCAACAAACGCAAGACCCATGTCTCTCATCGTCTTACGCCGCCAAACGCGAGTCGCCCTTCGCTCTGCTCGGAATGCCGCGGTCTTACATGCATTCCTTCCTCGAGCCATCGCACCTCTGCATTGGATTGAGCCGAATCGAGGAATGAATCGGAGGGAGCCGAGGCCTTTAGGCCTCGGAAAAACCGGCGGGAAGGGCGGGCCTTCAGGCCCGGACACATCATTCTGCCGCAAAATTCAACCGGGCCACTCGCGGTTTTGCAGAAGAACTCTTGCTCCACGTGCACAATCGAGGATGACAAGAGGTAGAGCTTCGTGCCGGATTCCGGCTCGAATCCGAGATCGGGCACCCCCCTCCCAAAACTCGCGTTTATCCATAACAAAATTGCAGAAGATGACTCGCTTCCGTGAAACAGGGAAACTACTCGCAAGACAGGCGGTCTTACGCCGGAATCGCGTCGAGCCACGCCGCAAGGTCCGTATGACCATGTTCGCGCGCAAAGTCTGCCGGCGTCTTACCTTGCTCGTTTTCGTAATGCGGATTCGCCCCGTGCTCCATCAGCATCTCGACGAGATCGATGCGATTCGCCGCCGCCGCGGAAAAGATCGGCGTGAAGCCTCCGGTCTGTGCCGCGTTGACATCCGCGCCATGCGAAATCAGCAATTCGATCGCCGACGGATTCTTGCCCAGCGCCAGCGCCGCATGCAGCGGCTGATTCTTCTGCGCATTCTGCGAAACCGCATCCACACGAGCTCCGCGAAAAACCAGCGCAGCCACCGACAGCGGAGTTCCGAATGCCGCCGCGAGGTGCAGCGCCGTCCATCCGTCGCCGGAGAAAGCCTGTGCCGCGGCTGCGTCTTCGCTCAGGATGGCTTGCAGTCGCGCCTCGTTGCCGGTCGACGCCGCTTCAAACACGTCCAGCGGCACGCCGAGCACGGCGAGCTTGGCAATCAGGAGATCGCGCACCTTCTTCTGGCCCGAGTAGACGGCCCAAAGCACTGCAGAAACTCCCTGCGGATCGCGATACGCCGCCAGAGATAGATCGTTTTCGAGAGCAGCAGTGACTTCTGCCGCATTCCCACTTTGGATGAACTGAAGAAAAGTTTGGCTCACTGGTGATTCACGCTGTAAGGCCCCGGAAGTTTAGGCCCTGAATTTTTCGCTTCCACCTCGGGTTTGGCGGTCTGATTGGTTCGCTTGGAATAAATGCGGAACTGCACGACGAGATCCAGCACGACAGGGACCGGTTTCCCGTCCTTCATCGCCGGTTGAAAGCTCGCTTTCCTGATCGTGTCGGCCGCGCTCTCATCCAGCCCAAAACCGATCGGCCTGCTCACCACGATCTCCTGCGGCTTGCCATCGGCGCCAATCACCGCGTGGTACAAAGCCATTCCCGCTACACCGCTCGCCTGCGCGTATTCATTGGAAGGCGGCTCAATGGTGGAAAGCAGCTTGGCCTTCTCATCGACGCCGCTTTGCCGATAGATGGCAGGATCCGTCGGCTTGTAGTCCGCCTGGTTGGCGACAGCCTGGTAGTACACCTTCCAGAAGCTTGGCATCGCCGCGATCATGCGCTCGTCCAGTCCCCGCGCAAACATGCGATCGATCGCGTCGCGCAGCATGTGGGCCGCGTGCGCCGGTGACGTTGTCGTCGTCACGCTCCCGGCATCGGCCGGCCGCTCAGCTTCAGGCGCCGCGTTCATCTCCGCTTTTGCCTGCTCGGCGTCGCTCGGCTCCGCATTGGGAACGGCTGTTGCGGGCACCGCTTTGGCAGCCTCTGCTTCCTCGCCTTTCTTTCCCTTCTTCTTCTTCGGCGTAACCACCAGCTCCCGATCGATCGTGATCTTCAGGACTTTCTTCTTCGGCGTGATCCGCACCTTGTCCACGGCCTTGGTGGGATCCTCATCGGCGCGCGCACCCAGGAAATGCAGTCCATACCGAATCCCAGTCAGCTCCACTTTGTGCTTCGACAAATGCACCTTGTCGATCTCGACGAGGCTTAGCGTGTAGGAGCCCTGTGCCGAGTGGCTAATCAGCTTTCCGTGTTCGTCAAAGCTCAAGGAGTTATCAAGGTATCCATCGCGAAGATAGAGCGTCTTGCCTACCAGAAGCTGCTTTACCTCATCCTCGGTAATCGCGCCCGCTTGCGTACCCTGCTGCGCCGCAGTTGGCTGCGGAGAGGAGTCTCCCCGGGCCGGCGTTGTTGCAGCCGGTTGTTGAGGAGTCTGCGCCTGCGCCGCAGCGGGCTGTTGCGACGCGCCCGGCTGAGGCGCGGCGGGAGCTTGTGCAACGGTTTTTCCGAGCGCGAACGCCACTACGACGGCGCACACACAGCGCGCAAGAGCAGTCCACGGGCGTTCTAAAGATGGGACAAGGAGGCACTTCATCAGGGGAACCTATGCTCAAAATGTAGCAGGACGACAACCGTCCCTTGGGTTGAAATTCGATGAACGCGCGTTACCGAGGTGTCTCAGAGGTCGACAGCTAACTTGCTGTATTCGGAGCGGATTACTGGCCCGAACGCGTCAGCCGCCAGAGAATCCGCCGAAACACCCCGAGTGCCCGCCTCGTGTCTGTGGACGTCAGGTGGATTCGGCGCAAAAGCAGCCGAAGATCGTGCCGATTGGCCGCATCCATGATGCGAGGCGAGTAACCAGCCGCCGTCATGGTCTGCTCAATCACCTGAGCCAGCCTATCGAGCGTGCCCGACGATGCATTTGATGTCTCCGCGACGGCTCGTTTTGGCGCTGTTTCTACATCGCCGTCTTCTTCGGATGCGACACGGGTGAGTTCGTAGAGGCAAACCGCAACGGCCTGCCCCAGATTCATCGAGGGCTGGCGCGGGTCCGTCGGGATCTCCACAAGCAAATGACAGTAAGACAAATCCTCGCGTGTAAGACCGTGCTTCTCCGGTCCAAAGACAATTGCAAGACGGCCATCGCGCTGAAGCTCCGTCACGACCATCGGCGCCAACAAAGGAAGAAGAACCGCTTGCTGCTCCGGCTTGCGATGCGTGAGGGTTCCCGTGCCGACGGCGAGCGTGCAATCCGCGATGGCTTCCGCGAGAGTCTTTGTCTCGCGCGCGTTCTGCAGCAATTCCGGCGCGCCCACCGCAGATTTTGCTTCGCGCCAGTGCGCCTCAAACGGAGCCACTACTGCCAGACGAGCGAATCCGAAGTTAGCCATGGCCCGCGCAACCGCGCCTATGTTCAGCGGATTGCGCGGCGAGACAAGAACGACGTCAATCCGGGCGCGTTGGTCTTCCGTGAGCAAGCACCCATTGTATTGCCGCATTGCCCTTCGCTTATTCAGGCCTGCACTTGTTCTGGGTTGATAAACTGCTGGCACCGATGATCCCCGAGACCGTTTCAGAGAAGGATGCACTGCCATTGGAGGTCGAAGCGCTGTGCGCTACGGCGCGCTGGTGTTATGCGCGCGGATGGGTGCCGGCCACCAGCGGCAACTTCAGCGTGCGCGCCGGCCGGCACATCCTGATTACGCCAACTGGCCTGGACAAAGGCACGCTGGCGCCCGCAGATCTACTGGAGATCGATCCGGAGGGGCGCGCCGTTGCAGGCAAAGGCAAGCCCTCTGCCGAGACGGGACTGCACACGGTGATCTATCGCGAGCGGCCCAGGGCGCATGTGATTCTGCACGTGCACACGATATGGAACACGCTGCTGTCGGGGAGATTTCTGGAGAAGGGTTACGTTCCGATTGAAGGCTATGAGCTGTTGAAGGGTTTGTCGGGCGTAACCACGCATGAGCATGCTGAACAGGTGCCTATCATCGGGAATTCGCAGGATTATGCGCTTCTTTCGACGAATTTGGCTGAGGCGCTTGACGGATTCCCAAGCGCGCATGGGGTTTTGCTGGGTCAGCATGGGCTTTATACTTGGGGAGAATCGGTGGCTGAGGCGCGGCGGCATCTAGAGGCCCTCGAATTCTTATTCGAGGTGCAGGGCCGGCGGCTCATGAGCCCGCTGGGATGACTACAAAAGGACTGGCCGTCGAGGCAGCGGCTTTGCGTGGCGCGAAATTGTTCCTCGTGGAAGGACTGGCCGTCCAGGCAATGGCTTCGCGTGGTTCAAAATTGTTCCACGTGGAACAATTTCGTCGGGAGGCAGAGGCTGATTTTGGCAGTGCCAAGAATGTTCCACGACCAAAAATTGTTCCACGTGGAACAATTGTGATGGCGGATACGCTTGACTTCTGAATTGCAGACTATATCGCCGGGTTGTGATTTCCGCCTGACTCTTAACGTCAAGTCATTGAGGAGCTTCGTATGGCTGTTCTTCGTTTCCCCGCAGAAGACCTCCAAGTCAACTCTGAACCCGAGATTCGCGAAGCGCTGGCGCAGCTCGGCATCGATTACGAGCGTTGGAGTCTTGACCGGGTGCCGGCTGATGCGAGCGCCGACCAGGTGCTTGTTGCTTATGCCGACGAGATTGACGAGATGAAACGGCGCGGTGGGTACATCACGGCGGACGTCATTGACGTGAACCCTGCGACGCCAAATCTTGAAGCCATGCTGGCCCGGTTCGATAAGGAGCATACGCACGACGAGGACGAGGTGCGGTTCATCCTCTCCGGACGCGGCATCTTTTTTCTCGCTTTGGACGGGAGGGTTGCCTCTGTGGAAGTAGGCCCCGGCGACATGCTCCGCGTACCGCGTGGAACAAAGCATTGGTTCACGCTGTGCGAAGATCGCCGCATCCGCGCCATTCGCTGGTTTCAGGACACGGCTGGGTGGACGCCACATTACACGGATTCAGGCGTCGACAAGGGTTATCAGCCGCTCTGCTTCGGGCCCGCTTACCTCGGGCCGCGCGTCGCAACAACAATCTCCGCATGACGGCCACGGAGCCTCGCGTTTATTTGCTGGATCTGGAAGGTACGGTTGCGCCGATTTCGCTGGTGAGCGAGCAACTGTTTCCTTATGCCCGGGCGCACGTCGCCGCTTTTCTGAAGCAGAATTTGGGTTTGCCGGAAGTTCAAAACGATTTGAAGCTTCTTGCCGCAGAGAATCGGGCGGAGCAGAGCGAAGACAGTCCGACTTTTGGCATTGAAATCCGCAACGAGCTGCATGCGCGCGCCTATCTTCTGTGGCTGATGGATCGGGATCGCAAATCGACGGCGCTGAAATCGCTGCAAGGCAAGATATGGAAGGCTGGTTTTGAGGGCGGCGCGTTGAAAGGTACTCTCTTCGCCGATGTGCCGGAGGCGTTTGCGCATTGGGCTTCGCAGGGGAAGGTTGCTATCTATTCGTCGGGTTCGGTTGAAGCGCAGCAGTTGCTCTTTCGTCACTCGACCTATGGCGATCTCACTCCGTTGATATCCAGTTACTTCGATACACGAACCGGAGCTAAGTTGGACAGCGCTAGTTATGCGGCCATTGCGGCGGAGTTAAGTGTCGATTCCGCCGAAGTGATTTTCTTCTCCGATGTGGTGCGCGAGTTGGATGCTGCGCGGGCGGCCGGCTGTTCGACGCGGCTCGTGGTTCGCGAGGGGAACGCGCCGGTCGAGGATGCGCAGGGACACGAGGCGGTCTCAGTGCTGATCTGACGCGCTCTCTCCGGGGGCTGAAGCCCGTCCGTGTGCGGATCGTATTCAGGGGCCTGCAATCACCCCCAGCGACGTGGACCTGTCGCTGGGGAACCCCGACTCGGCCCCTGCTCCCTCCGATGCCACGGTTGGTTTGGGTTCGTGCTTTTCCCACCCTTGCGACAGAGACAAGTCGCAAGGATGGGGCACCCATGGTCGTGCGGACTGGTGCCTCGCGAAGATGTGGAACTGCGGGCTGACGCTCCGCGGCGCGCGGATCGTATTCAGGCCCGCAATCATCCCAGCGACGTGCACCTATCGCTGAGGACTCCGAGTCGGCCCCTGCTCTCTTCGATGATCATGTGCTTCGATTTCGCTCGTGATTACTGCAGTGAGTTTGGGTTTATTGCTTTCCCATGTCTGAGAATCCAGACATGGGGCACCCATGGTTGTTTGGATTGATGCAACGCCCTTCGGATTCGCTCAGGCGCTGGAGTCTGCACCGAAATTAGGGCTGTGGGGGGGGAGGGGGTACGGGGGGGGTGACCCGGGGTACCCTCTTGGCCCCGGATTCAGGCAGCGGCGGCTTTGGCCGCGTGGCTGCGTGCGGCGGTGTTGGCGACCTGCGCGGCGTAGAGCAGCCGGGTCGACTCCGCACCGGTGAAGACGTCAAGCAGCATGCCGTGGGCCACGCAGGCGATGAAGTTGCGTATGTTTTCGCAACCGGACAACGGGGGCATGGCCTGACAGAAGGCTCTTTGCGCGGCTTCCGCTGCACGGTCCTGACATTGTTCCTCAGACTCGTCTCCGTTCTCGTCGTAGGTTGACTTGATGGTGCGGTAGGCGGTTTGCATGGAGTGGCAACAACGGGCGACGGCGGGGATGGCTTCGGGGTTTTGTTCGTGAGGGCCGGACATCGGGACGATCCTTTCGCTGATCTCTCTTGAGTGTGCGCGGAAGGCGGGAAATTGTCTGCAAAAAGAGACCATTCCGGTACCCACCGAATGCGCCGCTCGGTACAGAGAGAGCCTGCTGATTCCCTACTGTTTACTTAAAGATAACTGACGAGTTGGGTGGGCCACAAACCAACCGGAACCGAGAAAATGTCAAAAACTGAGTCCGCAATAGCTGCGAATGTACATGAATTCCTGATCCCCGGTCTCCAAGAGTATATTCTTTGCTTTTGCTTTCTTTGCCTTGCGACAGATCCCCACAGCTCAACGTTACGCCGCGGCATGAGAATGATTGAACCGCCACCGAAGTTTTCTCGTCTTGGTTGTGAGGTGCGAGATCGGCCTCCGCTGGCGCTTTTGCGACCTTCAAGAACAGTAGCTTACGACGAGCCAAAGCTTTTCACAATTGTTTGGAACAAGCTCGGTGTTTCCTGCGAAAGATGAGTTCGTCGAATCAGACCTAAGGCATCTTTTATTTGCTTTTATTGCTTTGACATCGCTTTACCTTTGTTTTCCCCTTGACAATCATATCGAATCGCAGTAAAAGCTAGCTTGTCGAAAACATTCGTAATATTTCAAAACCAATTTTGCCGTCAAAGCGATGGCGCCCGTCGTCAGGGAAAATGGAGATGAAGTGATGAAACGCAATGTTTCGATACTGCAGAATGCGGGCGTTGCGCGCGCAGCGCTCTTTGCGGTTGTTCTGATGCTCGCCCAGTCCCTCACCGCACAAGTCGGAGCTGTCTACTATGTGTCGACCACGGGCAACGATAGCAATCCTGGGACGTTCGCCGCGCCTTGGTTAACCATCCAACACGCGGCCAATACAGCCACGGCGGGCGCCACCGTGAACGTTATGGGGGGCGTTTACAACGAGTTTGTGAGCTTTCCGAATTCCGGATCGGCAGGGGAGCCAATTACCTTCCTGAGCGATCCCATCGTAGTAGGGACTACGGTACAGGGTGCGGTGATCGATGGGACGGATTTGACCGTTTCGGGCACACAAGGCCTCATCACCATCTCGGGAGTTCGGAGCTATATCACCGTCAGCGGATTTGAGATCAGGAACCTTTCCAGCAGTAAGGGAGTTCCGTGTGGCGTCTGGATCACAGGCTCGGGCACTGGCGTCCACATTCTGAACAATATCATCCACGACATTGCGACCACTTCGAAGAACGGCAACGCCTGCGGTTTCTTCGCTTATGGAACGTCGCAGACTCCCATCAGCAACCTGGTTGTCATTGGTAACGAACTCTATGATCTGCGGACCGGGGAAAGCGAATCGATGACACTGAATGGGAACGTGACCCATTTTCAAGTCGCCAATAACCTCGTCCATGACAACAACAACATCGGCATTGACATTATTGGATATGAAAAAACGGGTCCCACTGGCTACGACCAGGCTGGTTGGGGGGTGGTCAGCGGGAACACGATCTATAACATCAGCGGAATTGGGAATCCGGGTGAGGATGCTGAATACGACGCCGACGGGCTGTATTGTGACGGGTGCGCCTATGTCACGTTCGAGCGAAATGTGGTCATGCAAGTCGACTACGGGATCGAGACGACCAGCGAAAATCAAAGATGTTTGGCCAGCGGCACCGAGTGGCCCACCGGCGTGGTCGGTGTCGGAACTCCCGCCACAGGTACATATCCGTGTTATGGCATGAATGCTACGGTGCGGAATAATTTTTTTTATTACGAAAACGCCTGCGGCAACTCCATCGGCGGTTATGCGCTCGCGACTACCAAGGGCGGCGGGAGCAATGGAGGGGGCAGCAGCTACCACGACGTCTTCGTCAATAACACTCTGTTCGACAACGGTACCCAGCCTGGCAACGACTCTGAGGGCACCCCTAGCGGCGATTTCCAGATTCAGTACCAAGTGGGCAGCGCTCAGGGGGATATCTTCGAAAACAACATAATTTACGAATCCGCAGCCTCACCCTACTCTACTTCTCCCAACATGTGGATTCACAGCTATGCCCCCTTTACTCAAACCTATCCTCTATCGCTGACATACCCTCCCCCGCCAGCGACGCTCAATTGGAACCTCTACGGCTCGGCTGCGGGCTACCTGGAAGGAACGTCCATCTTGTGGGGTAACGTAGGCACTTTCCCGGATTTTGCCACGTGGCAGACCGCCAGCGGGGAGGATGCAAGCTCCGTGAACGCCGATCCTGAGTTTGTGGATTTGGGAGATGCGCCTCTAAACCTTGAAACGATTTCTTCTTCGCCGGCCGTCGGCGCCGGAAGCGCCAGTCTCCCGTGCAGCGTTGGCTGGTGTGATCCCGATGGCAGTTCACCCGGTTCCATCTATGGCGCCACCGACATCCTCGGGAATCCTCGGACTAAGGGCTCACGCATTGACATTGGCGCCTACCAAAACACCGGAAAAGAAATCTCCAACTCGTTGACCGTGAATCTGGCCGCGGGGGTATCCACTCTCCAGTACGGTCAGGCCACCACTTTGACGGTCACGGTTACCGCCATTCCCGGCGGCGGCGGTACGCCCAGCGGTACGGTAAAAATCATGAATGGGGAAACCTTGCTGGAAACAGCAACGCTGCTGCCGACCGGCGTCAACTCGAGCGCGGTGAGTATGCCCCTTAGTGCATCGCAGCTCGCGGGCGGCAACAACACCTTAACCGCAGTATATTCGGGGAATTCGATTGCGCCGTGTTGTTCTCCATCGGAGCCACCAGCAGGAACACAAACACCGTTTCCGGTTTACCCCAGCGCAACTTCGGTGCCAGTCACCGTGACCGAGACTCAGGCGGGCCAAACGATTCAGGTCAATGTACCCGCTCCCGCAACCGCCACGAACAAGAGCAGCTTCACGGTGGTGGCATCGGCCAGTTCCGGACTGCCGATCACCTTTGGCAGCGCTGGGGCCTGCTTCAACAATGGCGCAACCTACACGATGACCTCGGCCACAGTTGGTGAGGCTTGCACGGTAACGATGAGGCAGGCGGGGAACAGCAACTACACAGCGGCACCAACGATCACCGAAACTACGACGGTAGCGGCGGCGATTTTCCCGACGGTAAGCGTAGTTGTTCCTGCCACCGCTCCGTACCAATCCACGTATACGGTGGTAGCGACCACCAACGCTAGCACGACCCCGACCCTCGCGGCGGCGCCGGCCACGGTATGCACGATCTCCGGAGCTATCGTCACGATGATCAGAGGCACTGGGACATGCACGGTAACCGCCGAGTGGGCAGCGGATGACGTGTATAAGGCAGCTACCGCCAAAGGCAAAACGACCGCGGAGAAGGTGGCCAGTGTTGTCACGTGGGCGACACCGGCTCCCATCGCTTATGGAACGGCACTGAGCGCAATCCAACTGGATGCGACAGTCAGCGGCATTCCGGGCGCGTTTGTGTACTCGCCGTCCAGCGGCACGGTACTCGCCGCCGGCACGCATGCACTATCAGTGAAGTTCACGCCAACAGAGACGGAAGATTACACAACGGTGACGGGCACGACGACGTTGGTGGTCAATCCAGCTAACACCACTACCAGCATCACCAGCGTCACTCCTAGTCCGTCGAAGACTGGTCAATTGGTCACCGTGGACTTCTCAGTGGCGCCCGGCAAGCCGACGGGCAGTGTGACCGTAAGGGCCAGCACCGGGGAAACCTGCACGGGAACGCTTACGGGCGGGAACGGCCAGTGCAGGGTGGGGCTCGGGACCACAGGTTCGATCACTCTGACGGCGGCCTACGGGGGCAATGCCAACAATAACGTCAGCGTCTCGACCGGGTTCACGCAGATGGTGAACTAGATAACACCGATGGCTTGCGGCCCAAGGGACAACCCAGTGGGCCGCAAGCGGGCTTCCCTGAGAAAGATAAGAAAACATTCCGAGCACCCCAATAGGCAAGAGTGTGCGATGAACGGTTCCGGGCGATTGACCGCTAAGTCGGCAGTGTCGTTAGCAAGTGCAAATGTCCGCTTTTCGTAGCAAGTGATATGTCCGGTTTTGATAAATCAGTCAGTCGTCGTAGAGGCGGTGGTAAAGTGCGAATCCCGCGTTTGTTGCGGGA
>Ga0182024_10005110_pt1 | contig 29639 bp, 26 predicted proteins | sample P32metaG_FD_120480 | JGI IMG/M metagenome (GOLD analysis project Ga0182024, IMG submission 120480) | Permafrost microbial communities from Stordalen Mire, Sweden - P3-2 metaG (Illumina Assembly) | ecosystem: Environmental > Terrestrial > Soil > Wetlands > Permafrost | place: Sweden: Stordalen...
CGTAGTCGCCCATTTTCTCTTCACTGACCAGGCGTACCAAGCGCTGTCCCATCCGCTTGAGTCCTGGGCATACCTGCCAAGACCAATGTTAGGTGAACTCTTCTACGTGGAAATCCAGGCTAGCATCCTTTTGCCTCGATTTGCGATTATGAATCGACTGTTTTGCGGATGGAGAGTTCTTTGTAGCCAGTCTGAGCATCGTAGATTCGGTCAAACACGAATTCATCGCTCAGATTCTGAATAACGATTTCCACAGTCGTATTGATAATGCATCCATAGAGAAGATGACCACCAAATGTTTCCCCGCTTTCAGTCGCCACTGATGTGTGAACATGAATTCCGTTGGTGCTCAGAATTCCGCTCAGCGAAACGATTTCCAAAGGTCCATCCATCTGTTTGAATGCGCCAGACCCAGTCCGCAGGACAGCCCCGTTTAAGGATCCCACGGCGCTGACGATGGCGGCAGCGAGGAGTTCATGCTCCACGCAGATCGCCTCCAACGCCAGCTTCAAGTCCTGCGAAGGCAGCAGACGAACCGCTATGGATTTCCTGGAACTGATCAAAACTTCTCTCGAGAGCACGGCAGCAGGATCATATCTAACACACAATAGTGGTATTCAACTTATGTTTATGAGAAAAATTTCGTCGTCTTTGCGTTTGCGGATATCTTGTATCAATAAGGGCGAAGGTTCTAGCTTGCCTTTTTGGCGCCGCTGAAAACATCATCAAACGAGCACATTTTCGGCACGTCGTAAGCGATTGAGAGATTGCTCGGCACGTTTGCTCACATACGGGTCTGTATCGTGCAAAAGGGCTTCGTATACGTGGTCTGGCAGCCCTGGCGTTTTCGCCAGGCGATAACGCACCAATGGACTGCTGTCGGTGACCAGCTTCCAAACAAAATTGATGACGTTTGGATGCCGTGTCAATGCGGCTCTCACGTGAGGGCGCGGGTCGTGCAAGAGCTGGTCTAACATTTCTAAACCCGTGTGCGAATTCTGCGCTACTTCTTGCATAACTGATGCCTCTATCTTCAACTTCATTTCCACCGCATTCGGTATCACTACTGACAGCGTTTAACACGTTGTCTTTGAACACCAGAGAATCATAATTGAACGCCATCTGCTCTACATGCAGCGATCGAGGTATCACCTTGGTGCCAGTTGAACGCAGCTCTCCTCCTGACCTGAGCGGGTCCGCGAAATCTGAGTGCGGCCACTCATGGCTGCCTGTTATTTGGCGAGCGAATCGGTTTGGCCCCAAAGATGCAAAATGCAAACTGCCTGGCATCCTTGCTGCATTTGCCCAGCTTATGAGCCTGGCGCATTACCTCCTGTGGTGTCGCTGTCAGCGAGACTAATCCCAATGAGCACAATCCCAGACGGCGCAAGAAATCGCGCCGACTTTCTAATCTCGAACTTTGCGCAGCGCGCTGCGACTGCCTTTCATTCATGGCACCCCTCCTTTAATTTGGCCTCTAATTAGTAAACGTATCGAACCGGAAAATGGTTCAACCAAATTCGCGCTTGGAAACCAAATTTCTTGAATTACCGTTTTGAATTAAGTGTGTTGTATAACAAAAGGTGTGAATGAGATTGTCAAATTAACCGAAAACGGACTTTATTGTCAGTCGGGCGACTTTTACATAGACCCCTGGCGCCCGGTGCACCGCGCCATAATCACGCACGCGCATTCTGATCATGCGCGGCACGGTAATTTGCGTTACCTGGCTGCAACCCCTGGCGAGCGCCTGTTGCGAGCCCGCCTCACGCCTGACTGCTCAATTGAAACGGTGGCATACGGACAATCGCTGAAAATCGGTGACGCACTCGTTTCACTGCATCCGGCCGGTCACGTGCTCGGTAGCGCTCAAGTGCGCATCGAAGTAGATGGGCAAGTTTGGGTCGTCTCCGGCGATTACAAAATCGAGCCCGAGAAAACATGCGCTCCTTTTCAGTTGGTGCCCTGCCATACCTTCATTACCGAATCAACTTTTGGCTTACCGATTTACAGATGGCACGCTCAAGAAGAAGTGTTCGAGGAGATCAACAAATGGTGGCGCGCTAATAAAGAAAGTGGCAAAGCGAGCTTGTTGTTTGGATATGCACTGGGGAAATCACAGAGAATTTTGAGCGGCATCGACAGCTCCATTGGACCGATTTATACCCATGGTGCAGTGGAGAAGATAACGGCCCAGTACAGAGAATCAGGCATCGCGTTGCCCGAAACAACTTACGTGTCGCTGCTGCCAAAGGGCACCAAATTTAGTGGCAGCTTGATTCTGGCGCCTCCTTCAGCACAGGCGACACCATGGACAAGAATTTTTGGTACAGCCTCCACTGCTTTTGCTTCCGGCTGGATGCGCATTCGCGGTACCAGACGGCGCAAATCTGTAGACCGTGGTTTTGTGCTTTCAGATCATGCTGACTGGCCCGCGCTTATCTGCGTAATTCGCGCTACCGGTGCCAACCATGTCATCGTCACACATGGATATGCAGCGGAGATGGTGCGCTGGCTGAATGAGCATGGCATCCGCGCTAGCGCTTTTTCCACTCAGTTCGCGGGTGAGTTAGAGGAGTTGCAGCCTTCTGGCGACGATGAGCGTGAAGCGGCTCTTGCTCAGGCAGAGCAAACGCTGAAGCAGTCGCAGACAAGCACACTCCAGTTATTTGGTGCGCAAGAAGTGCCGCGGTTTCTGCCATGAAAGCATTCACCGACCTCTATACAGCGCTTGACGAAACAACCAAGACAAACGAAAAGATCAATGCTATGAAAGAGTATTTTCTCAGCGCCGATCCACAAGATGCAGCCTGGGCCGTATATTTCCTCACAGGAAGAAAGCCCAAGCAGCTAATCCAAATTCCTAAACTGGTGGCACTGGCGATTGCCGTGGCTGACTTACCGGAATGGATGTTTGCCGAATCATACGATGCAGTCGGCGATATAGCTGAAACTATCGCCTTGCTGCTGCCGGAGAGTGGCAACACCAGCCAACTGAGCCTTAGTTATTGGGTTGAGCAAAGACTGCTAACCTTGCGCGGTGTAGCCGATCACATTCAGTTCGAGAATGTTCTTCGGGCCTGGTTGGAGCTAAACGAATCGCAGCGCTACATCTGGAACAAGCTACTGACAGGCGCCTTCCGCGTCGGCGTCTCGCAACAGTTAGTCATCCGCGCTCTCAGCACCACATTTGGTATTGACCCGGCGGTGATCGCCCATCGACTGATGGGCACATGGGAACCAACGAAAGAGTTTTTTGCCCGGCTGACCGCCGGTGAGACGGCAGATTCCGACGTCAGCAGGCCCTACCCGTTCTACCTGGCCTATCCGTTTGAGGCACAACCTGAGACGCTCGGCGACATTTCCGATTGGCAAGCGGAATGGAAGTGGGACGGTATTCGATCTCAGCTGATTAAACGCGACGGTCAAACATTCATCTGGTCACGCGGGCAAGAGTTGATAAGCGATCGGTTTCCAGAGTTGCTGGAAGCGGCAACGGCGCTGCCTAACGGCACAGTCATTGATGGAGAGATTTTGCCCTGGAAGGAAGCAAATGTCTTGCCCTTCAGTCAACTGCAGTTGCGCATCGGTCGCAAGACTCTGAGCAAGAAAATACTTGAAGATGTGCCGGTAATAATCATGGCCTACGATCTTCTCGAAGTGGAGGGAGAGGATATCCGCAGCCTTCCTCTCGGCCGCAGGCGACACTTGTTGGAGAGGATACTACGTGGGCTCAGTTGCTCAGCCGATCCTCGCCAATTGAAGGTCACCGAATTCGATACCAGCGCACCATCATGTCTGAGGCTAAGTTCCCGCCTTCGCATCTCCCCAACAGTCGAATCTGAGACATGGGCGCAATTGGCGGCTGCCCGAGAAACCTCGCGTACTCTCAATGTCGAAGGGCTGATGCTCAAGCGCCTTGTCTCCGCCTATAAGGTGGGAAGACAACGTGGCGATTGGTGGAAGTGGAAAATAAATCCTTTTACCGTCGATGCAGTTTTGATCTACGCTCAGCGCGGAAGCGGAAAAAGAGCGAGCTTGTATAGCGACTACACGTTTGGTGTTTGGAATAATAACGTTTTGGTGCCCATAGCCAAGGCATATTCTGGATTGACCGATGAAGAAATTCGCCGGGTCGATTCTTTCGTGCGCGGCAACACAATGGAGAAATTCGGGCCAGTGCGTACAGTGAGACCGCAATTGGTTTTCGAACTGGCCTTCGAAGGTATCCAAAAATCCTCTCGCCATAAATCAGGAATCGCCCTTCGCTTTCCCCGCATGCTGCGCTGGCGCAGTGACAAACCAGCTGGCGAAGCAGACTCACTCGAGAATCTGAGAGCGCTCTTACAAAATCGCTGATAGAGATAGATTAACCCTTGGCTTGAAACATGAAAGGATAGTTTTCGTCTCAAAAGACTATGGTTACTCTAAGCTCAAACATTCCAAGCCCGGTCCATTGCCAGTAGGCGAAACCCACCCGATCCTTTCCATTGAATAACCCAGAACTAATGCACAGGCTTGACAGGCTGAGAAACTGGAATGTACGATCCCTTGAAACAGTTAGCCTGGCAAAATGTTAGGATTTCTAAGAGATCTCAAAATCCCTTGGTCAAGCCTATCCTGAGAACCGTGCAAAGGCACAAGACGACGAGGTCGCGATCTAATGCCCGAAGAAACTGACGTCTTGAAAGAGGCAACTGTGTCTGAGTCTGACACGCCAGGCTCAAGTCGAGCACCGGTGCGTAAGGCAATCCAACTTGAGCCTGCCGCTGCGGCAAGACCTGGTCTGATTGTCATTCAAGTTTTGGTTCCTCTGCTTATCGGTGTCGGCGTCGCCTTCTATTTCTTCTCACCGAAAAAAGATGAGGACACAAAGAAGAAGGATAAAACCGTGCCAGTCACGGTGGCAACTGCCCAGAGCCAGGCTGTTCCCATTGAAATAAGAACCACGGGCAACACGCAGGCATTCTCGGTTATCAACGTGCTACCGCAAGTCGGGGGGCAGCTCCTCAAAGTATGCTTTAACCAGGGAGATTTCGTCAAAAAAGGCGATTTGCTATTTCAGATCGATCCTCGTCCATATCAAGCTGCTTACGATCAGGCCATGGGAAATGTTGCCAAGGATCAAGCTCAAATTGAGGCGGCGCAAGCGACGATGGCAAAGGATCAAGCCCAGGTCGGCTCCTACCAAGCCAATCTGACCAAAGATCTGGCTCTATCCAAGTACTCCAAAGTGGAATCAACTCGTTATAACACTCTAGTCGGACAAGGCGCCGTCTCAAAAGAGCAGTCCGATCAGATGTTTACTAACGAATCCAGTGCCGATGCCCAGGTCAATTCAGACCGTGAGACGATCAAAAACGGGCAGGCAGTTGTCAATGCAGACAAGGCGCAGATTGACACAGCCAGGGGCACAAAAGAGGTCGATCAGGCAGCTGCCCGCAATGCAGCCATATCGCTTGGCTGGTGCCAGATCCGCTCACCCATGGACGGGCGTACCAGTACGCTGAATGTGTACGCGGGCAATGTCGTTACTGCTAACAGCACTCAAACGCCTCTGATCACTATCGCTCAGGTTCATCCCATCTACATCTCTTTTACCGTTCCTGAAGAATACCTGACCAACGTCAGACGCTCCATGAATAATGGCACCTTAAAAGTGAAGGCCTTAATTGAAGGGTTAAGAACAGACGCGGTGATAGGCAATGCATCATTCCTTGAATACACTGTCAATACCACCAGTGGTACCGCCCTGTTGCGAGCAACCTTTCCCAACACCGACAACCGTCTCTATCCGGGCCAGTTTGTCGACGTCATCGTGACGATTCCGCCCGACGGACAGTCGATTGTTGTTCCAGCCAACGCTGTGCAAACAACCCAGCAAGGCAACTCTGTCTATGTCGTCCAGAGTGACAACACCGTCAATCTGGTTTCGGTTGATTTGAAGAGAACCTACGGAGACTGGGCAGCCATTGGCAAAGGAATATCAGCCGGCGACCAAATAGTCACTGATGGACAGCTGTCGCTAACACCAGGCGCTCATATAAAAATCATCAAGAGCGATCTATCCGCAGGCGGTGGAAAACGACATGGTCCTGGCACCGGTTCTGTGGCGGCAGGCACTGCGGCCACGAACAGCATCAGCGATGACAATAACGATGGTGCAGGAACCCCATTTGCAGGCATGCAAGGTTCTGACAATAGTGCCAAGTCAGCCAGTCCTCTGCCAAGCGTTTCCACTGGCGCAGACCAGTCTGCCGGCAACTATGGTCCCAGCGGGACAGCCTCTCCAACTACTGGGGGGTTTGTCGCTCACCCTGGGCACCATGCCAAAGGCGAATCGCTGGGGGAAACCCATGGTCGTGGACCTCTGGGTGGTGACACCAATAATGGTGCCGGGAAGTAGTTGTGAACTTCTCCGCTCTTTTCATTCGGCGCCCGGTAACAACGACACTGATCATGTTGGCGTTGGTGCTTTTCGGCATCATTGCTTACTTTATGCTGCCAGTCAACGATTTGCCCTCGGTGGACTTCCCAACAATCAGTGTCTCTGCCGGTGTACCCGGGGCCAATGCAGAAACCATGGCTTCAGCAGTGGCAACACCACTGGAGAAGCAATTCACGACAATTGCCGGCATCGACAACATGAATTCGACCAGCTCGCTTGGCAGTTCCAATATCACCCTGCAGTTCAGTCTGGACCGCAATATTGAAGGTGCCGCCCAGGACGTTCAATCGGCCATCGTCGCTGCTCAAGCACTGCTGCCAAGCAGCATGCCCACTCCGCCGACCTTTAAGAAGGTCAACCCGGCAGATCAACCAATTCTCTTCATCGCCTTGAGCTCTCCCACGATGCCCTTGTACACAGTAGATGAATATGCCGAGAACATCCTGGCACCGCGTATCTCCATGGTCACCGGTGTTGCTCAGGTGACCGTATACGGATCGCAGATTTACTCACCACATGTTCAGATCGATCCGCGCAAGATAGCCGCATATGGAATAGGGATCAATCAAGTAGCTGCAGCCATCGAGTCTGCCAATGTCAACTTGCCTACAGGCACTTTATACGGGCCTGACCGGGCATACAACGTGGTGGCGAACGGACAGTTGTTCAATGCCGATGCCTTCAAGCCGATTATCGTCGCTTCCCAGAACGGTTACCCCGTGCGAATCAGGGATATAGGCACTGTTATCAACAGTGTACAAACTGACAAGGTAGCCAGTTGGTTCGACAACAAGCGGGCTGTGATTTTAGCTGTGCAACGACAGCCAGGCACAAACACCATTCAAATTGTGGATAAAATCAAAGCCCTTTTGCCGCAATTTGAAGCAAACCTGCCCTCTTCCATTCACCTGAATGTTCTCTATGATAAGTCGCAGACGATTCGCCGGTCAGTGGATGACGTGGAGCGGACACTTGTCTTGACAGTGGCCCTGGTGATTTTTGTCATATATCTTTTCCTGGGCAACCCATCGACGACTTTGATCGCCGGGTTGACAGTGCCAGTGTCGTTGTTAGGCACCTTCGCGGCGATGAAACTCTATGGCTTCTCCCTGAACAATATATCGCTGATGGCACTGACTTTGTGCGTGGGGTTTGTTATCGATGATTCAATCGTTGTCCTGGAGAACATCGTCAGACATGTTGAATTGGGTAAGCCGGTTATGGAGGCGGCACTGCTGGGCTCGAAGGAGATCTGGTTTACGATTGTCTCGATGACCACTTCCTTGATTGCCGTATTTATTCCAATCTTGCTCATGGGTGGATTGGTGGGAAGGCTCTTCACTGAATTTGCCGTGACCATGAGCACAGCCATTGTCATCTCCGGATTTGTGGCGATCTCGCTTACTCCGATGCTGTGCAGCCGATTCCTCAAAGCGGGAGGGCATGATACCAAACCTAGTGGCATTTACGGCCTTACCGAGGCACTGTTTGCCAGACTGTTGAGAGCCTACGACCGAACTTTGCAGCTGGCGCTGAGGTGGAAGCTGGTTGTAGTGGCGATATTCTTCGGCATGCTTTTTGCCTCGGCGTGGCTTTTTGAGGCCGTGCCCAAAGGATTTATGCCTACCACTGACAATGGCATGGTCATCGGCAGCACCGAGGCTCAACAGGGCATCTCATTTACATCGATGGTCAGCCATCAAAAGAAGATCGCCAAACTAATTGGCAACGATCCAAACATGGAACATTTTATGTCCAGCGTAGGAGCGGGCGGACCAAACGTCGCTGTCAATCAAGGGCGCTTGAACATAGTGCTGAAGCCGTACGGCACACGCCTGAAAATTGACGAAATTATCCAGGAGCTGAGGAAGAAAGTAGCGAACATCCCGGGAATAAAATCATATTTTCAGGGGCAACCGGCCATCTCCATCGGCGGGCAATCGACAAAGGCGCAATACCAGCTGACTCTAGCCGGACCAGACAAACAAGCTCTCTATAGCTCCTCTGGAGTTCTCTTGAAGAAACTTCAAGACCTACCTGGACTGCAAGACGTGAACACGGATTTGCAGATCAAAAACCTTCAGCTTCATGTCCAGATCGACCGCAATAAACTTCTGCGTTTCGGCTTAACCATGCAGCAGGTGCAAGACGCGCTGAACAGCGCTTATTCGACCAGACAGGTCTCTGTCATTTACACGCCGACCAACCAGTATTGGGTGATTCTGGAGGTTTTGCCGGAGTTCTATGAAGATGTGACGATGATGTCCTGGCTTAACGTCAAAACCACCGGAGGCGGCCTGGTGCCACTGGGGGCGGTGGCAACCATAACTCGTACTGCGGGGCCGCAGCAGATCAATCACCTCGGTCAATTTCCTTCAGTAACACTTTCCTTTAACCTCAAGCCGGGCGTGTCACTGTCAGAGGCCGTCCAGCAAGTCAAGGATTTGGCCAAGGCAACGGTTCCAGTCACTGTCTCCTACAGCTTCCAGGGAGCTGCGCAGGCATTTGAGAGCTCGATGAAAAATCTGGGTGTACTGCTTTTAATATCAGTCTTGGTTATCTATATCGTTCTGGGCTGCCTCTACGAGAGCTTCATTCATCCGATTACCATCCTTTCCGGACTGCCCTCTGCCGGGCTGGGAGCGTTGCTTATCCTTTTGCTTAGAAGAGTGCCCCTGGATATCTATGGATTCCTCGGTCTCATTCTTTTGATCGGCATCGTTAAGAAAAATGCAATCATGATGATTGACTATGCAGTGCACTGGGAGCGCACTGAAGGTGTCACAGGGGAAGAGGCTATCTATCAAGCATGCCTGGTTCGCTTTCGCCCGATCATGATGACGACAATGGCAGCACTTTTGGGCAGCATGCCGATTGCAATCGCTGTTGGCCAGGGCTCTGAAACTCGACAACCTCTGGGTCTGACAATCGTTGGCGGGCTCATCATCTCGCAGCTGGTTACCCTCTACATAACACCAGTCTTTTATGTCTATCTGGGCCGGTTGCAGTCGTGGCTTGGTGGGCGCAAGAAACACAGTGTCCGTCCGTCCAAATTGCAGGAGAGGGCTTCATGAATCTGGCTCAGCTTTTTATCTCGCGACCGATCATGACGACACTGGTGATGTCGGCGATCTTGCTCTTTGGCGTGATTGGCTACCAATCGTTGCCGATAAGCAACCTGCCCAACGTCGACTTTCCTACCCTGCAGGTGACCAGCAGTTTACCGGGAGCCAGCGCCGAGACAATGGCGTCTGCGGTATCGATGCCTCTGGAAAAGCAATTTGCCACCATCGCCGGTCTGGTGCAAATGACCTCCACCAGCACGCTCGGGCAATCGCAAATCACCTTGCAGTTCGACCAGAATCGCAATATGGATGGTGCGGCCCTGGACACGCAAGCGGCCATTACCGCCGCAGCCAAACAATTGCCTCCGCAGATGCCCATTCCACCTACCTTTTCCAAGGTCAACCCGGCCAGCCAGCCCGTCATTTACCTGGCTGTCTCATCTGATACCATGCCCTTGAATCAAGTGGATTACTATGCGGAAACACTGATTGGGCAACGTTTATCACGGGTAGCCGGTGTCGCGCAGGTGCAGGTGAACGGCTCCCAGATTTACGCAGTGCGAGTGCAAGTCAATCCGCAACGCCTTTCCAGCTATGGCTTGGGCATCGATCAAGTGATGGCCGCTGTCGCCAACGCCAATCAAAACCAGCCTACAGGCACGCTCTGGGGCAAAACTCAGGCATTTACAATTGAATCGAATGGGCAACTGTTCGATGCCAATGCCTACAAGAACATCATCATCACCTACCACAACAACAATCCGATCAGGCTGGGCGACGTCGCTAACGTCATCGACAGTGTGCAAAACGACAAAGAGGCCGGCACTTACAACGGCAAACCAGCTGTCATTCTCGGCATTCTCAGGCAGCCTGGCGCCAACACCATCCAGGTCGTCGACAACATCAAGAAACTCTTGCCCACTTTCAGGAACACCGTGCCTGAGGCCCTGAAGATCGACATTCTTTACGATGAGTCAGTCTCTATACGCAACTCTGTCGACGACGTGCAGTATACGCTTCTGCTCACTATTGCTCTGGTGGTGATCGTTATCTTCCTTTTTCTGGGCAATCTTTCCGCCACTGTCATCCCCAGCCTGGCCCTGCCTATCTCGATTGTCGGCACCTTTGCGGCGATGAAGCTATTGGGCTTCAGCTTGAACAACCTGTCGCTGATGGCTCTATCACTTTCAGTCGGCTTTGTTGTCGATGATGCCATTGTCATGCTGGAGAACATCGTCAGGCATATGGAGATGGGCAAACCGGCTCTGCAAGCAGCCTATGACGGTGCCGGTGAAATTGGCTTTACCATCTTATCGATGACCACCTCTCTGGTGGCAGTGTTCATTCCCGTGTTGCTAATGCCCGGGATCATCGGCAAGCTTTTTAACGAATTTGCCGTCACCATCTCAGTCGCCATTCTAATTTCAGGCTTCATCTCTTTGAGCTTCACCCCCATGTTATGCAGCAGATTCCTGCAACCGGTCGATGAAGCGAATAAGAGTTGGTTGATCAAGGTAATCGATCATGGCTTCAACGCCGTGTTGCATATGTACGACAAGACACTTTGTTTTGCCCTGGCAAACAAGCCCATGGTGGTATCAGCCTTCTTGATCATGGCTTTAGGTACAGGCGCTCTTTTTGTTATCTCGTCGAAGGGATTTATGCCCAGCGAAGACACTGGCGAGCTTGTGGCCATGACCGAAGGTGAGCAAGGTATCTCCTTCGACTCGATGATGAGACACCATCAGGCGCTTTGTGACATCATCAGACAGGACGATAACGTGCAATCTGTCATGTCCAGTATCGGCGTCGGCAACGGCAGTCCCAACGTGGCCTTAAATCAAGGGCGCATTCTCATAGTCTTGAAGCCACGCGACAAGCGACCGTTGGGAGCTGACCAGGTAATTGGCGAGCTGGCTCCCAAGCTCGTAGCCGTCACCGGCATCACTGTGTATCTGCAAAATCCGCCTTCCATCGTCATTGGTGGGCAGGTGACAAAGAGTCTCTATCAATTCACGCTCTCCAGCCCCAACCGGGACCAGCTGTACGCAAACTCGCGCATCTTGCAAGCGAAAATCGCTCAAATTCCCGGGCTCACAGGTGTGACAAGCGACTTGCAAATCGACAATCCGGAGGTGCACGTCACTGTCGATCGCGACAAGTGCGCCAAATTCGGCTTGACTATGCAGATGGTTGAAGACGCCCTCGACAGCGCTTATGCCACCAGGCAGATCTCCACGATGTACACGGATACAAACCAGTACTGGGTGATTCTGGAAGTGCAGCCAAAATTTTATCGCGAGCCTGGCAGGCTGCATTCTCTTTATGTGATGTCGACCAGCGGCACTCCCATTCCTCTTGATGCGGTCGCTGACATTAATATGGGCGTCGGACCCCTGCTCATCAACCACCTGGCTCAGTTTCCTTCGGTCACCATCTCTTTCAATCTGAAAGAAGGTGCCTCGTTAGGTGATGCCGTAAACACGATCAAAGCGCTGGCCGCCGACACACTGCCGCCTTCAATTTCGACCAGCTTCCAGGGTACCGCCCAGGCCTTCCAGGACTCGCTATCCAACATGTGGGCACTACTGGCGTTCGCTGTTTTGGTCATCTACATTGTTCTGGGCATTCTCTACGAAAGCTTCATTCATCCTTTGACCATCCTCTCCGGATTGCCTTCAGCCGGGCTGGGAGCCTTGATCATCCTGATGATTTTTCACGTTGATTTGAACATCTACGGATTTCTCGGATTGATTATGCTCATTGGCATCGTCAAAAAGAACGCCATCATGATGATCGACTTTGCTCTTGAGCGAGAGCGCCACGACCATATGCCGCCCGAAGAAGCAATCTACAGAGCATGCCTGACCAGGTTTCGCCCGATCATGATGACGACGATGGCGGCCTTGATGGGTGCCATTCCGATTGCCGTTGGTCTGGGTGCCGGTTCTGAAGCGCGCCAACCGCTTGGATTGACTGTGGTCGGCGGTTTGCTGGTATCACAGATGGTGACTCTCTACATTACGCCGGTATTCTACATCTACCTGGACAGGTTCCAGACCATGGTCATGAACTGGCAAAAGCCCCCCGCGCCTCCAGTGGCTCACCCTCCGCAGGAAACCCGCATCGCCAAGTAGCAGTTCTAATGTTATTGACTTAGGTTTGGGGTTGCAATCACGTTGTACGCGTCACGTTGTACGCGTCACGTTGTACGCGTCGCGGACATCGCAAAACGCCACATGGGCAAGATGTTCGGGTACTTCAAGACTTTAGGCTGAAGGACTCAGTCCATCTGGCACCGCCTACAGTGCGCGGCATCTATTTCGCTTTCTGTACAGAAAGCCCCTCCAAAAGGGCTCGCCTCCACACGCGCACATTATCCACCAGTGACCTTGAATCCTGCCTGTTGAGCCAGGAGCGCTTGCAATGCACCAGGAAGCTAAAAACCATCTCGCCCAGATCATGTGTTTGAATGTCGTTGCGCATTTCACCCGCCTTTTGGGCGGCCTCGACGATGGCAAATATAAGGCGGCGAACGGAGCCTGGTTCTGGTTCTTCAACGCCGACTTGCTCGCCACCAATCTTAATCTCAGCGGCGCGGCGCATGTAAACTTGAGAGAGGAACACCAGAGCCAATTCTCTGTTTTGCTCCGTCCAGATGGCATCTTTCACCATCAGCTCTTCCAAAACACTCACCGGTGACACACCTGCAGCAAGCGAAGTGTAGATGCTCTCCTCAACCTGCTTCATGCGCTCACGGCGAATCTCCACAACCAGGTCTTCTTTGGATTGGAAGTGGTAATAGAAAGTGCCTTTTACAACATCGGCATTTTCACAAATTTCATCGATGGAAGTTTGATCGAATCCACTGACAGAGAACAGCCTTGCCGCTGCCTCGATGATCGAGCTGCGGGTTTGCGCCTTTTTCTTTTCTCGTCGGCCGGGAGTACTCTGCATTGAAAAGGGGAACCGGGATCTCGGGATCTTTATACCGCAGTCTGAAATTCGCACTGGCTGCGGCGAGAGTAATTATACTGAGGGTCAACACTGATGTCTACGAAACTTTCGCCGGCCAGCGCAACAGCTGGCTGTGAATATCAACAGCACAAAGGACAAATTGACAAAGCACACGCACTTGAGCGCAATGAAAGCATTTTGAAAGAAATCAATGATAGGCCCAGCGCGCGGGCAAAGGGAAGCGGCTAGATTTCCGGCACAAAAACCGCGCACCGAGTATGGTGCCCAGAAACCGGAACATCAAGCGACAACTTTAGCGTGTAGCGATGAGAACGTTGTTGCAACCTTTCTCTTTCGCCGCCGCCAGAGCTTCGCAGGCAGCTTCCAACAAGCCTTGCGGGTCATTGCTGTGGGTTGGATAACTGGACACTGCTAAGGTTGCCGTCACCTTAATCGGTTTATTTGTTTTCGGATCCATTATCTCCAGCATCGATACTCGGCGCCGCACTCGCTCTGCTACGACAGCTGCACCCTCGGCGTCGGTTTCGTGCAAGACGGCAACAAGCTCTTCGCCTCCCCATCTGGCCGGCATATCGATTTCACGCACTGAGCTGCGCAATATCTTCGCCACTTCAATCAAAACCGTATCGCCCACTTCATGACCATAGCGAAGGTTGATATCGCGCAAATGATCAATGTCAATCAGCATCAAGGAGAGCGAATAACCAACTCTCAAGGCTCTCTTTAGAGAATGGGTCAAGTGCTCTTTAAAAATATGTCTGTTCGGCAGCGAAGTGAGAACATCGGTTCCCATCACCTCTTGCAAGCGTGCTTCTGAATTTGAAAGCTGGTGGCGAAGCCTATCGATCTCTCTCTCTTTTTCTCGTAAAGCCCTTTCCAGTTGCGTATTTTGGCTTTGCAACTTTCTCAGTTGTCCTTCAACTTGCCGATGGCGCGTGTGCCCATGGAAGTTCTGAAGCATCTGTGTAAATTGAGCCTTCATGCCATCCCCCAAATTTCGCTACGACCGGCTGAGCGTCCCTGCCAAAAATCAACCAACCAGTTCACATGCGTGCTCTGACTTTTTTGCTTTTCTGGGTGGGAAGATCAAGAACATGTTGGGCTGCCGGCGCATACTTTAGTTTGAATATCAACGTATATATGATTTTCAACCTAAAGTCCCTTTAATAGACGGGTCTATATTAGTACGAATTAGGAATTAATGCTAGAAATGCGTGGGGCAAACCGCAAGGTTTAATTTATGGGCACGCGACTGAGCTCTTCGCTGTTGCTCTTATCCAAGAGCACAAGCCAGTATTTATGCTTCTTTCCATCAACGCTGAAAGCAATTTCGCCGGTCGCTGATTGATTGGGCTCGACCTTCATCTTGGTTAACGCTTGCACATTTGAGAGGAAAGAAGGGTAGTAGCGCTGGTTGTGATCTGATACCACTGCCAGCTCGGTAAACTTATAAGCAGCCTCGGTGTTATTGTTCATCGTCAAATCCACTTTCATCAGGCTCGAACTGCTGTCGCCAAAGGGATCTCTGGAGAACTTGAATTTGTTGATCTGAATTTCCATATTCTTCAACACAGGGGCAGGTTTGGCCGAAAGAAGGGCGGCCGAATTGAACCCGGGAAGAACAATCGGCTCGTCGGTGACCAGTTTCAGCTCCTCTCCGGGAAACACGGCGGCGATGCTGCCTTTTCGTTTAGCCGCCCCGATGGCACCAAGCGTGGCACCAAGGGCCGCACCGGCTCCGACTGATATGCCATGTGTGGCAATGGCCGTGGAAATTCCTGTCATCTGCACTGCGAAAATCGATCCGCCGACTGCCCCCAGGCCAACATGAGCAGTATCAATGGCAACGTGCTTGGCCACGGCTTTCAGCAAAGAATCTTTAGTCGAAACTTTGGCGTCGAAAGGAACTTCCGTCTGCTTATCAGGACCAACCATTTTATCGAACTGAATAGTCACATATCCATCGCGACCGCCGCGCCGCTGCGGTTTTGCTTCAGTTACCAGTCCGTGCACGTACCAGCCACCTGGCACAGCCACACCCGATCCGCCTGGCACATCGTGTGAGACTTGCATCCAGATCTCATCGCCCTTCTGGCAGATTTCGGAGTTGATGTTGACCAGCGCCGTCAAATCGACCTTTGTGCCCTTGGGCAGTGCCTGCACAGAACCCGTCAAAAGCGGTGTGCTCTTATCTGTTTGGGTGACAGTGCCTTTCAAGGTGGAGTCAGACACTTTGCCGGACAGACGTTGGGCACGGGGTCTGGTAGATCTGGTAGCATCGACAGTGCCTGTTTGAGCGCATGCCTGGCTGCCAATCAAAGCAACCATGAGAGAAATGACAGTAGAGTTGAATTTGTTGCCTGTGCTCAAAATAGATCCATTCAGGTTGTCAGCTAGTAGATTCTAGCGTTTCTTGCCGGAAAAGAACTTCTTCACTCGATCCAAAATGCCAATCTTAACCTTAACTTGCTGTGATGCTGATCGTGAGAGGGCTTTCAGGCGAGCTTCCAGATTCTTGGCGTCTTGATCCTTCGGATTAAGCCTCAGTGCTGCCTGTACTTCAGTCATGGCCAGAGTCTTCCAACCACGGGCCATATATATCTCGGCTAACTTATTGCGATATTTAGGCTCCTGAGGCACCAGCCGGATAGCCTCTTTCATGGCCACTTCAGCTTCTCGATATTCTCTCTTGCGGAAAAGATCATCAGCGCGAGTAAGATGCTTGTTCGCCCACTTTACGTTGATATTTTCGTCTTCTTTGGTCGTTTGCGCCTGCAAGCGGCGCGAATCTGTGCCAATGTCAGCATCGGATTCTTGACCGGGAATGCTCGGCACTGATTCGGCAGATGATGATAAATCGCGCCTTTTGCTCAGCTCTCTTAGCGTGTCGTACTCGGCTCTTCGAGATGAGTCTGAGACAATTTCGTGGGCGTGCGTCACTTTGGCAAATTCAGATTGGGCAACAGCGCGTTTTTCCGCATCGTTGGGAAAACGATCAGGATGCAACTTCTTGGCCAGCTTCAAGTAAGCTTTGCGAATCTCTTCAGATGTCGCCGCCTCGTCGACACCCAAGATTGCATAAAAATCTTCCTCGAACTCCTGCATTCGTTCCGTCGGCACCCTTAGCAACGCTGACCAAAATCTACATTATCGATATCTGCTACATCATAACTGAGTCAAACTGTGCAATCAGATATGCTTTGTTAGCGGTCATAAATAAATTATGGAGAAATATGAAAGCGCTATAACGGGTGCCCCATAATTTATTTTGGAAATGGACCCAAAAGTCTCTTCTCCTGAGTCTCATAGGGATAATCGGTGAAAAATGAACCTCGATAAATTCACACACAAGGCGCAAGAAGCAGTGACAAATTGCCGAAACCTGCTTTCGCGATTTGGACACAGTCAAGTGACTCCAGAGCACGTCCTTTTGGCAATCCTGGAGCAAGAAGAAGGAGTGGCCGCCAAGATACTGGAGCGCCTGGATCTGAAGCCTGAGGTTGTCATCGAGGAAGTAACCTCCTATTTGCAGAACCAGCCAAAAGGCTCTGCCGTTAGCATGACCAAGGATGAGCTCCATGTTTCGACCAAATTGATGCAAGTGCTTGACGTCGCTCAAAAAGAAGCCGACCGCCTCAAAGATGAGTTTATAAGTGTCGAACATCTGATGCTGGCCCTGGCAGACGACACAAAAAATCAATCTGGGACGATCTTGAAGCGCCACAATGTCACCAAAGAGCGCATTCTCAAAGTGCTCACTTCCATTCGCGGCAAGCAAAGAGTGACCAGCCAAGATCCTGAAGCGACCTATGAGGCCCTGTCGCGTTATGGCAAAGATTTGACCGAAACCGCGGCCAAAGGCAAGCTTGACCCTGTGATCGGGCGTGACGATGAGATTCGCCGGGTCATGCAGGTGTTGTCGCGGCGCACAAAAAACAACCCGGTTCTGGTGGGAGAACCTGGTGTCGGTAAAACGGCAATTGTCGAAGGATTGGCCCAGAGAATCATCAAAGGCGACGTGCCTGAGGGGTTGAAAGACAAGAAGCTGATCGCGCTGGACATGGGCTCTTTAATTGCCGGAGCAAAATACCGCGGCGAGTTTGAGGAGCGCCTGAAAGCAGTGCTCAAGGAAGTTATCGAAGCTCAAGGACAGATTATACTTTTTATCGATGAACTGCACACCGTGGTCGGTGCCGGTTCTTCAGGCGAAGGTTCGATGGACGCAGGCAATTTGCTCAAGCCGCCCCTGGCGCGGGGCGAATTGCACTGTATCGGTGCCACCACCCTTGATGAATACCGCAAGCATGTAGAAAAAGATCCGGCCCTGGAAAGACGGTTCCAGACGGTGCTTGTTGATGAGCCTTCCGTAGAGGAATCGATCTCCATTTTGCGTGGCTTGAAGGAACGCTACGAGGTGCACCATGGCGTGCGCATCAAAGATTCGGCCCTGGTCGGCGCCGCCGTTTTGTCGCACCGCTATATTACCGACAGATGTCTGCCTGACAAGGCTATCGATCTGGTCGATGAAGCAGCCGCGAGAATGCGCATAGAAATTGACTCCATGCCGACTGAGTTAGACGAGCTTGAGCGCAGAAAAATTCAGCTGGAAATTGAAAAAGAGGCTTTGAAAAAGGAGTCTGATCCCGGTTCAAGAGAGCGGCTTGAGCGGCTGGAGAAGGAGCTGGCAGATCTGAAGGAGCGAGCCGATGTTCTGCGCGCCCAGTGGCAAACCGAAAAAGAGGCATTGAATCGAGTTCAAGTAATCAAAGCCGACATCGAAAGAACCAAAATCGAAATTGAGAGAGCGGAGCGCGAAACCGACCTGCAGAAGGCAGCCGAGCTCAAATATGGCACCTTGATCGAGCTGGAAAAACAGCTAAAAAAAGAGGAAGAGCCTTTCAACAATAAAAAGGCCCATCGACTTTTGAAGGAAGAGATCGATGAGGAAGACATTGCAGAAATCGTTTCGAAATGGACTGGTGTGCCAGTAACCAAGCTCCTGGAAGGCGAAGTGCAAAAACTTCTGCATCTAGAAGAGCATTTGCACCAGCGAGTAATCGGCCAGAATGAAGCCATCGAAGTGGTTTCAAATGCGGTGCGCAGAGCGCGGGCGGGCTTGAAAGATCCCAACCGCCCGATCGGCAGTTTCTTGTTCTTAGGACCGACCGGGGTGGGAAAAACAGAGCTGGCAAAAGCCTTGGCTGAGTTCCTTTTTGACGACGATTCAGCCATGGTGCGCATCGATATGTCCGAATATCAAGAACGGCACACGGTCGCTCGCTTGATCGGAGCGCCACCGGGATACATAGGATACGACGAAGGTGGACAGTTGACCGAAGCCGTAAGACGGCGGGCCTATGCTTGCGTGCTCTTCGATGAGATCGAAAAGGCGCACTCAGATGTCTTCAACATTCTCTTGCAAGTGCTGGACGAAGGACACTTGACCGATTCGAAGGGACGGACTGTCGACTTCAAAAACACCGTCTTGATCATGACCTCCAACATAGGCTCTCAACACATCCTCGATTATCAGTTGCAATCCTCAGTGGAGGGCGACTCCTGTTATCCACAGATGAAAGAACGAGTCATGCAAGCCCTGCGCGAGCATTTCAAACCTGAGTTTCTCAACAGAATCGACGAGACCGTGGTCTTCCACGCGCTCACGGCTCAAGAGTTGAAACAGATTGTCGATATCCAATTGCTAATCCTCAACAAGAGGTTGCTCGATCGCAAGATTGTACTGGAGCCTACAGATGGGGCCAGGGAGTGGCTGGCACGCACTGGCTATGATCCTATATATGGTGCGCGACCGCTGAAGCGATTGATCCAGAAAGACATCGAAAATCCGCTGGCACTGCACATTCTGCAAGGCGATTTCATTGACGGCGACACGATTGTTGTCGACGCCAAAGACGATGGTCTGGTCTTTCACAAGGAGTCAGCACTGGTAACTGCCGGCTAAGACGCGAATTGGCGCCCCAAAATCTTCACACAATCTTCTTGCAGAAGTCCGCTTAAATATTGGGCACCATTTATGAAATGCTTAAAATCATCGCCCCGATCATTTTGTTGCGCCATCCAGACGGCGCACAAGCAAGCGGCGCTCACCATATTTGGTATCAGATACGGTAGGAAGGCCGGCTCATCATAGCCCCGCAAAAACTCTCTTAATAGTGCAAAGTCAAGCTTCGACCGCCGCCCGCTGCTGGAAAACATCATGCCACCATAGGCGACGTCGAAGACAGGTTTTTCGAAATGCATATACTCCAGGTCTAGTATTGCCGCAATCTCGTTGTCTGCAGTGACGAGATTGCCCGGGTGGAAATCTCCATGCACGAGCATCGGCACGGTGGGATCTTCATTGGCCACGACAAGGCACTGGAACAACGTCTGACGCAAGCGCTTATATTCAATACCGCCTAAAGTGGCATCGAATCTATTGCGCAAGTCTTGTGCCACTGGCTTGATCTGACAATCTTGGGGCGAGATCACTTGCCCATAAGCTCTTGTTTGCTCGTGAAAGAGGCGCAATGCCCTTCCTGCTTTGAAGCAGGTGGCGGCTGTGCCTCCGGCCCTTTTCCAATCATTCAGGCTGTGCCCGTCGACGAATCGAGCCACCCACCACCAGTCTTGGCCGCCAGCCCCGACGTCGCTTGATCCGGCAGCGCCGGTATGCCCCCTGCTTTCGCCTGCTCCGGCACTGGCGTCCCGCCTGCTTTCGCTTGCCTGCAACTGAAAACAAAAATCACCATTTTTGCTTGGCACCAATTCCGGTACCAATTGGAATTGGCGCTTTTGACACCAGCTCAGAAAACCAGTGCTCAACTCAACCTGGTTGAAAGTACCGGTTCGATAGCGACGAGCCACGAATGCTCCTGCCTCGGTAATTACTTTCAGACAGCGGGCACTGCCCGGCTCACCGAGGGCAAGCACTGAAGTCACCCGGCCTAGCTCATAAAGCTCGGTCAGGGCGTCAAGTAACTTTGCTGTAGCGACAGGATTCGACATCAGAAGGCTATTGTCTTGTAAACTCTAATAACCATGTCAATCAAAATAGGATCCCTAACTCTCAAGAGTCGCGTATACGTGCCACCCATGGCTGGTGTCACCGACATTGTCTTTCGCGACTTGGTAAGACAGATCGACAAAGAATGCATGCTCTCCACTGAAATGGTATCAAGCCAGGCTCTCATGCGTCGCCCGGAAGCCCGAATCATGGACTTATCTGAAGACGAGCGCCCCATTGGCATTCAGATTTTCGGGCACGAGCCTGAGATTATGGCAGCTGCAGCGAAGATGGCACAAGATCGAGGCGCTGATTTCATTGACATCAACATGGGCTGCCCTGTGCCCAAGATCACCAAGGGCAAAGACGGATGCGCCCTCATGCGCGAACCCGACCTGGCCAAAGAGATTGTCGAGTCTGTGCGCTCAGCCATTCACCTGCCCCTATCTGTCAAATTCAGGCTGGGTTGGGACGACACCAGTCGCAACGCTATTGCCTTCGGGCAAATGTTGGAAGCCGCAGGAGCAGCAGCCGTAACCGTGCACGGACGAACGCGGCAACAGCTTTATTCAGGCAAGGCAGATTGGGACTTTATCGCCAAAGTAAAAAAGGCGCTCTCCATCCCGGTCTTCGGCAATGGCGATGTTTTTGAACCGGAGGACGCGCTGCGCCTGCTCACTCAAACCGGCTGCGACGGTGTGGCTGTCGCTCGGGGCACACTGGGGAATCCATGGTTGATTGCCCGCATCACCAAATACCTGGAAACAGGAATTCTCGATGATCCACCAGAGACTGTGGAGCGCCTCATCTTTGCTTATAAACATTGCCAAGGGCTTGTGCGCTACAAAGGGGAAAGAGTGGGCACCAATGAATCCCGTCGCCATCTTACCCACTACACAAAAGGTATCGTCGGCAGTGCGCCATTCCGCAACCGCCTGACGGCAATTGAAACCGCCGCTCAAGCGGCTGAAATCATGGCTGAGCTAGCTGAATTGCAGGCTGGTAGAGAAGGCAAAGAGCGCTTCTTAGTTGCAGTAGAGCAAGAAAATCTCAAAAAGGGCAAACATCCAGGCGAATGGAACAGCGATGGCAAAAGCAGCGTCCAAGCCCCAGTTTATGGAAGCTCCCTCACGCCAGTCGCAAAACCATAAAACGCCGTTGACGAAAGGGGTCACCGTCCAGCCCAGGACACCAGCCATAAAGGCAAATGACAGGATAACGACCCAGAGATCCATGTGCATGGTGTGGAACCATCCTCTCGACACAGGAAGCCTTTGCAGGCCTTTGACGATAGCAGTTTAGAACCGGTGTCTTTGTTTGACAACGGGGATTCTCCCACTGCAACAGTAAGAAGGTGTTAATCAGCCGTTTACCATAGTGCGGCACCTTGGTTGGGATTTTTAGGATATTGAGGTAAGGGTTACCAAATTTGGTAACCTTGGCAAGCTTACGCACAAAGGTTCAAACCCTATGAACTCAGATAAGGACTGGCTTTAGGGAACAGACCAGGAATTTCGATTAATGTTGGGGGTTACCAAATTTGGTAACCCCAACAAGTGCCACTTTTGCTGACACCTCGTCAGCACCTCGACAGCATGTGGACAGCCCAAAAGCAGGCTTGAACAAGCCTGCCAACGGAAGTTTGGAGAGTGATTTCTAATAGATCGCGTAACCGGAAGGTGAGATCAGGATGGTTCCATCACCTTCTGCAGCAACCATTTGCAACGCCTGAATGACGGCGTTCGTTGCTTTATGCTGATCACGGGTTTCGGTTTTTATCTGCTTGGCCCGCTGGGCGACCTTCAACACCAGCTCATAGCGATTGGTGTCTTTGTCTAACAGTTGGTCAAGAATTCTTGTTGTGCTCATTGGCGGCTCGTTTGTCTCAGTCTTTGATGCGACATCTCTCAGCATACACGATGTGCATTAAATTATTGACGGCTTCTTCTATATTGTCATTAACAACTTCATAGTGGAATAAGCCCTTGTCGCGAATCTCTATCCTCGCTTTTGCCAGCCTGAGCTCCACGCTGGCCGCTGATTCTGTCGCTCTACCCTTGAGCCTGCTCCTTAGTTCGGGAATCGAAGGCGGCGACAGAAAGATCAATACAGCGTTGGGAGCTTGCTTCAGCACCTGTAATGCCCCTTGCACTTCTATCTCCAGAATGACGTCTTCTCCCTTTTGCAGCTGTTCTTTGACCCATTCTTTGGGAGTGCCGTAGTAATTTCCGGCATACTCAGCCCATTCTAAGAATTTGTTGCTGCTATGCATCTCAAGAAACTCTTGATCGCTGCAAAAGAAATAATCTACTCCTTCAACCTCGCCCTGCCTCATGCTGCGTGTGGTGACAGAGACTGACTTGGTCAACCCGGGCACAATAGCGAGCAGCTTGGTCACCACTGTGCCCTTGCCGACTCCGGAAGGACCAGTGACGACTATCAGGTTCCCGTTTCGTTTCCTTTTCATCCTCGCCTCGAAAGTGCCATCGCGTTGCCAGCTTTGAAAGACCTTTGCCCCTCTTTGCGGCTTGCCGGTTTAGAACTGTCGTCTGCAGGATTCATAATAAGGGAAGACAATTTTGCTAAATTGTCTCTATTAAACCCGACGAAGTGATGCCATGCAACCATTCGACGCCCTAACGATAAGGGCCGTCCTGCACGAAGCAAAGCCCCTGCTTCTAAACCGGAAGGTCGACAAAGTTTATCAACTCTCAAGAGATGAGGTTATTCTGTGCTTGCGCTCAAAAGCGGGCATGACAAACTTGCTGCTTTCCGCTCAAACAGCGTATGGACGCATTTGTTTGATCAAAGTACCTTCCTTTGTCAACCAGTCCGATAAATCTCGCTCTCAAAATCCTTCCAACTTTTGTTTGCTGCTGCGTCGCCATCTTACCGGGGCGACACTGGTGGGCATTGAGCAGCCAACCGGCGAGCGCATGGTCGACTTTGTCTTTTCCTGCACTGATGAGGTGGGCTCAGCCTCGATCAAAGTCCTCTCCGCCGAAATCATGGGACGGCACAGCAATCTGATTTTTTGGGACCGAGCGACGGAAAAGATTCTCACCGCATCACATGTGGTGACAAAGGAGATGAGCAGACAGCGCGAAGTGGCTCCTGGATTGAGATTTGTTCGCCCGCCAATTCAAGATAAGGTGAGCATTTTCGAGATAAGCGAGGAGCAATTCAAGGAAAGAATGGCTCAGTTAGAAGTCGCCAGGCAGTCCGATGAGGCACCACATTTAGTGCCGGCGACGATCGAGCAGTGGCTGCTCAATATCTGCACCGGTCTGGGCCGGCATCTGGCAGAAGAGATTGTCGCCAGTTGCGCATTGCCCAGTCAACTGGCCAAATCGCTGGAACATCCGGAGTGCACGCAGCTGCTCTGGGACAAAATTTATCAAATGCGCAAGTTGGAAGCGTTCAAACCGGCGATGAAACTGGATTTAAGCCGATACACGGTGGCGTCGTGGTGGCCTGATATGTCTGAGAAAGAATGGAAGGTCTTCGCCGCCACCAACGATCTTGTCGAAGAATATTTCCGCTCCGTCGAGACGCGCGAGCAGTTTCAGCAGTTGAGGGAACGGTTGCGCTCCGAGTTGAGGGGCGAGATCGAACGACTTGAGACCCGCATTAGCGCTGCCCAAGAGCACGTAACAGCTGCCCATGAGCTTGCCGCTTTGAAGAACTCAGGAGACTTGATTCTCGCCAATTTAGGGCAGATTGAGCTGGGCATGGGCGATTTCACCTGCCAGAATTTGTATGGCCAAAATGGAGGCACTGTGACAATCAAGTTGAACCCCAACTTGAACGGTTCGCAAAATGCGCAAACCTTCTATCGTCAATACGCCAAAAGCAGGGCCCGTCAAGGCGCGGCCGGGGCGGCCTGTGATGAAGCACGGGTCCGGTTGACGAAAGTGCAAGCTCAGATGACAGCCCTGGAACAAGCGCAAGGCTCAGACGAGCTTCGCCGGCTCAAGGACACGCTCATCGGTCGTAAGCAGAGCGAGCTGCCGCGCATCCCTGCGCAAACTCATGGGGGCAACAACAAGAAGAAGCCGCAAAAGTCCAAGATTTTAAGCATGACCTCCTCCGACGGCTGGACAGTTTATGTGGGCCGCAATCGACAAGAGAACGATCATCTTTTGGGGCGTCTGGCCCAGCCAAATGATCTGTGGTTGCACATTCTCGGTCAGGGCGGTGCGCACGTGCTCATTCGCGTGCCGGCTTCTAAACAGGAGCCCCCTTTAAATACCATAAAGGAAGCGGCACAGGCGGCTGCGCGCCTTTCAAAAGCGGCATCTGGAGCCAAAGTGCGCGTCGTCTACACCCAATGCAAGAACGTGAAAAAAATCAGCAAAGAAAACCCGGGCGTTGTGCGCTACGAAAATGAGAAAACGATCGAAATCGATACGGCAGCACCGATGCCCAAGTGCATGAGACAGTTGTTCAACAGCTGAGCCCTCCTCAACAAATTGCCGGCGGATATGACATAATCGGCAGCCCATCCCCTTAATCCGGCCAAGCCGGGAGGCACAAATGTCACGCGCGGTACGATTTCATGAATTTGGTTCAGCCGATGTCCTCAAGATAGAAGAAGTACATCTGGGTCAACCAGGGCCGGATGAGATTCTTATGAGCGTAGAGGCGATCGGACTGAACCGCGCGGAAGTGGTTTTTCGCGAGGGCAAATATCTGGAGCGGGCCGTTAACTTCCCCAGCCGCATTGGTTATGAAGCCTCGGGAATAGTGGAAGCAATCGGGCAAGGCGTGAAGGATTTTAAGCCGGGCGACAAGGTCTCAACCATTCCGGCATTTTCAATGGCCAAGTATGGAGTCTACGGAGACGCAGCAATCGTGCCGGCTGCAGCTGTTGCCCACTATCCGGATAATCTGGATAAATTCCAAGCCACCGCCATCTGGATGCAGTACCTCACCGCCTATGGTGCGCTCCTGGAATATGGCAAGATGACGGAGAAAGACGTAGTCGTAATCACTGCCGGAAGCAGCAGCGTAGGATTTGCAGCCGTTGAACTGGTCAATTGCGTGGGCGCAACGTCCATTGTCACCACCCGCACTCAGCAGAAGAAACAAGCACTCCTGGATAGTGGTGCAAAACACGTGATCGTCACTGATGAAGAAGATCTGGCGGAAAGAGTCATGGAAATAACAGCCGGCAAAGGCGCCTCAATCATGTTCGATCCTGTTGCCGGTCCGATGCTAAAGAGTCTCGCCGACGCCTCAGCCGACCAAGCTACCATCTTCGAATACGGCGCCTTGAGCATGACGACCACACCGTATCCTTTGATGATTGCCCTCAAAAAGGGGCTGAATGTGCGCGGCTATACGCTCTTTGAAATCACAGGCGACAAAGAGAAATTGCACAGAGCCAAATCTTATATATACGAGAAACTAAAAACTGGGGCTATCAAACCTGTTTTGGACAAAACCTTCAAGTTGGAAAATATCGCTGATGCGCATAAATACATGGAATCAAACGAGCAGCTGGGAAAGATTCTCGTCAGCGTAAACTGAACCACTCACAAGTCCACACCTTTCTTATAATTCCACACCTTTCAGACAGGCGCAGATGCTGTCTTGAATTTCAATGAGCTCGTCGCGCACCAGAGCCAGGCTCTCTCCATCCAGACAGGTGAGCTCATATGCATACACCTCCAGCCTATCCATCTCTTTCTTCTGCAAAGAGGACTTGATCGACTGGTCACCAAATATGGAAGCAACATCGACCACCAGTAGTGAAAGCGAGTGTAACAAGCTGGTATGGTCGCGACAGGCACCTGCAGTGGCCAGCAAGCGCCGCTTGAGCTTCTGGGAGTTTTGCACATGCAGGTCATAACAATGCTGTCCCACTGCCTTGAAATGAGGATTGCGGATGTGTGGCACTATGTGGCGATAGCCACCGATCGCGACCAGCTCGCCTTGCAACAACTTGTCTAACCGCTCGATAGGATCATGCATAGCAAATACTGGGAGTGTACCGATGGCGATTTTTGCCAAACCTGCCAAAAGTTTATATGGACATCTGACTAATGGGGTACTATACTTACGTATGTGCCTTAGAGGAAGGAAAAAATGCCCGATTTTAGAGAAGCAGTGGAGATTAGCAGTTTGCCTCCCCGTCAGAGGGATGTAGTCAATCACATCGTCGCGCTGACTGAGGAACACGGTTATCCACCAACCTTAGCGGAGTTGGCCATAGCCATGGGCTTGAGAAATCGCATGACGGTGCATCAGCACGTGGCCGCCTTGAAAAAGAAGGGAGTCGTGCACTGGGAGCCAGGTCTAAACAGGTCGCTGAAGTTAGTTGGCGCAGCTCAGGAGCTGCAACAGAAAGCGAAGATGGGCTTTGGTGATGACAATATAAAGAGAGCTCGCCACGCAGGCATTCAGCTGGCGGGCTCAATTGCCGCCGGCAGGCCCATCGATGCCGTGGGAGCTGATGAATATCTGGAGATTGATTCGCAATACGCCGGCACCGATTGCTACGCCCTTAAAGTGAAGGGCGATTCGATGATTGAAGACGGCATCTACGATGGCGATTACGTGATCGTCAAACCAAATCCGTCGCCTCGCAACGGTGAGATTGTGGTGGCACTTTTAGGTGATGGCTCCGCCACCTTGAAACGCTTCTTCAAAGAGGGCGGGCGCTTCCGCTTGCAGCCGGCCAACAGCGAGATGCAACCAATCATGATCGAATCTTCAAACGATCTGCAAGTGCAGGGCACGGTGGTGGCACTTTTCAGAAAACTGTAGTTTCAAAAGATTGTAGATCTACTCGTTGTTTTTCCGGGCGATCAGTTCACGCACCACAGGCACCAGCTCAGTAGGAATGAGCATTAGTGTTTGTCCTACCAGTTCGTAAGCTGCTTCATCCTCCGCTACCATCACCTCATCATCCATCTGCTCATAGTGGGCAATCAGATTCTTGACTCGGGCTTCATCCCATCCTGGTGGAAACTTTTGATTGCTCACTTGACTCTCCTTAGCCTTCGCCGACGATAAGCTTTCAATTGTTTGCCGACCAATTGGTAAGCTGTGATTACGAAACTGCTCCAGACAGTGCCGCCGATCCACCTACTCTTGCTCGGCTGTTGCCTACCGTACTTGCTCATACCTCTTATCTAAACCCAAGGGGTTCTAAAGAATGCTGTTGCCCAGACAAGCCAGAATCAGATCAATCGCCAATTCGGCGGTCTGGTTGCGCACATCGTTGGCCGGGTTGAGTTCGCAAATATCAATTGATGTAATCATCTGCGACTCCGCCAGTAGTGTCAGAGCCAAGATCGCCTCGCGATAGTTGAGACCGCCACGTGCAGGGGTGCTGACTCCAGGAGCGACATCCGGATCGATGGAATCAATGTCGAACGACACGTGTATGCCGGTGACATCAAAGCCGACAGCGCCTATGGCCAGATCGGTGACTCGCCCTAAGCCAAGGTGATCGATATCGCGCATGGTGAAGGGGGTAATCCCTGTTTGCTCAATGATCGCTCGTTCGGCAAAGTCAATGTCACGAATGCCGATCAAAGCAGATCTGCGCCCGGGAATTTTTGGAGAATACCCGCACAACTCGGTCAGGCGTGGGTCGCCATGCCCAAGCGAGACAGCCAGCGGCATGCCGTGCACATTGCCACTGCGCGTAGTATCAGGAGTATTGATGTCGCCATGGGCATCAAACCAGACTAAGCCGAATTCTTCATTTATCCGCTTGAAGTGATTAGCCACGCCGGCGATGGAGCCGATGGCCAGGCTGTGATCACCACCAATGGTGATAGGAATAGTGCCTTTGGCCAGAGCATTCTCAACGGCTGCAGCCACGTCTTGACTGACTTGCAGAATCTCCGGCACACACTTTGCCGTCGATTTTTCAGTCCCCCAGCATAGAGATACAGGCACAGCAATATCAATCTCTTCAGCCACTCGGAAACCGAATTGCTCCACTCTGCTCGCGAGCTCAGCCACCTTCATGGCCGCTGGTCCCATGCTCACACCTTTATGTGAACCGCCCAGATGCAAGGGCACATAGATGAGACTGACGGCATTTTCAGTACGCTGGCCACCCGTCTTGCCCGGCTGAGTCTGCTTTTCACTGCCATGTTTAGATTGAGCCGGCTTGGTTGAACTTTTGATTTCTGGTGTCACTATATGTACCTGCTCTGTTTGTGCTGCTCCGGAATCCCGCTGCCTGTCAATGTTCACAAGATCGCTTTTCTGCGTTAACTTTCTCATTCAAACTTTTCCAACCAGCCGACGTAAGAACACTCCTAGTGTATAATCTTCGGATACATTTTGTCCTTATCATGCGACAAGAATGCTGAACTAACCGGTTTCTTGCTGTGCTCGGACCCGTCGCTTGGCAGCATGAAATTGTTTCCTTGTTCACGGCACTCAGGGAGGTTATGCACGTGTTTCGGCCAATAATCAAACTTTTGTTCTTAGGCAGGGCTACTTTTGAAGTGGGCCGCGAACGGGCTGAAGATGCGCTTGACTCACTAACTGCCAGAGCCGGCGAGTATAAGTCCAAAGAAACCGATCGCCTTGACGATGCCAAAGATAAGGTTAAGCAGCTGGTAGGCGAAGTCTCCCAACATATCTGGCAACGCTCAGAAATCATTGAGAATCAGATGCGCGAGCGAATCCGCAGACAGGTAGCAGATTTCTCACTTGGCGCTCTGGGTGACACCACTGAAATAAACGAATTACGAGCCGAGATTGCTACTCTGCGTGCCGAAATTGCCGAACTCAAATCGAGCCGGTCGCTGGTCTAAATTTTCGCAAGCATCCGTATTAAAGACGGTTTTTAAGAGCTGTTTAGGCGAAGATTTAGGTCAAGGGCCCGCGCCAAAGCCAACGCTTAATGACCAACAGCCAATCGCCTGAAACTGATCCTGCCAGTGCCGCTCAACCGGTGCCGACAGCGCTTGAAAACAAGCCGTCTAGAACACCACCAGTGCCGTCCGGTTTAACCGGCTTACAGTACGATCCGGCCCTAGCTGATGAGTCTGTCAGGGCGCGCAACCTGGTCAACGACAAGCGCTTCTGGCAGATGGCTAGAACGCTGGCCTCATTCAGCGTAGAAGCCTTTTCAGACCGTATTCGGCGCCGCAACTATACAAAGTCTGAG
>Ga0182024_10005111_pt1 | contig 29637 bp, 28 predicted proteins | sample P32metaG_FD_120480 | JGI IMG/M metagenome (GOLD analysis project Ga0182024, IMG submission 120480) | Permafrost microbial communities from Stordalen Mire, Sweden - P3-2 metaG (Illumina Assembly) | ecosystem: Environmental > Terrestrial > Soil > Wetlands > Permafrost | place: Sweden: Stordalen...
CGCCGTCGCCGCCGTCGCCGGCAGCGCAGCCGGCGCCGCCGCCCGCCGTAACGCCGCCGCCACCCGCCAGAACCGAACAACACGCCGACGACAACGCCGCCGCGCCGCTCGTGGTGCAAACCGATATCCATCACGACGTATCGATCGCCTTGGCGCCGGCGGTCGACGCCGCCACCGACAATACTATCGCGGCGGTCCGGGCGACCGTCGGTGCCGCGCTGGATGACAGCGATGAGGATTCCTCGCTCGACGAAATGTCGTTCCTCGACGAAGATGCCGCCGACCGCAACACGGCGGTCTATTTCGGCACCGGTGTCCTGGGTTCGCGCGAGGGCCTGCAAAGCTGGGCGCCCGGCGCGGCGCCGATCCTGGTGCCGCCGTCCGCCGATTCCGGCATAAAACTTTCGGCGCTCGAAGGCGCCGATTACTCAGCCGAAGAAGGCGGCGAGTCGGTCGCCGGCAAGGACGATGCCAGCCGGATGGAAAGCCCGGCACAGCGCCTCGGCCTCGACGGCGAGCCCCGGGTGCACGCCGAAAAGTGTCTCAGCGAAGCGATCTATTTCGAGGCGCGCGGCGAGCCGCTCACAGGCCAGGAAGCGGTGGCGCAGGTCGTCATGAACCGCGTGTTCTCCGGCTACTATCCGCACGACGTCTGCGGCGTCGTGTTTCAGAACAAGAATCATCATCTGGCGTGTCAATTCACCTTCGCCTGCGAAGGCAAGGATCTAAGCCGCATCGACGAGCCGGATATGTGGGAGCAGGCCAAAGAGATCGCCAAGAAAATGCTCGACGGCAAAATCTGGCTGGCCGATATCGGGCACGCCACGCATTATCACGCTTACTGGGTGCATCCGAGCTGGGTGCATGAAATGGTGCGGCTCTACAAGCTCGGCGTCCACACCTTCTATCGGCCGCGGGCCTGGGGCGATGATGAGCCGACCTGGAGTCCGGCTGCGGTCAAGGACGAGACCGAAGCCGACAAGCCGCAAGCCGCCGCAACGGACGCTGCAGCTCCAGCCGCCATGGCCGCGACGCCAAGTCCGGAGCCGGCGGTCAAGGGCCCACAAGCCGCCGCGTCGCCTGCTGACGGCAAGGGCGTGCAGACCGCGAAGCTCTGATACCTACATCTCGATATCCAGCCCGACGTCGAGATTGGTCACCGAATGGGTGAGCGCGCCCGACGACAGATAATCGACGCCGGTTTCGGCGATTGCCGCGGCAGACTCGAGCGTGATGCCGCCGGAGGCTTCGATGACGAGGCGGCCGGCGACCAAGGCGATCGCCTTGCGCATCGCGTCGAGATCAAAATTGTCGATCAGCACAACATCGGCGAGGCCAACGTCGAGCACTTCCTTGAGCTGATCGAGTGAATCGACTTCGATCTCGATCTTGACCAGATGCCCGGCGGCGGCCTTGGCGCGCTTGAGCACAGCGGCGATGCCGCCGGCCACCGCGATGTGGTTGTCCTTGATCAGCATCGCGTCGTCGAGGCCGAAGCGATGATTGTAGCCGCCGCCACAGCGCACGGCGTATTTCTCCAGCGCCCGCAGTCCCGGCGTGGTCTTGCGCGTGCAGACGACGCGCGCCTTGGTGTGCGCGATGCGATGCACGAACTCCGCGGTGGCGGTGGCGATGCCCGAAAGATGACCGAGGAAATTGAGCGCGACACGCTCGGCGCCGAGGATGGCGCGGGCATTGCCGGAAATCGTCAACAGCTTGGTCCTGCTCGCGATCGTCGCGCCGTCGCGCGCATGCGGGACGATCTCGATGTCGGGCGCCAGCCGCTTGAACGAGGCTGCCACCAGCGGCAGCCCGGCGATCACTCCGGATTGGCGCGCGTTGAGCACGGCGCGGCCCGGCGCATCCTCCGGCACCGTCGCGGTCGAGGTGATGTCGCCGGCGCGGCCAAGATCCTCCTCCAGCGCGCGCGTCACCACCGCCTCGATCTCGAGCGGGGACAGAAAAGCGTCGGGGCGGAGCAGCGACATGGCGGTGCACTTCGCGTAAGTAAAACGGAGCCGGAAATCCATAAGCGCAGCCGATACCTAACGCAAACGAGCTTTATTCCATGCGTTGCGGCGAAGATCAGCTATGCGCCAGGTGATCCAGGTCGTTGCGTATTCGTTTGGACGATCCACGGTATGGCCCTATGCTGCGTGGGCTTTTTTGAAGCGTTGCATTGCCGGGGCGATATGACGACCATTTCCAAGCCAATCGGTAGTTGGCGCACGCCGTCGCTGATCATCGGCTCCGGCTGCCTGATCGCCATTATCGCCTTCGGGCCGCGCTCGACGTTGGGATTCTTTCTCACGCCGATGTCGACCGCGCATCATTGGGGCCGAGACGTCTTCGCCTTTGCGCTCGCTCTGCAGAACTTGCTGTGGGGCGTTGGCCAGCCGCTCGGCGGCATCATCGCCGATCGTTTCGGCACCGTCCGGGTGCTGTGCGCCGGCGCGCTGCTCTACGCGCTGGGGCTGGTGCTGATGGCGCACTCCACCAGCGCGCCGCTCCTTGACGCGTCGGCCGGCGCGCTGGTCGGCTTCGGCCTCGCCGGCTGCTCGTTCCCGGTGGTGCTGGCGGCGTTAGGCAAGATCGTGCCGCTGCAATGGCGTTCGCGCGCCTTTGGTTTCGGCACCGCGGCCGGCTCGTTCGGGCAATTTCTCTACTCGCCGGTTGCCGTGGCGCTGATGGATACCTTCGGCTGGCAGCAGACGCTGGTGATCTTCGCCGTGAGCATGTTCGCCGTACTGCCGCTGTCGTTCGCTTTGGCGACGCCGCCCTCGGCCCACGCGCATGAGGGCGAAGCGCAATCGCTGCGGCATGCGCTGTCGGAAGCCTTCGCTCACCGCTCCTATGTCTTGCTGGTGCTCGGCTTCTTCACCTGCGGCTTTCAACTGCAATTCATCACCGTGCACATGCCGTCTTATCTGATCGATCGGGGGCTCTCCGCGGAAGTCGGCGGCTGGACCATCGCCACTATCGGCCTGTTCAACATCTTCGGCTCGGTGTTCGCCGGCTGGCTCGGCGACCGCATGCCGAAGCGCTATCTGCTGTCGATCATCTATTTCGTGCGTGCGGCGGCGATTTTTGCCTTTATCTCATTCCCGGTCACGCCGGTGACCTGCATCGCTTTCGGCGCGGTGATGGGCTTCATGTGGCTTTCCACAGTGCCGCCAACCAACGGCATCATCGCGGTGTTGTTCGGCACGCGCTGGCTGGCCACGCTGGCGGGCTTTGCCTTTTTCAGCCACCAGGTAGGCGGCTTCCTCGGCGTCTGGCTCGGCGGCCTCGTGTTCGACCGCACCGGCTCCTATAACGCCGTGTGGTATCTGGCGATCCTGTTCGGCGTGCTTTCGGCGCTGATCAATATGCCGATCGTGGAAAAGCCGGTTCCGCGCATGGCCTTGGTGCCTGCGGAATAAATTCGGTCGACTGCGAGACACCGGTCGCCCTTGAACGGCCATTCCTTGAACCGCCATGCCCGGCCATGACAGACTGGCGGCCAGGAGTATCGCGATGAGTACGTTCAAGGCCATCGTCATCGACAAGTCGGAGGCCGGCCAGACGGTGCGGCTGACCGATTTCGACGACAACAATCTGATGGACGGCGACGTCACCGTCCGCGTCGAATATTCGACGTTAAACTACAAGGACGGCCTCGCCATCACCGGCAAAGCGCCGGTGGTGCGCCGGTTTCCGATGATCGCCGGGGTCGATCTCGCCGGCACGGTGGACTCCTCTTCGCACCCGAACTGGAAACCGGGCGACAAGGTCATCCTCAATGGCTGGGGTCTCGGCGAGACCTATCTGGGCGCCTACGCGGAAAAGGCGCGCATCAGGGGCGACTGGCTGGTGCGGCTGCCGGCGAGCATGACGACGCGCGACGCCATGGCGATCGGTACTGCCGGCTATACCGCGATGCTCGCGGTCATGGCGCTGGAACGGGCCGGACTCGAGCCGGCGCGCGGTCCGATGATCGTGACCGGGGCCGCCGGCGGCGTCGGCTCGGTGGCCATCGCGCTCCTTGCGAAGCTTGGCTACAGCGTGATCGCCTCGACCGGTCGGCCCGAGGACGCCGATTACCTCAAGGGGCTCGGCGCCGCCGAAGTGATCGAGCGCAAGGAATTGACCGGTCCACCGCGCCCGCTCGGCAAAGAGCGCTGGGCCGGCGCCGTCGATGTGGTCGGCTCGACCACGCTCGCCAATGTGCTGGCGATGACGCGTTATGGTGGCGCGGTCGCCGCCTGTGGACTTGCCGGGGGGATGGACTTGCCGACCACGGTCGCCCCGTTCATTCTACGCGGCATATCGCTTCTGGGCATCAACTCCGTGATGTGTCCGCTGCCGCTGCGACAAGAAGCTTGGCGCCGCCTCGAGACCGATCTCGACCCGGCGATGATCGCGGCGATGAGCAGCGAAATCGGGCTCGCCGACGTCATTGCCGCCGGCCAGAGTATCGTCGAGGGAAGGGTGCGCGGACGCATTGTGGTAAAAATCGGGTAAAGGCCGCGGATTTTCCCTGCAAATTTCGACTGATCTTGCGAGGGCGCTATGGTAAGGGGACGGTTAAGAAGTCTTGTTAACATCGTCCTAGTAGCGGGAGTGGAGTCGTCGATGTTGCGGCGCGTAGTTGGTGTCTGTGCGTGCGTTTTGGGGGTCGGGATTTTCGCCACAAGTCTGGCGCTGGCCGAGGACCTTAATCCGGAACAGGCCCGCGCTTTCGTGGTGGGCAAGCTGTTCTCCTATACCTGCTTTGAAGGCACCGCCGGCAACGGCCGCATTTTCGCGGACGGCTCGGTCGTCGGCACCATCAAATTTCGCGGCCAGGGCGAGACCCGGTTCGCGACCCTGCCGGCGGGGACCATAAAGGTGGACGGCAGCTCGATGTGCGCCCATCTGCCGGGCCTTCCAATTACGCCGTGCTTTAGGGTGCAGAAGCTCAGCTATCGCAGCTTCCGCGGCTCGGTCTCCGGACTCGGCTTTGCCTATTGCGATTTCTACCAGCGCAATCCGCGCACCGAGCTTCTCACCAAGCGTGTCGACGACCCGCGGCCGGCGGCGATCCCGATTGCCAATTCGCGCCCGGTGCTGCGGCCGTCCTTGGCCGAGTAGCGTTCTTCATTCGAGATCGAGCCGGAACGGCATCGCCTCCGCAGCAAAATCGCCGCGGCCGATGGTTTCGATCGCGGCGATCATGCGGCCGTCGCGGCCTAGCAACTTGTCCGCCAGCGAGACGATACGGATGTTCGGCGTCGCGGTCGCTGAGGCGCGACGCAGCGCCTGCGCGATGCTGTGTTCGCCGCGCTGCGGGTTGAGCGCGCAGACCGCCGTATACGCGCTCGCCGTCGAGCGGCTGATGCCGGCGAAGCAATGCACGACGAGCGGCGCGCGCCGATCCCAGCCGCGCACGAAGCTGATCAGCTCGGCGACGTGCTCTTCGCCCGGCGTGATATAGCCGTCGAGCGGCGTGGCAATGTCGTGAAGCCGCAGCCACAAATGGTTCTCGGGTGCGATGGAAATTGGGCGTTCGACGCGCGCCTCATCGCCGAGCAGCGACACGACATGGCGCGCGCCGGTGTCCTCGATGGTTTTATGCAGACGTGACAGCGAGCAGACGTGGATCATGGAATCAAGCGATGTCCGTTGTTCTCTTCATATAGGCATTCGGAACGGCGCATGTGTGACGCGCCTGTTTACTCGCTGACAAGCTTCTTGAACCGCTCATGGAAACGCGCCTGCGCGGTCTTGGCGGGCCAGGGCTTTAGATAATCGCGCTCCAGCGCCGCGGAAAAGACCGGCGGCCTGCCGAAGAAGCGCCGCGCCTCGGCGGCTTCGAAACCGGCGAGCCGGGTCGCTTCGAGATAGGCGGCCTGGCGGTCGGCGGCTTTGATCAGGGCTTCGAGGTCCGGAGACGACTGGGCCGGCAGGCCGAAGCGCAAATGGATGGCGGTGAGGAGCCGTCGCTCGACCGCCTTATAGGCGTCGCCGATCACCGCCTTGAACGGCGAGATCATGTCGCCGATCACGTATTCGGGTGCATCGTGGAGCAGCACCGCGAGGCGGTGGCTCCTATCGAGCTGCGGCACCCGCGCCCGCGCCAACGCTTCGACCAGCAAACAATGCTGCGCCACCGAAAAAATATGGGTGCCGCCGGTCTGACCGTTCCAGCGCGCCACGCGCGCGAGCCCATGCGCAATATCCTCCATCTCGATATCGAGCGGGGAGGGATCGAGCAAATCGAGCCGCCGCCCCGACAGCATGCGCTGCCAGGCGCGCGCGCCGTGCATCGCAGCCTTCTTATTTGGAGATTTTTTGAACGGTCTCATGGCGAAAGCAGGTAATGAGATGATCGTTGACCATGCCGACCGCCTGCATGAAGGCGTAGACGATGGTCGGGCCGCAAAATTTGAAGCCGCGCTGCGCCAGTTCTTTGGACATGGCGCGAGAGATCGCGGTCTCGGCGGGCACCTGGCCCTTGGTGCGGTAGTGGTTCACCTTGGGCCGGCCCTCGACGAAATTCCAAAGGAGCTTGGCGAAGCCCGGCCCCTTATCCATGACCTCCAGCCAAGCGCGCGCCGAAAGCACCGCGCCTTCGATCTTGGCGCGGTTGCGCACGATGCCGGCGTCGCCCATCAGCTTCTCGATTCGGGCGGCCCGGTAACGCGCGATTTTTTCCGGCACGAAGCCGTCGAAGGCACGGCGGAAATTTTCGCGTTTGCGCAATATGGTGATCCACGAAAGTCCGGCCTGAAAGCCGTCGAGCACGAGCTTTTCGTACAGCGCGCGGTCATCATATTCCGGCGCGCCCCATTCCTCATCATGATAGGCGACGTAGAGCGGATCGTCCTTCGGCCAAGGGCAACGCACCAAGGCCGGATCGTGCGCGTGTGCAGTCATTCGGCCGCCTCGGCATCGCCCGGAAAAGCAAAGCGCACCCAATCCGGCTTGACCAGCCGGATCGCTACACCGCCGGCGGTGAGCGAGCCGCCCTGCGCGATGGCCTCGGCCACGCGATCGAGGCGGAGGAGTGCAACACCGCGGCCGCCAGCCGCCGAACCCATGGTGCCGACCTGGCGCTCGGCCGCCGTGATCGCGGCGCCGGCTTCCGGCGTGGCCCCGTCGTATCGGATCGGCACGGCGCGCGTGCGCGCGGTGCCGCGATGCTCCATCCTCGATACGACCTCCTGCCCGACATAGCAGCCCTTGGCGAAATCTACCCCGCCAAGCTGGTCCATGTCAGTCTCGTGCGGAAAGGCATCGCCGTAACTGAAATCGACGCCGCCTTGCGGTACGCCAAGCGCAATACGATGGGCGTCGTAATCGCTCGTCGGAACGAGATCCGCGCCGAGCTCGGCCGCCGCCGCGGCGGCAAGATGCGGCGGGATCATCAGGCGAAGTCCGAGTGCCGGCAGGCGCGGATCGGCGTAGCACAGGCCGTATTTGGTAACGCCGCCGCCATTCCAGGCGGCGAGCACGCCGAGCGTCTCCGACAAATCCTCGATTATCACCTTGGCGCGCAATTTGTAGAGGTTGAGTTTTTCGACGAGCGGCCCGGCGAGCATGCGCGGCGTATCGAGAAAGAACCCGCCGCCGGCTGGCGCCTCGGCCACGATGAAATCCGCGATGATTTTGCCCTGCGGCGTCAACAGCGCGCAGAACCGCGCCGCGCCGGGCGCGAGCTTGAGCATATCAGCGGTGACCAGCCCATGGAGGAAATTCCGCGCGCCGTCGCCGGCCACCTTGACGACGCCGCGGTCCGGGAGGAGGGCGGCCTTCATGCGATCCTGGGTCTCATCGGTCGAAGCCTTGCTCGGCTCATGCCTAAGCCCGAGGAACGGTCATCGCAAGGTCATTCTCGGCGGCCGTTTTCGTAACTACCTTAAAATCAAAAGCATACCGTGGAATTGCCGGCCCGGCTTCGGTGTTTTGTTTGCTATTGCGGCGGTGGCCTCGGAACGAGAGGCCGGAACCGAGAGTTACACTGCCCTGCGGCATGAATTTGGAGCTGACGGTCCCGGAAGCCCATGACCAGTGACCTGATATTCGTGCGGGGACTGATAGTGTCGCGAGAGGCCGGCCTTCGCGGTCTGTTCCGGCGCGCGGGGGCGTCGTCGCCGATACCGCTCGAAATCGTCGAAGCCGCCGACGCAACTGCCGCCTGCAAGCTCTTCGGGGAAGCCATCGATCTCATCTATCTCGACGGTGATCTGCCGGCGGCCGAAATCACTCAGGTGGTTGCATCACGGCCCGTGGCCGACAGGTCCCCGTTCTCCATCCTTTTGGGATCGCCGACGGCCGCCGGCAGGGTATTCGAGACCGACGGGCTTGCCGCTAAACCGTTGCGGGCCGAAGCAGTGCAGGTGCTGATCGACCGCTCGGTGCGCGTGCGGGTACCGAGCCGCGCGCTGGTGGTCGACGACTCCACGACCATGCGCTCGATCATCAAGAAAGCCCTCGTGGCGACGCGTTTCGAATTTGCCGTCACCGAGGCGAGCGACGGCTTGACCGCGCTCAAATTGGTGCGCGAGGACGATTTCCACATCGTCTTTCTCGATTACAACATGCCAGACCGCTCCGGGCTCGAGACGCTCGCCGAATTCAGGCGCGAGAAGCGGCCAGTCAGCGTGGTGCTGATATCGTCGACCCAGGATGAGACCGTCGCCGAGCGGGCGCGCGCCGAGGGCGCGGCCTTTCTCAAAAAGCCGTTTTTCCCGGCCGATATCGAGAACGCGCTCTGCGGCTTTTACGGATTGCGCGCGCTCAATCCGAAGCGCGCGTGAGCTCGATCGGAAAGTTGGCGTCGTTACTGCCGCGACAGCTCGACGGAAAATTCGCCGTTTCGAATGCGCGCGCCGAAATTCTCGGTAAAGCGGGCGGTCGCTTCCTCGCCATAAGTCGAGATCAGCTCGGCCAGCGCCAGAAACAGCGCAGTCTGCGCCAGGCAGTCGCCGTCGATGCCGTCGTGGGTAGCTTCGGCCCATGCCTCCTGAAGGAAAGCGAGCGCTCGCCGTTTTTGCTCGTGCTCGGCCAAGGCCTCGCGGGGCGCAAGATTTTGCGTCGCCATTCTCATCGCTGTCACGCTATCGCCGCGAAGCGGCGTCCCTACCCAAGACCGCACGTTAGCACGGCATGTTGGGGCTTTTGAGGGCGAAGTTTAAGGCAGGGTTAATGGCCCCGGCTCGGACTTTCCGGCCCTAATTGGCGTAGCGGGCGGTGATATCGCGAGCGATTCTGGCGCCCTCTTGCAGGTAGCGGTGGATGACGACCTCGGCCGCCGGCGTGCAGGTTCGGTAGCTTTCTTGGAATCCGCGATAGCCGCGATTGAAGCTTGCCACCATCTCGTCATGGCGGTTGCCGGTGGGCGCTTCGGCGTCGATCAGCGCCTGTGCCTCGCTGCGCCACTTCTGCCCGTCGTTGAAATTGCAGATGCCGCGCAGGAAATGCACCGCGCCGAGGATTTCCGACAACCGTTCGAGATCGGGATCGTAGGGCGCCGGCTGGTCCTGCACAGGGGGTGGCGGTGGGCCGGCAGGCTGGCTGGGCAAACCCGGTGCGGCGGGTTTTGCCGGAGCGGGTCTTGCCGCTGGCGCCTGGGGTTGCGCAAGCGGGGCGCCCCAGAACTGCGCGCGCGCCGGCGCGGCGATCCCAAGCGCAAGCAGCGCCGCAAGCAAAATTCGAAACATCGGCATGACCGGGAAGATAGGTGTGGGGCGATGCCTTCGGCAAGCACCACAACGCGGCAGGGTTGAGGCAGGCATCATCCGCTCCGGCCGAGCCGCTCGCTCGCCGCGGCGACGATCGCCGTCAAGCCCTCGGTCGTCTTCAGCCCGGCAATTTCCTCCGGCGCCAACCAATCCGCTGCGGCAAGCTCCTCGCTGACCGAGATTTCACCGCTGATAAACCGTGCGGCAAATGGCAGAATCACGAAATGGCGTTCGACCCGGCCGGCAGCGTCGTGCGCGATGGCTTGACGGAAGCCGACCAGCGCCACCGGCTCGATCTCGAGCGCGGTCTCCTCGCGAATTTCGCGGATTACCGCCTGTTCCAGCGTTTCGCCGAGCTCGACGCCGCCGCCCGGCAAAGTATAGAGGCCGTGCGCGGGCGGCCGCGGCCGGCGCACAATCAACACCCGGCCGTCACGAAAGACAGCCGCGCTGACCGCCAGATACGGTCGCGTTGGATAAATGCGCGCGCTGTCGGCCTCGCTCATTAAGTTCGGCTCCGTTTCGTCCTATATCTGTGCATAGCATGTGCGGACGCTATGTCATCATCTCGACGCCGGAGGCGATCCGGGCCCTATTCGGCTATCACGAACGGCCGAATTTTCCGGCGCGCTACAAGGTGGCGCCGACGCAGCCGATTCCGATCGTGCGGCTTGCCGACGGCAGGCGCTCCTTCGCGCTGATGCGCTGGGGCTTGCTGCCGTCTTGGGTGAAGGACCCGAAGACGTTTCCGCTGCTGATCAATGCGCGCGGCGAATCCGTGCTGGAGAAACCGGCGTTCCGCAATGCCATGCGGCGGCGGCGCTGCTTGATCCCGACCGACGGCTTCTACGAATGGCAAGCGGGCCAGGCGGGTGGCCCGAAGCGGCCTTATTTCGTGCACGCCAAGAAAGATGCCGAAGGCCGCGCGCCGCCGCTTGCTTTCGCCGGTTTGTACGAGACATGGATCGGGCCGAACGGCGAAGAGCTCGATACCGCCGCCATCGTCACTACAGCCGCAAACCGCACGCTCACCGCGATCCACGACCGCATGCCGGTCTTCGTGCTGAAGGACGCCTTCGACCTGTGGCTCGATTGCGCCAATGTCGAAGCCGATGTCGCCGCCGCATTGATCCGGCCCGCGGCCGACGATTTGCTGGAAGCCTACGAAATCTCCACCGCGGTCAATCGCGTGGCCAACGATTCCGAGGCACTGCTTCAACCCGCGTCCGCCACACCTGCCGCATCGGAGCGACCGGCCGAGACGAAGACCAAATCCGCTACGCCGAAAAAGCCGAAAGTGCCGGACGATCAGGCGTCGCTGTTTTGATCCAAGCTGCTTGAGAAAATTGACGTCGCGGCGCGTGTTTGAAAAGCTGGAACTAGCCGCCCTGCGGGTCTATTTACCGTGGTGGTATTCCAGAATGCCGGATCGCGATGATGGGAAGCATCGTACTTCTTGACCTGATGGGCGGCGTCGCGCTGCTGCTGTGGGGCCTGCATATGGTCCTCAGCGGCGTGCTGCGCGCGTTCGGGCAAAGCGCTGGGCAATCGCTTCACCGCCTTCGCCACCGGCCTCGGCTTGACTGCGTTGCTGCAAAGCAGCACGGCGACGGGCCTGATGACCGCCTCGCTCACCGCCGAGGGCATCCGGTCTCGTGCCGGCGCTCGCGATCATGCTCGGCGCCAATGTCGGAACCACGCTGATTGTGCAACTGCTGTCGTTCGACATAGCGGCGGCGGCCCCGGTCCTGTTCGTTATCGGCCTGGTGATTTTCCGGGTTGGCGGCAGCAGTCCGGCTCGTGCGGTCGGCCGCATCGCCATCGGGCTTGGGCTGATCTTGCTGGCGCTGCATATTCTGCTCGACACGCTGGCGCCGGCCGAGCAGGCGCCGGCGGTGCGCGTGCTCCTTGGCGCGATCACCAACGATCCCATCCTTTGCATCGCCATTGCCGCGGCGCTGACCTGGGCGGCGCATTCGAGCGTCGCCGTCGTGCTTCTGGTGATGTCGCTTGCTTATTCGCAGTTCGTCACGCCGGAAGCGGCGCTGGCGCTGGTGCTCGGCGCCAATCTCGGCAGCGCCATCAACCCGCTCATCGAATCCGGCATCCGCGGCAATCCGGCGAGCCGGCGTCTTCCCGTAGGCAATCTGATCAATCGCTTGGTCGGTATTGTTAGCGTGGTGCCGTTGCTTGGACCGATCGCACGGGAGATGGCGGCACTGCAGCCGGACGCGGTCAAGATGACCGCGGAGTTCCATATGCTGTTCAACGTCGCGCTGGCCGCGCTGTTCATCGGGCCGCTCGACGGCATGGCTTGGCTCCTCACGCGCATCTTGCCGGAGCAAAAGCTGCCGGACGATGCCTCGATGCCCCGCTATCTCGACGATGCGGCATTGGAGACGCCGCCGCTCGCGCTCTCCAACGCGGCGCGCGAAACATTGCGGATGGGCGATACCGTCGAAACTATGCTGCGCGACGTCATGACCGCGATCATCAACAATGATCGCAAGCTCGCCTCCGACGTGTCGCGCATGGACAATATCGTCGACCGCCTCAACGAAGCGATCAAGCTTTACATTACCAAGCTTACACGCGACAGCCTCGACGAGCGCGAGGGCCGTCGCGCCATGGAGATCATTTCGTTCACGATCAATTTGGAGCATATCGGCGATATCATCGATAAGAATCTGTGCGAGCTTGCCGTCAAGAAAATCAAACGGCGCTATCAATTCTCCGCCGAGGGCGCGACCGAGTTGACCGGATTTCACAAACGCGCCTGCGACTCCCTGCAGGCCGCCTTCGGCATCTTCATGACCGGCGATGTCGCAGCCGCGCGTAACCTGCTGCGCGAGAAATCCGAGCTGCGCCAAGCGGAGCTGGCCGCCGCCGACCGGCATTTGGAGCGGCTTCGCGAAGGCCGACCGGAAAGCCTGGAAACGACCTCGCTGCATCTCGATATCCTGAGCGACCTCAAGCGCATCCATTCGCACATCTGTTCGGTCGCCTATCCGGTGCTGGAGGCCGCCGGCGAACTCAAGCCGGTGCGCCTTGACACGAATGCCGGTGCGACTGATGCCGTCTCGGGCTTGTTGCCGGTGCCCCCGCAATCGCGCTGACTATCGGAAAGCTCGGTCTCCAAAAAAGATGGTCTGCCGGGATCATTCGCGATCACCTCTTTGGTGCCACCTGATTAATGATAAGCCGGCGACCGCGCCTGCACGCAAGAGTTGGGATGGCCGCGGCAAACGCCAAAATCGGGTGTGCACGCTAAGCCGCATAGCTTGCAGCATGGGTAAACCTGCCACATGGAACATGCCTGACCGCCGGACGTATAGGAGAGCTTGGTAAAATGGAGTATGGGACCGTCCCGGATGGGACGGTGTCCCCAACAACAGTCGGCTTTAGGGAGATGGAAATGTCGAGAGTAACCGCACCGCTGCGTTGCACCGCGGCTTTCCTTGTTTTGGCTGGAACCGCGGCCGCTATTGCGGTGGTGCCGGCGGTCAGCCGAGCGCAGACGGCCGGGACGCCGATCGCTATCAAGGCGACCGAACTCGAACCGACGCCCGATCCGTCGCTGTCTTTCAACGGCATGGCTGATGCGATGGGCGTATTCGGCAAATATGGCCTCAAGCTCGATCCCGGGCCGAAGCTCGGCGGCGGCGGGCCGGCGCGCGTGCAGGCGATCGTGACCGGAAATTCCGACGTCGCAACCAGCGACATCATTTCGGTGATGGGCGGCCTCTATTCCGGCGCCAACATCAAAATTCTGATGGTGATGACGCCTTACGGCGACGAAGAGGTCTGGGGCCAAGACAAGTATAAGACGCTCAAGGACGCCGAGGGACAGAGCTGGGGCGTCGCCAGCTTGGGCGGCGCGCAGCGGTTCAACGCGCAGATGACGGTCGAAGGTATGGGCTTTAAGTCCGACGCGTTCCAATGGATCGCCATTACCGGCACCGACGCAGCGCGGCTCGAGGCGCTGGATACCGGCCGCACCCAGCTGACAAACCTTTCGCATCTCGGCGCCGCATTGGCCGAGGCGAAAGGTTTTACCAAACAGGTCCACATCCTCGTTCAGCATTCGTCGAAATTCACGCCACCGGTGCCGCGCCTTGTGGTGGTGGCGCAAACCGACTGGCTGAAGGCTCACCAGGACGAAGCGAGCCGTTATGTTGAGCTGATGCTCGACGCCAACCGGCAGTGGGAAAACAACGCCGATTCGTGGATCGATGCTGCGAAGAAAATTTACCCCGAAGCCGGCCTGAACGACCAAGAGCTGCACGCCGCGTGGCAGCTGTTCCGCGATGGCGGCTATTTCTCGGTCAACGGCGGCATCAACTTCGCCGCGACGCAAAAGGTCATGGATATGTTCTTCAAGCTGCGCAGCGAGAGCCCGAACCAATACCTGGCGAAACCGGCTGACCTTTATGACACCGGTCCGCTCAAAGCGGCGCTTGACAAGATGGGCGTCGTCAAGGGCACTCCGGGTCTGCCGGATGTTCCGGATTGGGACGGCGCCAAAGCCGCGGACGCGAAGTAGGCCGCGGCCGGGCGAGCCGGCAATCATCAAAACATAACGCCGGTTCGAGTCGGTAAGATGCCTGAGCTTGATTTCGTCAACGTCCGCAAGAGCTATAAGAGCCCGACCGGTGAAAACCTGCTGGCGCTCGCCGATTTCAGCCTCAAGGTTGACGGCGGGCGCTTTGTCAGCGTGGTCGGGCCGAGCGGCTGCGGCAAGACTACGCTGTTGCGGATGGCGGCCGGACTCGTTCCTTGGGACGGCGGAGAAATCCGGCTCGACGGCGACGAACTCACCGGACCCAGCCCGAAAATGTCGATGGTGTTCCAGGCCATCGGGCTGATGCCGTGGAAGAGCGTCCAGAGCAACGTGGCCCTGGGTATCCAGCTGCAGGCTCATCGCGGCAAACTCACCGCGGAAGAGAACGCGCACGTTAGCGCCACGCTGGCGATGGTCGGCCTCAAAGGCTTCGAGCACTATTATCCGCATCAGCTCTCAGGCGGTATGCAGCAGCGCGTCGGACTGGCGCGGGCACTGGTCCGGCAGCCTGAGATCCTGCTGATGGATGAGCCATTCGGCGCGCTCGACGCGCAGACGCGCGCCGTGCTGCAGGACGAGCTTCTCAGCCTGTGGGGGCGCGTGAAAAGCACGGTGCTGTTCATCACCCACGATCTCGACGAGGCGATTTATCTCTCCGACCTCGTCGTCATCATGGGACGGCGGCCCGGGCGTATCAAACAGGTGCTCGAGGTGAAGCTGCCGCGTCCGCGCTACAGCTACGACGCGCGCGCCGAGCCGGAGTTCGCGCATCTGCGCAGCATTGCCTGGCAAAGCATCAAGGAGGAGCTATGACGCAGTCCGCCGATCGGCTCACGCCTCCCGGAACGCGCAACGGAAAAACGGCCCTCGCCGCGCTGGGCTCGAACCACTACGTTCTCACCACGCTGTCGGCGGCGGCGTTTATTATCCTCTGGCAAATCGTGAGCATGAACGTGCCGCCGATCATCCTGCCGTCGCCGGGCAAGGTCGCCGCCGCGTTTGTCGAACTGACCGCTTCGGGCGAGCTCGTTCGCGCCACCGGCCAAACCATCTGGCCGTTTGCGATCGGGCTTAGCATCGCCTTTGTCGTCGGCACCTCGCTTGGGCTTGTGCTCGGCATCTTCCGGCCGGCCGCGCGCATTCTCGATCCCTATATTTTCGTCTTCTGGTCGATCCCCAACATCGCCTGGCTGCCGCTGTTCATCGCCTGGTTCGGGGTCGGGCAATTGACGCTGATCATCTTCGTCTTCGTGTCGGCGGTGTTTCCGCAATTGCTCACGGTCGAGGCCGGCGCCAAGGAGGCCGACAGTTTTCTGGTCGAGGTCGCCCGCTCCCTCGGCGGCACCAAGAGCGAAATTCTGCACATCGTGGTGCTGCCGTCGGCGTTGCCTTACATCTTCGCCGGCCTGCGCATCGCCGTAGGCCGCGCGCTGGTCGGCATCATTGTCGGGCAATTGCTGATCGTGGCGACCGGCATCGGCTACATGTTTCAGTTCTATGGCGAGACGCTTTCGCTCGCCAAATATTTCGCGCCATTGATCGTGATCGCGGCGCTGGCAGTGGCGCTCAATCGCGCGGTGAACTGGGCCGAGCAGGTCCTGATCCCGTGGAAGCCGCGCGCTTTCACCTGAGCGGGATTACGTGCGCCTTCTTTGTTCGGCGCCCGTGGGGTATTTGGTCGCGCTCCTTGCCGACATGGCGATGATCACCGCAGCAAGGAATAAACGCAGCCAAAGCCGACAAAGGTGACGTCGCCCGCAATAGCCACTCGAATTCGGTCGCGAACGAAGTATCGGCGAGCCCGGCCGCAATGCTAAATTGGGGCCAAAGTCAGGGAGTAAGTCATGACCGGGATCGGGTGCACGCGCCGCATGCTGTTGGCGGCAATGGGGGCCGCGCCGCTGGCCGTCCGGGCGAAGGCCCAGAGCGCTTGGCCGGACCGGCCGGTGCGGCTGATCGTTCCTTATCCGCCGGCCGGCGGCGCCGACACCACCGCGCGGATCGTCTATGCCGCCTTGAGCGAGCAATTCGGTCAGCAATTCCCCATCGAGAACCGCGGCGGCGCCGGCGGCACGATCGGCGAAGAGGTGGTCGCCAAAGCCGCGCCCGACGGCTACACGATCCTGCACGACGCCACGGCGTTCTCGGTCAATTCCTCGCTCTATTCCAATCTGCCGTTCGACTACCGCAAGGATTTCGATCCGGTCTTTCTGGTCTCGCTGGTGCCGAACATTCTCGTCGTCACGCCGTCGGTGCCGGTCCAGACCGTCGCCGACGTCATCGCTCTCGCCAAGGCGTCTCCCGACGGCATCAACATGGCGTCGTCCGGCAACGGCACCCTGCAGCATCTCTGCCTCGAAATGTTCAAACAGCGGACCGGGCTGAAGATCAATCACGTGCCGTATCGCGGGGGTGGGCCGGCGCTGACCGACGTCATGGGCGGCCAGGTGAAATTCTTCTTTGCCAATGGCTCGTCGGTGGTTGGTCTGATCAAATCCGGAAAATTGAAAGCCATTGCCCATACCGGCAAAGGCCGGCTCACCAGCCTGCCGGATATTCCGCCGATTTCCGACACGCTGCCGGGCTTCGAGGCTTTCGAGTGGAACGGCGTCTTCGTCCCCCACGGTACGCCAGCCGCCATCGTGCAGAAGCTGAATTCTGGTCTTAACACGGCGGTCGCGTCACCGAAGGTGACCGCGCGATTCGCCGAGCTCAATGTCCAATCGCAGCAAAACACGCCGGCCGAATTCGGCGCTTTCGTCGAGGGCCAGATGCAGCTCTGGAGTCGGGTGGTGAAGGAAGCCAACATCAAGCTCGGATGACGATGTCCTCTTTCGAGCCGCAGCGCATTGCAGGCCCGGTGCGGGCGCCGAAGCAGCCGCGCGTGCCGCCGCCGCCCGGCGCCTGGGATTCGCATTTCCACATTTTCGGACCGTCCGACAGATTCCCCTACGCTCCGGGACGCGGCTATACGCCGCCCGACGCGCCGGTGGAGCGCCTCATTACGCTGCTCGATCATCTTGGCTTTGCTAACGGCCTTGTCGCGCAAGGCAACGCGCACGGTTACGACAATCGCGTGCTGCTTGACGCCTTGGCGCGTTTTCCGCAGCGGCTGCGTGGCGTCGCCATCACCGATACGCGGATCGAGCCGCAGGTGCTGCGCGATTGGCATAAGCTCGGCATGCGGGGCTTGCGCTTTCATCTGTTTCCGCAAAAATTCGAATATGTGCGCGGCGTCGGTTTCGACGTGTTCGAAACGTTCCGCAAGACGATGGCGGATCTCGGTTGGGTGATGCAGATCTTCTGCGACCACCGCATGATTGCCGGTGCCGCGCCATACCTGCGCGACGTGTCGCGCCAAATGCCGGTGATCGTCGACCATCTCGGCATGGTGCCGGCAACCGCCGGCGTCGAGGATACGAATTTCCAGGCGTTGTTGAAGCTCGTCGGCGACGGCCACGTCCACGTCAAGCTTTCGGCGGTGTACCGGCTATCCGAGCAGTATCCGGATTATCCCGATGCGCGGCCATTCCACGATGCGCTGGTGCGAGCCAATCCGGCGCGGCTGATGTGGGGCACTGACTGGCCGCATCCCTCGATCGCCCCCGCGATCATGCCCGACGACGGCCATTTGCTCGACCTGTTCCATGATTGGACGCCGGATGTAGAAACGCGCCGGCGCATCCTGGTCGATACGCCGGCGCGGCTGTTCGCGACGTGAGCCAATGCGGGATCCGGCGCCGGTACTCGGCCGGTTACTGCTCGACCAGCGTCCAGCCGCTCAGCGAGATCAGTTTCAGCTTGGTGTTGAGATAGCCCTCGAGCGCGACCACAGCGGCCATGACGCGCGGGAACGGCGACGGTCGAAGGATATCCACGAACATGCAATAGCGCAGCTGATCGGTCTCGTTGGCGGAAAGATGCAACAGGGTGTCGTCGAAGATGAACAGCTTGTTGTCGCGCCAGTAACTCGTCTTGTTTCCGACCGTGATGTAGGCGGACTTATCTTTGATGTCGTTGACGTTGTACAAAACCCGCAAGGTCGGGCGCAGCCAGCCGAAGTGAGGAGAAGTGGTGATCTTCTTGTTGAAGACGGAAAGTCCGATGGTCTCGATATATTTCCACGGCTCGTAGAAGCCGGGAACGTTCACGATCGTCTTGCTGTTGATGCCGTAACAACGCCAGAACAGCATCATGCGGCGATGTTCCTTCGACCGCTCCGCGACCTGACTGACGAGGCCGGCGTCGTCGGTGACACGGATCAGCCGCCTCACTTCATCCTGATAGTCCGGCGGCAAATCTTCCAGGCGATAGACGCCCTTGTTGACATAGGGCAGCGACAGCAGATCGAGCAGAATATTGATGGGCGACAGCATCCAGACCAGGAAGCCGTTGCCGATGAAATAGCGCCGCAGGGTCGATAACTTCAGCCCGGTGTTGCGGCTGACATCGTAGGCTCCGCAGAGCACGTAGAACAACGCGATCTTGGGAAAGAAAAAGGCAAACGGCGCCAGCACGCAAAGCGGAAACAACACCCGCCTGAGAGTAAATCGCCAAATTCTATCGAATAGCGCCCAGCCTCGGAGAGGCTCGCTCAGCGTGGTACTCAAAGCTCACCGCCTTTGCAAAGGGAGGGCTGCGACGTGGTCTTGTTTAGGATTTTTGAGCAGAACCAAAGCGAACCTGACCCTAGGCTTCTTTGGCAGGTGATGCCACCCTAAATAGGGCGGCCGGCGAATATTCTTGCCGCCGATCGGCCGGAGCGTGGATTGAAGGATGATATTGGGGTGAGTTCCCTGCCACTGCGAACTCCGCCCCTCGGTTCTCTTCGAAGCTCCTGATGGCAGTTCTTAGACATCGTGGCCGGGATGTCGATTTTGCGGTTCCTTGCCGGCAATCGGATGGGGTGAAGATCGCCGGCACTCCGGCACTCAAAGAATGCCGCCTGGCGTGGGGGTAACATTCAATAAAGGTTATCGAACTCCTGCAAAGGTCATCGAATCCCTGTCGTTCGGATAACTACACACAACCCCCCAGTAACAAATATCTGTCATACGGCAGGCTCTCGAACGACGACCGGGCGAGCGTCGAGAACTATTAGTATGACAAAGTGGCAGGCAATTCGACAGAGTACGACCTATCTCGGGGTCGCTGTCATCGTCATTATTTGGGGCGGCATTTGTCTTCTCGCCTTTCAAGAGCGCGAGAGCGCCTACCAGGATGCGGTGCGCCAAGGCGGCAACATCGCCCGCGTTCTGGAAGAATATATCCGCCGCGTCGTTCAGGAATCCGACAGTGCGCTGCTGGAACTGAAACGGGACTACCAGCGGGATCCGCAGCATTTCGACCTCGCGGCTTGGGTCGCGCGCACCAACGCGCACAACGACCTGACGGTGCAATTCGGCATCGTCAATGCCGCCGGCTTCGTCATTCAGTCAAGTTTCCGAACGCTGGCGTCGCCGGTTTATGTCGGCGATCGCGCGCCATTCACGGAGCCGCGGGATTCAAAGACGGATCAGCTTTACATCAGCGATCCGATTTTCGGCCACGTGACCAAGCGGCTGACGCTCCAATTCGTTCGCCGGGTAAACAACCCCGATGGATCATTCGCCGGGGTGGTGGACAGCTCGCTCGACGTTGACGATCTGGAGAAGTTCTTCAGCTCTCTCGATCTCGGCAAGTCCGGGATCGTGGCGCTGGTCGGCACGGACGGCGTTCTGATGGCGCGCGGCGGCCAGGACCCGGCAAGTCGCGGGCTGGCCGGAGCCTCCATCATTCATTCGCTGCTGTTCAGCCATCTGGCGCACAGCTCAGCGGGGACCTACTGGAACAATCGGGAAAGTCGAACGAAGTTCGACGGCATCAACCGGCTGATGTCCTACCGGAAGCTCGCAGGAATGCCCCTGATCGCCGTCGTGGGCTTGGCCAACGCGGACATTTTCCGGCAGGCCGACGCGATCCTCGTCAAATACATTCTTGCCGGAACCGGTTTGACCGTCATCGTATTGGTCGTCATGATTTTCGGCGCCAGGCAGCAGGTGCATATCTTGTCCGCGGCGTCCGAGCTTCGGCGTTCCAAGCAGTCGATCGAGCATTCCAATCTTCTGCTGAATACCGCGCTCAAGAACATGGCGCACGGGTTGTGCATGTTCGATTCCGAGCAGCGGTTGGTCGTCTGCAACGAGCGCTACGGCGAAATGTACGGTCTTGGTCCCGAACAGGTGAAACCCGGCACCACGCTGCGCTCGATCCTCGAAGCGCGGGTCCGTGCTGGAATGTCGCCGCAGGACACCGAGCAATACATCGAGGCCCGGCTTGATGAGGTCTCCAAGCGCCTGCCTTATTATATCGAGAACGTGTTGCGCGACGGTCATATCTACGCCGTCAGTCACCGGCCGATGCCCGAGGGCGGCTGGGTCGCCACCCATATCGACATCACCGAGCAGCGGCGCGCCGAGCAGGAGCTCGACGAAACGCGGAAGTTTCTGGATTCGATCATCGAGAACATTCCGGTTTCCGTTGTCGTCAAGGACGCGAAAACGCGCAAATATCTTCTCGTCAATCGGGCATTTGAGACCATGCTCGGGATTCCGCGCAGCGAAATGCTCGACCGCACGTCGTTCGACATCCATCGAGCCAAAGACGCGAAAAACATCGACGATGCCGACACTGAATCGCTGCACGACAGCGATCACATCAATTACAAGGAGATCGAGGTCAATACGCCGGTGCGTGGGCCACGGATGCAGTCGACCCGTCGCATGGTCATCAAGAACAACCAGGGCGAGGCGAAGTGCATCATTGCGGTCATCGAGGACGTCACCGAGCGCAAGAAGACCGAGCAGCGCATCGCCTTTCTGGCGCACCATGACGCGCTGACCGGCCTCGCCAATCGCGCGGCGCTCATTCAGAAAATTGAGGAAGCCGCGGCGCGGCAGCGCCGCCTTCAGGAGCCGTTCACCGTTCTGCTGTTGGATCTCGACCGCTTCAAGCAGGTCAACGATACGCTCGGCCATCCCGCCGGCGATGCGCTGTTGATCGAAGTGGCGACCCGCCTGAAGTCGCTGTTGCGCGAGACCGACGTGCTGGCCCGGCTCGGCGGCGATGAATTCGCCGTCATCCAGGCCGGCGAAAGCGACCAACGCGAGGCCGCCAAGCTCTTGGCGGAGCGCATTATCGAGATGCTGCGCCAGCCGTTCGAGATCGACGGGGGCAACATCAGCATCGGCACCAGCATCGGCATCGCGCTGGCGGCGGAGCTGGAAACCGGTTCCGGCGATATGTTGAAGATGGCGGATCTCGCGCTTTATCGGGCGAAATCCGCCGGCCGCAACGGCTATTGCTTCTTCGATTCGGAGATGAGCGAAATCGCCAGCGCGCGCCAGGAGATCGAAAGCGACTTGCGCCGCGCCGTGCAACAGAACGAGTTCGAGCTGCACTACCAGCCGATCGTCGATTCCAAGACCCGCCGGATCTGCAGCGCCGAAGCGCTGGTGCGCTGGCGCCATCCGACCAAGGGCCTGATCTATCCGGATCTATTCATTCCGCTCGCCGAGGAGACCGGTTTGATCACCCAGATCGGCGATTGGGTGCTCCGCGCGGCCTGCACGGAGGCGGCGACCTGGCCCGCTGAGGTCAAGGTCGCGGTCAATCTGTCTCTGGTGCAGTTTCGCAAGACGAATTTGCCGGACCTGGTGATGCGCGTGCTGGCCGATACCGGACTGCCGCCGGAGCGCCTGGAACTGGAAATCACCGAGACGGCGCTGATCGAATCGGCGGCGGAATGCCTGCCGGCGCTGCGGCAGTTCAAGGCCGTGGGCATTACCATCGTGCTCGACGATTTCGGCACCGGCTATTCCTCGCTCAGCCAGCTGGCGATGTTCCCGTTCGACCGGATCAAGATCGACAAGTCGTTTACCCAGAACCTGACCAAGCGCAGCGAGTGCGCCGCGATCATCTCGGCGACGCTCACTCTGGCGCAGAGCCTCGACATCGCGACCACCGCCGAGGGTGTCGAAACGGTGGATCAATACCGGTTGCTGCGTCTGGCCGGCGTCACCTCGCTGCAGGGCTATCTGTTCAAGCGTCCAGGCCCGGCTTCCGAGATCAATTTCACCGGCGTTTATGGCGGCGTGACGCTCGACAACGCCGCGTAGCGGACGCAACGAAACAGAGAATTCGATCGATTAGTGCGAGGCAAGGCCGAGGATCCGGCGCGCCTCTTGCGGGGTCGCCACGTCCCGGCCGAGGCCTTGCGCGATCTTCATCATGCGCTCGACGAGAACCGCGTTGTTCCTGGCGAGCTCGCCCGGCGCGATATAGGGATTGTCCTCGTAGCCGACGCGGACATGGCCGCCGAGCGAGACCGCGAGGGACAGCAGATCCCATTGCTTTTGCGGGTTCATCACACTGACATTCCAGATGCAGTTTTTCGGCAGGTGGTCGACCATGTAGATCAGCGCCTTTTCGGTCGGCGGCGTCCAGGTGCCGCCCGGCCAGCCGAGAAACAAAGTGGTGTAGGCGTTTTCCAGATAACCCTGCTTGCGCACGAATTCGAGGTGCCAGAATGCGCCGGTATGGAAGCATTCGACTTCGAGCTTGACCTTGTGCTCGACGGCGGCCTTGGCGTAAGCGAGCAATTCCTCCACCGGATGGATCGCCATCATGCGCATGGGCGGAAATTGCGGGTCCGGATTGAAATATTCGTCATGGGCATTGAAGGCGACCGCCATCATGTCGGGGTGGAGCGTCATCAGTTTGACCTTCTGCTCCAGCCGCGCGCTGGCGACGCCGAACTGCATCACCGGATCGGTCTTGTCGAGGATCGCTTCCTGCAGCCGCTTCCAGCCGTCGTGATCGATGCGCGACACCTGCTTGCCGTCGGCCTGCAGCGATTCTTCCAACGTCCGGATGCCGTGAATGTGCGCGATGGCGGCGCCGGCCTTGATGCCGTCGACGTATTGCTGCGCCACGCCGGCGATGTCCTCCTGCGGCGGACAATAATGGTTGATCGGATAGGAGGTCCGCGAATCGCAGGCGACGGTGATGATGAGCTTGTCCATTTTTCTTTGTGATCTTGCTTGGCGGCGTAAGTGGCGGTGGGCTGTCAATACAATTCCACACTCGGTGCCCGGAATCCACAATGTTGAAAGCTGAAACCGGGTGATGTCATATGTCTCCGGTTAGTGGGTGATTCGCGTCCTGGGGGCCACGATGCACCGTTTACTCACGACATTGCTTGCAGCCGGAAGCTTACTGACAGGATTTGCCGCTTCGGCGAGTGCCGCTCCGTTTACGTCGCCGTACTCGAATTTTGGAGGTTTCTATATCGGCGGTCTCGTCGGAGGGGCCTGGGGAACCTTCGATACGTCGACGTCCACCGCGGAAGTGCCAGGCGGCGAATTCAGCCCACCCGCCATTGCCGCTTTTAATTCCGCCGGTCCACAAAGCATTAAACCGGCCTCCCTCATCGGTGGCTTTGATGCCGGCTATAACTGTCAAGCCGGCAGTTACCTCGCCGGCGTCGAAGGCGATATCGAGTGGCTGCACCTGAGCGGCAGCGCGAGTTCCGGTCCGGTCATCATTCCCGGCGGTGCGGGTAACACTTTCACCATCACGTCGAGCGCCGACATCGACTGGCTGGCGACGCTGCGCGGCCGCCTCGGCTTTACCAGCGGCAATTGGCTGTTCTACGCCACCGGCGGCGCCTCATTCACGACGCTGCACGGCAATTTCCAGTTCTCGGAAACTTTTTCTCCCAGCACCGAAGCGGCGTCGGCCTCCGGCGCGAAGACCGGCTACGCGGTCGGCGGCGGTGTCGAGACCTATCTGTGGCAGCACTGGAGCGTCAAAGCCGAGTATTTGTTTGTCGATTTTGGCAGCGCATCGGCATTCGGCGTCGACACCGGCGTGCCGCTACCCCTTACCCGTTCACGCACAGCGTGATCTGAAGCTCAATATCGCGCGGCTTGGGCTGAACTACCACTTCTGATCGAGGCCTAGATCGGCGCACCGCGGGCCGCCGGCCGGCGCGACCGTCCTTTGCTATGGCAGTGTCCGCCGCGCAGTTTTTTCGGGAGACGAAATTGGCCAAGATTCCGCAAGCTTTGCACGAGCACATCAATACCGCCTATCCGGCGAATGTCTGCGTGATCGGCACGGTGCTGCCGAACGGCTTCGCCCAGATCACGCCGCGCGGCAGCGTGATGGTCTATGACGACGAGCATATCGCGCTGTGGGAGCGCGGCAGGGGAACGACGGCCGGGAATCTCGTCGACGGCACGGCGGTGACGCTGTTCATGCGCAAGACGGCACTGCGCGATGCTGGCCTCCTGCCGAAGGGCGGCATCCTGCGGCTCTATGGATGCGCCAAAGTGCACAAATCCGGGCCGGTCTATGATGAGGTCTGGAAACGTCTGATCGAACCGGAGAAGAAGAACGATCCGGACAAGAAAGGCTACGCCGTCCTCGTGGCGGTCGAGCGTGCCGAGGATCTCGCCGGCCAGCCGCTGGCTTGACGAGCGCCCTGGCGGGCAGCAGGTCCGATCATACGCGCGTCGGCGTCGCGGGTGTACCACGACGGCTTTTTCCGGATAGTGCGCGCCATTCGCGCCCGGCTTTGTCTAGGTCGGCCTTAAGCTGACGCCAATCTCAGTTGTTTGTCGCGTTCCAGATGCGGTGTTGGGACCATTCCGCCCTGACCGGTCGCCGGGGATCCTCGGGGCGCGGGCAACGCTTAGTTTACGATAAGCACGATATCGCCACGAAAGCCGGGCGTCCGCAGCCATATTACGCCGTTTTGCCCGTCCGATCGCGATCCGTTGATAAAATCAAAACCAGCCCCCGCTACATTTCCTTTCGACTGAAACCGAGGAAACTCCGGGCCAATTCGCATGAATATCGTCGTAAATCGTCCTGATAATAGCTGCGACGTCGCGATCATTGGCGCCGGCCCGTATGGCCTGGCGGCGGCCGCGCATCTGCGCGCAGTGAATGTCTCGGTCCGCGTGTTCGGCGAAGCCATGTCGTTTTGGCGACGCCACATGCCGAGCGGCATGAAACTGCGTTCGCCGTGGATTGCGACGCATATCGCCGATCCGGTCGGCCGCTATCGGCTCGACGACTATTTCGGCGAAACGGGCCTGCCGGTGCCCGAGCTGTTGCCGGTCGAAAATTTCATCGATTACGGGACCTGGTTTCAAGACCACGTCGCGCCCGATCTCGATACCCGAACAGTGGTTCGGGTCGCGCCCCGCGACGGCGGCTTTCGCATCGTCCTTGTAGACGGCGAGAACGTATTCGCCAGGCGCGTCGTGATGGCGACCGGGCTTCTCAATCACGAGTATCGGCCTGCTCAGTTCGACGGCCTGCCGTGCAGCCTGGTCAGTCACTCGTGCGAACATACCGATTCCGCGCAATTTCGAGGACGCCGCGTCGCGGTGATCGGCCGCGGACAGAGCGCGTGCGAATCGGCGGCCCTGCTGCACGAGGCCGGCGCGGATGTGGACATCATCTGTCGTGGCCCTCTGGTGTGGAATGCCGACTCCGGCACCCGCGGCGCCTTGCGCAAGGGCCTGCGCTCATTGCTCGGAAAAGCGCTGATTCCGCCGTCTCAGGTCGGGCCGTTTCCGTTCAATTGGGTTGTCGAAGCGCCGGCGCTGATCCGCCATCTGTCGGCACAAGCCCGCGACCGGCTCAATGAGCATTGCCTGCACCCCACAGCGATCCTGTGGCTGCGGCAGCGTTTGCAAGACATTCCGCGGCATGAAGGAACGCGCACCCTGGAGGCGTGCCGCGACGGCGATCGTATCGCCTTGACGGTGGACGGCAGCTTCCGCCAAGTCGATCATGTCCTCCTTGCAACCGGCTACAGAATTAGCGTCGATAAGATGCACATTCTCGATCCACAATTGCGCAGCCGAATAATCCGGCACAACGATTCTCCGGTTTTGTCCGCCGGATTTGAATCGAGCGTCGAAGGACTGCATTTCATCGGCGCTTCGGCCGTCACGAGCTTCGGACCGCTGTTGCGGTTTATCGCGGGCGCCGGATTTGCCGCGCGGCGGATCGCGCAAACCGTGCGCGAACGCAGCCGTTCGTCACGCGCCTTCGCCGACAGCAATTTCGATCTTCTTCCTCAACAAGAGGCGCCGCCGCTGGTTGGCGCCGAACGGGAACGGCCATGACACGGCAGGCGGCGCCGACGACCGCCGGCGGCGGCGAAGCGCCGCCCGGCGCGCTGGTCGTCGGCGGCGCTCATGTCAGCATCGCCGTGGCGCGCAGCCTCGGTCGCCGCGGCATTCCGGTGTGGCTCCTCGCCAGCCATCCGCTGCCGAGACTCTCGCGCTATGTGCAGCGCAGCTTTCCCTGGCCCGGTGCCGAGCATCCGGACGGGCTTGCATCGATTATCGACGTCGCGGTCCGGCACGGCTTGAACGGATGGGTGCTGTTCGCGACCGGCGACGAAGACATGCGCTTGATTGCGCAAAATCATGCGCTGCTCGCGTCGCACTTCCGTGTAGCGACGACGAACTGGGACACCACCCAATGGGTTTACGACAAGCGCCTGACTTATCGGCGCGCGGCGTCGCTCGGCATCGAATGCCCGCGAAGCTTTCAAGCTTGCGACTTGGAAACACTCGGGCAGTCGCAAATCCAATTCCCGGTCGTTCTCAAGCCGGCGTGCCGCGATGCGATCAACGACTTCACCAGAGCAAAGGCCTGGAAGGCGGACGATCGCGATGCGCTGGTGTCGCTCTACCGGCGTGCAGCATCGCTCGTCGGCAGCGATGCGGTGATCGTCCAGGAGTGGATTCCGGGAAACGGCGAAGCGCAATTCTCCTATGCTGGCCTGTGGGACCGCGGCAAGCCGGTCGCCTCATTGGTCGCGCGGAGAGCGCGGCAATATCCGGTCGATTTCGGCCGATCGAGCACCTTCGTCGAGACGGTTGAGCAGGAGCAGGTCAAAGCCTTGGCCTGCCGTTTTTTGGAATCGCTCGGCTACTCGGGTGTCGTCGAGATTGAATTCAAATACGACCGGCGCGATCGGCGCTACAAGCTTCTCGACGTCAACGGTCGCTTCTGGACCTGGAACGGTCTGGGCCAGCGCGCCGGCGTGGACATTCCCTATTTGGCATGGCGGCAGGCGCTCGGCCGCGACGTCGCCTGCGGCCCCGCCAAGGCCGGGGTGGCCTGGATGTATGCGAGCCGCGACATCCGCGCGGCGTTTGCGGAAATATCGCGCGGCGTTTTGAGCGCGGGCGATTATCTTGCCGGCTTTCGCAGGGAATTGGTTTTTGCGAGCTTTGCCGTCGACGACCCATTGCCGGCGATCGCCGAGCTTCCCCTCTTGGCGTGGAATCGCCTGACAAAGCGACACGATGGACGTTCCGGATTGCGGGGCACGAAGAAATCCACCGATGATTTGGCGGCGGCCGGCGGACCTCCGCCGAATGTCGGACCGAAGATTGCCGCGGACTTGCGAGCCGATTTGCGAGCTTCCATCCATGCAGACTAGTAGCGCCTATAAGCCGGGGCCGTATTGCCCGCACTGCGCCGCGTCCATGCAGATGCTGGATTCGGTTCCCCGTTTCGCCGGGCTGCAGACCTTCGAGTGCCGGCTCTGCGGCCTTACGGTCACCGAAGCGGCCGACGACGAAGCCTTGGCCGCCGCAATACCGCTCGCCCCGCCGCGCTGAGCGGTTCCGCGCGCGGATTAAGCGCTACAGCACCTTGCCGGGATTGAGGATGCCGTTGGGGTCGAGCAGCGCCTTGAGGCTAAGCATCAGCTCGTAAGCCACCGGATCCTTCACCGACGGCAGCAGATCGCGCTTCATCACGCCGACGCCGTGCTCGGCCGAGATCGAGCCGCCGAATTTCTTCACCACCGCGAACACGACCGCGTTCACTTCGTCCCAGCGCTTGAGATAGTCGTCCTTGTCGGCGCCGATCGGCTGCGTCACGTTGTAATGGATATTGCCGTCGCCGAGATGGCCGAAGGGCAGGGGCCGCGCGCCCGGAATAAGCTTGGTCACCGCGGCATTGGCCTCCGCGATAAAGGTCGGCACCGCGGCGACCGGCACCGAGACGTCGTGCTTGATCGAGCCGCCGGCAAAGCGCTGCACTTCGCCGAACATTTCGCGGATGCGCCAGAACGCCTTGGCCTGCTCCAGGCTGTCGGCGATGGCGGCGTCGGTGACGAGCCCACGCTCCAGGCCTTGCGCCAGAATGTCCTCCAGCACGCCGCGCAGGCCGTCGCGCTGCTGCGAGGACAGCTCGATCAGCACGTACCATTCATGCGGCGCGGCGAGCGGGTCGCGGCAGCCGGCGGCGTTCTCCAGCACGAGCTCGATGCCGCGCCGCGTCATGATCTCGAAGCTGGTGACGTCGTTGCCGCTGCGCTCCTGCGCCAGGCCCAACAATACGAGCGCGGCTTCGACCGACGTTACGCCGGCAAAGGCGGTCTCCACCGAGCGCGGCCGCGGGATCAGCCGCAGCACCGCCGCGGTGATGATGCCGAGCGTGCCTTCGGAGCCGATGAACAGGTTTTTCAGATCGTAGCCGGTGTTGTCCTTTTTCAGCTTGTTGAGATTGTTTAGCACGCGGCCGTCGGCCAGCACCACTTCGAGCCCGAGCGCGTGCGAGCGCGCGATGCCGTAGGCCAAGGCGGCGGTGCCACCGGCATTGGTGGAGAGGTTGCCGCCAATGGTGCAGGTGCCTTCGGAGGGCAGGAGCTGCGGATAGAGCCGATCGGCCGCCGCCGCCGCTTCGCGCGCGCGTTGCAAGGTGACGCCGGCCTCGCAGGTGATGGTGTTCGAGGTCGGATCGATCTCACGGATGCGGTCGAGCCGGTTGAGCGAAAGGACGATCTCGTTGTGGTGCGGAATCTGGCCGCCGACCAGCCCGGTATTGCCGCCCTGCGGCACGATCGCCGTCTTGGTCGCGTTGGCGAGTTTTAGGATCGCCGACACCTCGCCGACCGAGCCCGGCCGCAGCACCATCGGGGTGTGCGCCTCGAACAGATGCCGCAGCTCGACCAGATAGGGCGCCTGCAGCGACGGATCGGTGATGGCGTATCTGTCGCCGACGATGGCCGCAAAGCGCGCAAGCAGTGCGGGATCGGTATTGGCGGGCGGCTGATTGAGCGGCTTATCGAGCATCAGGGCATTTCCGGCTGATTGCTATTCTCTCTCGAATGGGAAAGATGGCAGCCGGATTATCGCCGCGCAAGCGCGCCCGGCGCCGCTCAATTCGCCTTCAGGAAAGCGACGTAATCCTTCTCGGCGCGGTCGAGCGTCTTCTTGCTGTTGCCGGTCATCACCACGTCGAGCACGAATTCGTTGCCGTCCTTGTCGCTATCGAGGCCGAACGCAC